>ERZ795044.122-NODE-122-length-63465-cov-9.448242_pt1 | contig 63465 bp, 56 predicted proteins | sample MGYA00375128_ERZ795044 | MGnify/ENA primary metagenome ERZ795044 (study PRJEB30173, sample SAMN05720213) | anaerobic digester metagenome | isolation source: active sludge of municipal wastewater-treating anaerobic digesters | place: USA | collected 2014-12-22 ...
ATCGCGCTCGGCTCCTTCACCTTCCAGATCGGCCGCTTCTTCGACACCAACCAGGCCGACCTCGCGCCATTCTTCCTGTTCCATCCCTGGCTCTATCTCGTCTTCCTCCCCGCCATCGCCATGCGCCTCTGGGCCGACGAGGCGAGGGGAGGGACGCTTGAACTGCTGCTCACGCTACCCGCGCCGACATGGTCGCTGGTGCTCGGCAAATTCCTCGCGGCGTGGACCGTCGCTGCCGCTGCTCTCCTGCTGACGACGCCGATGTGGATCTCGGTCAACTGGCTGGGCGCACCAGACAATGCCGCGATCTTCCTCACCTATGTCATCAGCTTCCTGATGGCCGGCGGCTATCTCGCCATCGCCTGCGCGCTGTCCGCCGCTGCACAGAACCAGGTGATCGCCTTCGTGCTCTCGGTCGCGGTAGGCTTCCTGTTCACCGCCGCCGGATTGCCGGTCGTCACATCGGGGCTTTCCGCCACCTTTGGCCCCGGCCTCGCCGAAGCAATGGCCTCGTTTTCGCTGATCACCCATTTCGAAGCCGCCCAGCGCGGCGTACTCGAAATGCGCGCCCTGATTTTCTACGTCGGCTTCATCGCGGTCTGGCTTGCCCTGAACGCGATATGGGTCAGCGCAAGGAAGGGCGGCTGATGCGCAGGAGTCATTACGCCATCCTCGCCAGCCTGCTGGTCGCCATTGTGTTCGTGGGGCTGAACCTCGCCTCGTGGAAATGGCTGGCGCCCGCCCGCGCCGACTTCACGGCCAACGGCCTCTACACGATGTCCAGCTCCGCCAAACGCGTGGTCCAGCGTCTGGTCGAGCCGGTGGAACTCGAACTCGTCTATTCCCGTGGCGTCGGCGCCGAATTCCCCGCGATCCGCGCCCACGCAGACCGCGTGCGCCAGCTGATGAACGAGATCGCGGCCCAGAGCGGCGGCAAGGTGAAAATCCGCGAGACCGAGCCCGAACCGTTTTCAGACGAAGAAGACCGTGTCGTAGCCGCCGGCCTCACGCCCGCGCCAACCAACGGACGCGACCCGATCTATTTCGGCGTCATCGGCCACAACACTGTGGACGATGCGATCGCCATTCCGTTCCTCGCGCCCGAGCGAGACGCGCTGCTGGAATACGAACTCGTCCGCCTGATCTCGCAGCTCGATGATCCCTCGCCGCCGAAGATCGCGGTGATCTCGTCCCTGCTGGCCTATCAGGCCGATCCAACCGAACCCGGCGCGGCTTTCATCCTGCGCGAAGCAAAACGCGCCTTCGATATCGAGATCGTGCCGCCTGATTTCCGCGCTCTGCCTGCCGGAACCGACGTGCTGATGATGATCCATCCCGGCCCGCTGGATGAGTGGCAGCAATACGTCGTCGACCAGTTCCTTGTTCATCAGGGCAGGGCGTTGATCGCGCTCGACCCGGTCTCGCGCGTCTCGATGGTGCAGCCGGGCCAGCAGGCAATTCCCGCATCCAGCCTCGGCGAACGCCTCGACCGAATGCTCGGCGTCACGATCGGGCCCGATACCGTGGCCGATCGCGCGCTCGCGCTTCCGGTCAATGTCGATGCAGGCGGCGGGCGCAGGGCCGTTGTCGGTCAGCCGCTTTTCCCGGCGGTTCCGCCCGCACTGATGTCCAAGACCGACGTGATCACTGCTGACCTTTCGCGCCCGATCAACTTCGGCGCCCCCGGTCATCTGATCGCCGCGCCGCCTTCCGGCGCAACATTCGCACCTCTGGTCGAAACAACGCCGCAAGCCGCGCTTATATCGGCGGCGATTGCGATGAGCGATCCGACGCCGCGCACCGTGCTGGAAGCCTATGCTTCTTCCGACGCGCCGCAGATTCTCGCGGGCCGCCTGTCCGGCGAACTCCGTTCGACATTTTCTTTGCCCCCATCCGTGCCCGCGCAACCCGATCCGGTAGTTGCCGAGCTCGAACGGCAGGAGATGGCGAAAGTTCCGCCCTTCGCCTCGCGCTCCACCAATCCGGCCGAAGTCATTTTCGTCGCTGATGCCGATGCTTTCGACGACGGCTTCTATGTGAACCCGCAGAATGGCACCGCAATCTCCGACAACGCCGCTTTCATCCTCAACGCGCTCGACAATCTCGGCGGCGACGAAGCGCTGACCGCGCTCCGCTCCCGCGCGCCAGCTGCCCGCCCGATGGATCGTGTCGATGACCTCCGCGCCGCAGCCCGCGATCGGCTCTACGAGGAACAGCAACGCCTCGAGAAACTGCTCGCTGACGCCGAAGGCCGCCTCAACCTGCTCGAAGGCCGCCGCACCAGCGGCGCAACGCTGACAGCGGAAGAGCAGGCCGAGATCGCGAGCTATCGCGAACAGGCGGCCGACATCCGCAAGCAGCTTCGCGGCGTCGAGCGTGAATTCCGGCGCGATATCGATGCGCTCGCCGGCCAGCTCCAGTTCCTCAATGTCTGGCTGCCGCCGATCCTCGTCGGGCTCGCTGGCATAGGCGTATTCGTCTGGCGCTCGCGGCGCAGGGGAGGGTCGAGATGACCAGCGCTTCAGCCGCCATGCGTCGCCGCACGCTCATCATCCTTTCCGCAGCAGCAGGCGTAGCGGCGCTGCTCGGCGCGGCGTCCTTCATTCCGCCGGGCGAGGAGTTGCCGCGGTCCGAAGTCGGCCAGCGTGTGCTGCCCGCGTTCGAATCCAAGGCGAGCCTTGTCTCGCTGGTGATGGTGACGACGGGCGAGGAAAACTACCACCTCGTCAAGAATGACGATGGCTGGGTGATGCCCGAGAAGGGCAACTACCCGGTCAATCCCGCGCGCATACGCGAGCTCACCGACGCACTGTCTTTCATCGCCTACGCCCGCCCGATGACGCGCGACGAAAAGAAGTTCGACCGCATCGGCCTAGGCGATCCGACGGCTGGCGGCACGGGCGCGCTGCTGGAAGTCGGCGATGGGTCCGGCGCAAACTTCGCGAAGCTCCTCGCTGGCTATCGCGACGGCCGCTCCTACATCCGCAAACCGGATGACCTGCAGGCCTGGGTGGTCGCCAATGGTGTGCTGCCGCCCTTGCAGCGCGCCATGCGCTGGCTTGATCTCGATATCGCGCCGGTGAAGGCGGGCGATATTGCGGGCGTCGATATCCGCCCCGCGCAGGGGCCGTCCTATCGCCTCGACGCCAATGCCGATGGCGGGTTCAGTCTTGCTCCGCCCTACGACAAGCGCCCGCTGGTCGCGGCGCTCGCGCCTGCCGTCGCCGCTGAACCGCTCACCCGGCTGTCACCTGTCGATGTGGCGCGGGCGATGGATGTTGCGGTCGGCGCTCCGGTGGCCGAGCACATCACGCGCACGAAGTTGGGTGTGTTCATCGTCGCGCGCAGTTGGCGCAAGGACGATCGCGGTTGGATCACGATCAGTGCGGCCACAACGGATGCAGCAACGCCCGACGCTGTGTCCCAGGCAAACGCAATCAACGCGAAGGCCGCGCCGTGGGCGTTTGCGCTGACAGAGCTGGACTGGAGTGGGTTCTCGACGCCGCTTGCGGCGATCGCGGACTAGGAAGGCCTACTTCTTCTGCGCCGCGCCCAGGATGCGGCCTTCCGTGTTGTCCTGCTGGACAAGCACCGCGCATCCGGCATCGCATTTCACTGCGAACTTCTGCGCGCCACCCTTCCATTCGCCGAGCGATTCATAGCTGGTGACCAGATTCCAGTAGGTCATCGACTTGCCCTTGTTGGTTCCGCCTGCGGGCGTCACCTTTGTCTGGCCGGGCCGGAAACGAACGAGCGATACTGTTGCTTTCGCAACCTTGGCCGGCATGGCGCCGGAGATCGTCACGGCATCGCGATCGAACGCGACACTGGCCGGATAGGGCGTGATGTCGCGAACGGCGAACCGCTCTTCGATCTGCTTCATGTTGGTGCCGGGGCCGTGGGTGAAGCCCGAATAGACAACCTGAGGCGTGTAGGGGCCGCGATAGCCAAGCGCGCGATTGTAGCGCTTCTGACGCTCCGTGAACTCCGGCTTTGCGAACGTGTCGTCCCAGCCGAGGTAATCCCAGATGTTGACCGGATAGGTCAGGGCGATCACGTCAGACCGTTCAGCAAGCTTCTGGATATTGCCGTTGGCCACGGGGCAGTTGCCGCAGCCCTGGCTGGAGAACAACTCCATGACCACCGGGCGAACGGCGTGCTCGGGTACATTCATGCCGCCGCGCTGTGCCAGGGCGGCCGGCGCGAGGGTCAGCGCCAGGACGGCGCAGAATATACGTGCAGCAATCGAGCTCATTCCGGTGGAAGTATCTCGCAGTCGCACAAAACTCCGAATCAAGAGGGCGTTACCCCTCCTCACGAAGCCCGGGCAAGTTCCCGAAGAACGTAGTGCAGGATGCCGCCATTCCGGAAGTAATCCAGCTCGTTCTCGGTATCGATGCGCACCTTCGCCTCAAAAGTGTGCTTAGTCCCGTCGGCGTAAACCACGTCCACCGAGACAACCTGACGCGGCAGCAGGCCCGCCACGCCATTGATGGTCACGGTTTCGGCGCCCGTCAGGTTCAGCGAGCGCCAGCTCTGGCCCTCGGCGAACTGCAGCGGAAGCACGCCCATGCCGATCAGGTTTGAACGGTGGATACGCTCGAAGCTTTCCGCGATGACGGCGCGAACGCCGAGCAGGCGGGTGCCCTTGGCGGCCCAGTCACGCGACGAGCCCGTGCCGTATTCCTTGCCGGCGAAGATCACCAGCGGGGTTTTCTCGGCCACGTATTCCATCGCGGCGTCGTAGATCGCCTTCTGATCGCCAGACGGCCACTTCTTGGTGACGCCGCCTTCCACGCCCGGAACCATGTGGTTCTTGATGCGGATGTTGGCGAACGTGCCGCGCATCATCACTTCATGGTTGCCGCGGCGCGCGCCGTAGGAGTTGAAGTCTGTCACCGGGACCTGATGTTCGCGCAGGTAGCGGCCGGCCGGGCCTGCCGAGGCGATGTCGCCGGCGGGCGAGATGTGGTCGGTGGTGATCGAGTCGCCGAACAGCGCCATCACCTTCGCGTTGGTGATGTCGGTGATGGGCTCCGGCGTCATCGTCATGCCGTCGAAGTAGGGCGGGTTCTGGACGTAGGTGGAAGCCATCGGCCAGCCATAGGTGGCGCCGCCTTCAACCTTGATCTTCTGCCATTCCTCGTCGCCCTTGAAGACGTCCGAATAACGCGTGGCGAACATCTCGGCCGTCACGACCGAGCGGACGGTTTCCGCGATTTCCTGCGAGGTCGGCCAGATCTCAGACAGGAAGACCGGCTCGTTCTCGTCGTCGTAGCCGATCGGATCCTTCGTGATGTCGACATTCATCGAGCCGGCAAGCGCGTAGGCGACGACCAGCGGCGGGGACGCGAGATAGTTCGCCCGAACGTCAGGGTTCACGCGGCCTTCGAAATTGCGGTTGCCCGACAGCACTGACGTGGCGACGAGGTCGCCTTCAGCAATGGCTTTCGAGACAGCCTCGGGCAGGGGGCCCGAGTTGCCGATGCAGGTCGTGCAGCCATAGCCAACGAGGTTGAAGCCGAGAGCGTCGAGATCGTCGCTGAGGCCAGCCTTGTTGAGATAATCCGTGACGACCTGCGAGCCCGGCGCCAGCGAGGTTTTCACCCACGGCTGCGTCGAGATCTTGCGGGCGCGGGCGTTGCGCGCCAGCAGGCCGGCGGCGATCAGAACGCTCGGGTTTGACGTGTTTGTGCAGCTTGTGATGGCCGCAATGACGACGTCGCCATGGCCGATCGAATACTCGGTGCCTTCGACCTTGGCGCGGATATGCGACTTGTCGAGACGGTTGAATTCCTTGTCGAGCGCGTTGGCGAAGCTGTCGGCCGCATCGCGCAGGACGATCCGGTCCTGCGGGCGTTTCGGTCCGGCGATGGAGCTTTCAATGCCTGAAAGTTCAAGCTCCAGCGTGTCGGTGAACACCGGGTCTTTCATGTCTGCGCGCCAGAAGCCCTGCGCCTTGGCATAGGCTTCGACCAGCGCGACGCGTTCAGCCAGGCGGCCAGTGGCCGAGAGGAAGTTGATCGTCTCCTTCGAGATCGGGAAGAAGCCGCAGGTCGCGCCGTATTCCGGGGCCATGTTGGCGATCGTGGCCTGATCTTCGAGCGACAGGTTGTCGATGCCCGGGCCGTAGAATTCCACGAACTTGCCGACGACGCCCTTCTTGCGCAGCATCTGCGTGACGGTGAGCACGAGGTCGGTGGCGGTTGCGCCCTCCGGCAGTTTGCCAGTCAGCTTGAAGCCGATGACTTCCGGGATCAGCATCGACACGGGCTGGCCCAGCATCGCCGCTTCAGCCTCGATGCCGCCAACGCCCCAGCCGAGAACCGACAGGCCGTTGATCATGGTGGTGTGCGAGTCGGTGCCAACGCAGGTGTCGGGGAAGGCGACCATTTCGCCGTCCTCTTCCTTCGTCCACACGGTCTGGGCGAGATATTCGAGGTTCACCTGGTGGCAGATGCCGGTGCCCGGCGGCACGACGCGGAAATTGTCGAACGCGCTCTGGCCCCATTTCAGGAACTCATAGCGCTCCATGTTGCGCTCATATTCGCGCTTAACGTTCTGGCTGGCCGAGCTTGCCTTGCCGAAATAATCGACCATCACCGAGTGGTCGATCACGAGGTCGACGGGGACCAGCGGGTTGATGGCCTTGGGGTTGGCGCCCAGCTTGGCGGCGGCATCGCGCATGGCGGCCAGGTCGACCACGGCCGGAACGCCGGTGAAGTCCTGCATCAGCACGCGGGCAGGGCGATAGGCGATCTCGACTTCGGCCTTGCCCTTGTCCTTGATCCACTCGGCGAAGGCGCGGATGTCGGCCTGGGTGACGGTCTTGCCGTCCTCGAAGCGCAGCAGGTTCTCGAGCAGAACCTTCAGTGACACCGGCAGGCGCGAAATGTCGCCCAAGCCATTTTGCGCTGCCGCTTCAAGACTGTAATAGACGTAAGTCTTGGCGCCTACCTTGAGGGTCTTGCGGGACTTGAAACTGTCGAGGGACGGCATGCTGGGGCGCCTTTCGGGGCATCGAAATATCGACGTGCGGGAGCCGGCGGCCCCCCGCTCTGGCGGCGTTCCTACAGGACGCCGTACGGGTACGCAATTGAGCCGCAAGGGGTAAACATATTGCTTGGCGCTGGCGCCTCATCACTGGTCCTTGAGGTCGAAAATCTCGCGGCGGCGCGCGGATTGCGCATCCTGTTCGAGGGGCTGTCTTTCAGGCTTTCCGGTGGGGAAGTTCTCGAACTCCGCGGTCCGAACGGTTCGGGCAAGTCGACCCTGCTTCGCATTCTCGCCGGTCTTACGCGGGCGCATGCCGGTACGCTGGCGTTCACGGCTGCGGGCGAAGATGAGCCGGGACGTCATTATCTGGGGCACCTGGACGCAGTGAAACCTTCGGAAACCGCAGCCGAACAGGCGGCATTCTGGGCCCGTTATTTCGGCCGGGATCAGGCGGAGGCGCTCAAAGCCATGAAGCGCGTGGGCCTGTCGGGCCGCGAGCAGGTGCCTGGCCGGGGGCTTTCGGCTGGCCAGAAGCGCCGGTTGGCTCTGGTCCGGCTGCTGATCGAGCCGCGCCCGGTCTGGCTGCTGGACGAACCTACCGCTGCTCTGGACATCGAAGGCCGCGCCCTCGTGACGCAGCTGGTCGCCGAACACCGCGCCAGGGGCGGCATGGTGATCGCGGCAATTCATGGCGATGGATTTGAAGGCTCGAGAACGCTGGATATCTCCGAGCTCAAGACGGGAGCAGTGGCTTGAGCGGCTCCTTTTCAGTCTTTGCCCGTGAATTGAAGCTGGCCTGGTCAGGCGGGGGCGGGGCGGCGTTGCCCGTCGGCTTCTTCGCTGCCGCCTCGAGCATCACCCCGTTTGCCGTCGGCAATGGCGTCGAGAACCTGAAAGTTGCGGGTCCGGGCGTCATGTGGATCGCCCTGGCGCTGGCCAGCCTGCTGCCGATGGAGCGTCTGTTCCAGGCCGATCTCGAGGACGGCACGCTGGACGCCTATGCCGGCTCGGGCATCGGCATGGAGGGTATCGCGCTCGCGAAAACGCTGGCGCACTGGATCGCGACCGGCATTCCACTGGCGATCATCGCCCCCGTCCTCTGGATCATGCTGCAAGGTCCGCCGGAAGCTTCGTGGTTCGTGATCGTCTTTTCGCTGATAGGTTCAGCAGCCTTCTTCTTCTTCGGGTCGATCGGGGCGGCGCTCGCGGCCGGAATGCGGCGCGGCGGCCTGCTGATCGCGCTGGTGACGCTGCCGCTCTACGTGCCGACAATGATCTTCGGCGCGGCTGGCCTCTATGCCGCTGCGTCGGGCGGAGAATGGGCGGCCCCCCTCATGTTGACCGCCGCCGCCGCCCTCTTCGGCATCGCAACATCGTCCTTTGCCGCCGCGATGGCGCTGAGAACCGCAATCGACTAGATATTCCGCCGCAGGCCGATCCGGATTTTGTGAACGTGCCTCGCACGCTGACCGCCTTAGACTGATCGCTCGACAGGAGCCCCGAGCCGATGGCTGTAATGTCTATCTTCGCGAACCCGCACCGCTTCATGGCAGTGTCGAAGTGGTTTGCCTGGGGCTTCACCGCTCTTGGTTCGGTGGTGATCCTGATTGGGGTCTATTTCGGCCTGTTCGTCGTGCCGCCGGATGCGGTGCAGGGCGACAGCGCCCGCATCATGTTCGTCCACGTGCCTGCGATGTGGCTCTGCCTGCTCGCCTACGCCTTCATGGTCGGCGCCAGCCTGATCTCGATCGTCTGGCGCCATGCACTGGCGGATGTCGCCGCGAAGTCCGCTGCTCCGATCGGCGCAGGCGTCACGGCGCTGGGCCTCATCACCGGCTCCATCTGGGGCTATCCGACATGGGGCACGTGGTGGGAATGGGGTGATGCGCGCCTCGTCTCGGTGCTCGTGCTGTTCTTCATCTACCTCGGCTACATGGCGATCTGGCAGGCGATGGAAACGCCGCAGAAGGCTGCCCGCGCCGCCGCTATCCTCTGCCTCGCCGGCGCAGTGAACCTGCCGATCATCCACTTCTCGGTTGAATGGTTCGCGACGTTGCACCAGGTGTCGATGAAGGCCTCCAACGAATTCAAGTATCCGATGTATGTCGTGGCTCTCGGCTATCTCGCGCTGTTCGGCGGGTTGACCCTGCTCAACATGCGGGCCGAGATCATGAACACGCGCGCCGAAATGCTGGCGCAGCGCAGGCAAGCGACGGCAGGCTGAGACCATGTTCGATTACGGCAGATACACGCCCTACGTCTTGACCAGCTATGGCATCGCGGCCGCTGTCATCATCGGTCTCATTGTCTGGTCGGTTGTGCGCGTCACAAGCGCGAAGAAGAAGCTCGATGCGATCGAGCCGGCTAACAAGGACGCCGCGCCATGAAGCGCTGGTGGGCAATCCTGCCGCTCGCGATATTCATCGGGCTGGTTGTCGTCGGCTTCCAGAGGCTCACCGGCGGCGACCCCGCGCCTACCACGTTCGCGTCGCCCGTGCGGCCTGCACCGCAGTTCGATGTTCCCGGCCTCGATGGCGGTCAGGTGAAACTGTCTGACTTCAAGGGCCGTCCGGTACTCGTCAATTTCTGGGCGACATGGTGCGCGCCCTGCAAGCTCGAGCACCCGCTGCTGGTCGAGATGGCCGGGCAGGGCGTCGAGATTGTCGGCATGCTCTACAAGGACCCGAAGGGAATCGAGGCGGCGCACGAACTGCTGGTGCGTGACGGCAATCCGTTCAAGCACATCGGCCTGGATCCGCTAGGCGATCTTGGCATCGATATCGGAATATCCGGCGTGCCGGAAAGCTTCCTGATCGACGCCAACGGCCAGATCGTGAAGACCAAGCGCAACTACTTCACCGAAGCGGACGTGGTGGATTTTGTCGCCGCCTATCGCGCCGAAGTCGCAAAGTCCGGGCCTGCCAGCTAACGCTTCTTGCCCGTCGCCTTGCGCGCCGCGGGTTTTGCTTTGCGCGCAACCTGCTTCCTGGGCAGACGCGGAGGTTCGCTGGTTTCGCCGTGAATTTCGTCAGCGGCCTTCGCCAGAACCAGCAGCGTTGCCTTGAACGATGCGCGGCGGTTGGCGGGCAGGGCTTCCAGCAGCGCCTTGTCGACAAGCCGCATCGTTGGCAGCGCGCCTTCGAGGCGGCGGCGCCCCTGGCTGGTCAAGCTGACGGATTTCGCGCGGCCATCGTCTTCCGCCGCAGAGCGGACGATGAATCCCTTCTGCTCCATCCGCGCCATCATCTCGGCCAGCGTCGAGCGGTCGACGCCTGTAGCTCCGACAAGGTTGGACTGGCTCGCGCCCTCGGACTCTGCGATGGCGGCCAGCAGCACGGTCTGGCGAAGCGTGACGCCATCTGGAAGTTCCGCCTGCAGGAAAGTTTCGGCTGCGAACTGTTCAGCGCGCCGCAACAGGTGAGAAGGTGACTCGCTGAGACGGAAAACCGGACCGCTACGCACGGCGCGCTTGGCTTTCCTGTCCGGCCGTCTGGTGGCGTCTGCCCGGGTCGTCATGGCCAGCCTCGTGAATACTTGGGTTAAGCCATAGCGGCATTCGCCTGCATCGGCTCTGTTCGCATAAGAGAATGTGGGCTTCCCGCTTCCTCTGTACACAGCAAAAGTTCATGGTGACTCAGTGAGCAACGCGCAATTTCCAATCTCGTTCTCAATCGGCGTGCCTCCAGGTGAGGATCGCGAGCGGCGCATCTGCGGCACATGCGGTTTTATCGACTACGCCAACCCGAGAATTGTGACAGGCGTGGTGGCCCATCGAGACGGTCATGTCCTTCTGTGCCGCAGGGCCATCGAGCCGCGGAAGGGCTTCTGGACCTTGCCTGCCGGCTTCCTTGAGCTTGGAGAAAGCGTTGAGGAAGGCGCCCGGCGCGAGGCGATGGAAGAAGCCAGCGCGGAACTCGAAATCGAAACGCTGCTCGGCCTGTATTCGATACCGCGTATCGGTCAGGTGCAGATATTTTTCCGGGCCCGGCTTACGAACGATCCCTCACCGGGCCCTGAAAGCCTCGAGGTGGCCATGTTCACCTGGGACGAAATTCCCTGGAAGGAGCTCGCGTTCCCGTCCGTGCGCTGGGCGCTCAATCACTATCGCGAGACCGAGGGGAAGACCGGCTTTGCGCCGTTCGGCAATCCGCCGGACACTGATCAACTGACGCGCTGACCTGCGATGATCAATGCCACCGTCATACTTGGAACCTTGCAGTCGGTTGCTGACCGGCATGGCGATCCCACGGCCTTGATCTACCAGCGCCTGTTTTCTGCCCATCCAGAACTGGAAGCGCTGTTCCATATGGACCGGGACGGAGGCGTGCGGGCCTCGATGGTGCAGCAGGGATTCGAGTGCATTCTCGATCATGTGGGAGAGAAGCGTGTGGCCGCGCAGATCATATTCGCCGCGCGCATGCATCACGATGGCTATGGCGTGCCTGCAGCCAGATTTGATGCGTTCTTCGTTGCGATGCGCGATGCGATCCGGGAAATCATGGGGCCAGACTGGTCGCCGGCGATGGAGGCCCAGTGGGCCGAACTCCTGCAAGAGTTCGCCGCCATCCGGTGATCAGGTTGCGTCGCCGGTCTTCTTGTCGCCGCCGTCTTCTGGCTGCTCGATATTATGCTTCATCAGGAAGGGCAGGTTGATCGCCATGAATACAACCGCCAGCGGGATCGACAGGAAGAGCTTGGAGTTCACCCAGAACTCCTTCGAGAAGTTCCGCCAGATAACTTCGTTGATGATTGCCAGCACCACGTAGAAGGCCGCCCAGCGCAGCGCGAATATCTTCCAGGCGTGATCCGGCATCTGGAAAGCGTGCTCGAATGCGGTCTTCCAGATATTCCGCCCGATCGCGAGACTCCCGAGAATGGTCACCGCGAACAGCATGTTGATGATGGTCGGCTTGATGAAGGCGAAGGTCTCATCCTGCAGCCATAATGTGAGGCCGCCGAAGGTCATCACCACCACGCCCGTAATCACCAGCATCGGCGGAAGGCGGCGGCCCTTGAACAGCGTCCATCCGATCGCGGCCGCGACAGACGCCATGAACACGCCGGTGGCCCAGAAGATCGCCGTCTCCTTCGAGAACGGTCCGGTCTCGTCCGCGAAATTCTGCATGACGTTGAAGACGATCACGAACGCGAGAACAGGCCCGATATCTGTCCACACATTGCCGGCCCCTTTCGGGATCGATCTGGCGGGCGGGGACGAGGGAGTTGTTTCGGTCATCGGGGTCACTTAGCGGTCAGGAGCCGTCCGGGTCAAACGCGACGCGCACGGCGCGCGGCGAATTGTTGCAGGGCGGCACGGGCGCCTGCGGCATCGAAGATCAAAGTCGTCATTACATAAACAGTGGCGCCGACGCTGGCCTTCAGCAGCAACTCGGTCATTCCGCCCAGCGCGGGCGTCATTCGCACTGCGATCGCCATTGCGGAACAGGCGCCGGCAACCTTGAGAAAGTCCGTCCACGGCCAGCTCAGCGGCGCCAGCCGGCGTGCAACGCCAGCCAGCAGAACGAGGGCGAGGGCGTAGCTCGCCACGGTCGCATAAACGGCGCCCATCAGGCCGATCCAGGGAAGCAGGATGATGTTCAGCGCCACGTTGGAGAGCGCGGGCGCCAGCATCAGCCAGGCGCGCAGATCGGTGCGATGCGAGAGCTGATAGGCTTCGGATACGTAGTGCAGGACGAAACCATTGATCAGGCCCGAGAGCGCGATCCACGGCATGATGCTCGCCGCTTGCGCGCGCATCTGCTCGCCGATCATGACTTGTGACAATGGCTCGGCGACGAGCGCGAGACCCGCAGCAGCGGGCGCCGCCACCAGCAACAACGTGCGCGCCAGATGGCTCGAGACTTCCCGCATTGCTGCGGGACCTTCACGCTCCCACGCCGCCATCATCATAGGTGCGCCGGCTGCAGCGGCCCACGCGCAGAGGAGGCCAACCGATTTGTCGGCAATGCCGTATCCGGCCGCATAGATGCCGACGGCTTCCGGGCCGAGGAACAGCGCGATCAGGAAACGGTCGCCAGCATCGAGCGCGATGTTGAGCGTCAGTGCGAACGCAACCGGCATGCCATATTTCAGATACGGTCTCACACGCTCGGGGCGGAACTGCCCCCCGCGTGACTCGCGCCACAGGCGCGAGCCTTCAACAAAGGCCAACACAGTAAGCACGCTTGCGAGACCCACAAACGGCGCCGCGGGCCCCAGTCCCGTGCGCCATGCGAGGAAGATTCCAACAGCGAAAGCTCCGATGTCCTGGCAAACGCGCAGTGTGGAATAGCGCGACACGCGTTGCTGCGCGCGGTTCATTTCCTGTGCGGTATTGATCAGCGGCGCGAGCACCATTGTCGACATGGCGGCGGCCAGCGCCATCCGCAGCACGGGGTCGGTTGCGATCAGGATGGCGCCAAGCATCAGCGCGATGCCGAGCGCAGACGAAGCCGCGAGCAGAGCCATGATTGTGCGGATGTGGTCCGGCGTCTTGTTCTTCGCTTCCGCCTCTCCGGCGAAGCGATAGGCCGCAGCTTCGGCCCACGTAATCGACAGCGTATAGACGATGCCCATCGTGGTCAGAGCGAGGGCGTAGAAGCCGTAATCCGCAGGCGAGAGCAGGCGCGTCAGCGCGAAGACCGCGCCAAAGCTGGCGAGCCCTCCGGCAAGGCTCGCCGGGAAATAGCCAAGAAGCCGTCGCCAGATCATGATTGCGCGGGGACCGTTTATTCACCCCAGTAAAGCAGAATGCCGTTCATGAAGCGTTTCCGAGCGGAAAACCCTCGTGGAAACTGGACCCGGCGAGGCGTCATCGTCGCGGGGGCGGGCCTTGCCGCCTGCAGCGGGCCGCCCGCCGCAGCCCAGCTTACCCGCCCGCACCCGCTCTGGCCCCTAGAGGGCCCTCCCGTTCTCCGAGGCGCGGTCATCGCCCAGCGACGTCGCCGGCTCGAGGTGGATGGCGACACGTTCGGTGGGGGCGGCGCTGTATTGCCCGGTTATCGCTCTTCCGATTTTGAAGCGTTAGCGAAGGCTGGCGCCAATCTTGTCGTCATGTCTTTTCCAGAGCTGTGGACGGTCAAGCGACCCTACCGGCGCGATGCCGCCATGTTGGACATCCTTGGCCAGCAACTAGACGCCGCGAAAGCTGCCGGGCTCTACACGATCGTAGCGTTACGCTCGGGGCCCGGGCGGTCCGATTTTATCTTCCATCGTGATGCGCGCGACACCTGGTTTCCGGGCAGCCTGATTGTGGAATCGATCTGGACCGATGTGGATGAGCAGGCCGCATGGGGCGAGATGTGTGTGGATGTGGCGAAGCTCATCACCGGCCGCGTCGATATCGCGGGGTTGAACCTCATGGTCGAGCCAGAGCCAAATGTCAGCGGCGTCAATCTGAAGGGGCAACGGCTGGGCGCTTGGGAACCGGATCGTTACGCCGAAGAGGTCAGCCGCGTGTCCGACTGGCAGCGCATATCTGCCGACATTGCCCAAATGGTACGATCAGCATCAGCCGATCTTCCAATACTGATCTCGCCACCGGCTTTCGGGCGCACCGATTTTCTGCCGGTAATGGGCAAGCCGCCCGTTCCAGGCGTCGTCTGGTGCGTGCATGATTATGAGCCTCGCGATTATACGCACCATCCCCGGGACGCTGCCGGGATAAGTGTCTTCTCCGAAAGCGGTCCTTACACCTTTGCAAACCGTATCGACGCCGTGCGTCAGCAGGGCGTGTCGATCTTTCTTGGTGAGTTCGGCGCCTCGCGTTGGCTGCGCGATATCGATGCTTACTACCGCGCGCGAATTGCCGCCTGTGAGTCACGGAGCGTGGGCTGGGCCGCGTTCCGTTGGCCGACCACGAACGCTAATTACGAGAAGTCCGACGACATGTTCAACGTGATGTGGGGAGCGAAGGAGGGCATCGCGGACGGCGCCGCCATCGAGAATCTGAAGTCTGCGTGGGCGAAGAACAAGGTGCGCCCCGGCGGGGTCGGGCTACGCGGTCGTAACTAGCCGAACTGCAGAAGTGCGAGGCCGCTGGCGAGAATGACGGCCGCGAAAGTCCGGCGCATGCCAAAGCCTTCTTTTAGGAACCACCACCCAAGCACTGCGGCAATAACGACAGCCGTTTCTCGCATGGCCGAGATGTACGCGACGGGTGCGATGGAGAAGCCATAGAGCGCCATCGAGAACGAAATCAGCGAGCATGTTCCCGCGCCAATACCGGGCCAGAGCGCGGCCCGAGCTGACGCAATGAATTGCCGACGGCCACGCGTAAGATACGCGATGGTGTTTATGCCGATCCAGTCCAGCAGAAAAAGCCAGACGATGAAGCTCCACTGCGACGGACCCGAGCGGACACCCTGCGCGTCGATAACATTGTAGATGGCCACGCACGCGCCCGTAGCCATTGCCCAGAGCAGGGCGGAGTTGCGGACCGTCCTGGAGCCGTCGAAGTTCCTTTCGGGCAAGGCGAACACGATCGTGGCGAGGCTGGCGATGGTGAGTCCCGCAATCGCCAATGGCGACAGGTGCTCCCCCAGAACCAGCGACGCGGCGATAGCTGTAAGCAGTGGCGCGCTGCCGCGCATCACGGGAAACACGAGCGAAAGGTCACCACGCGACAAGGCGCGGACGAGCGCTGTCTGGTAAAGCCAGTGCGCGGGCAGCGACAGGCCAAGGATCATCCAGGTCTGCTGGTTCGGCAGCGGCGTGAAGAAAACGGCGGGCAGAATCAGGATTGCTGACGTGAACGCCATCACGGCACGCGCGCCGAGAATGTCCTTTGCCGCCTTCACGAAGGTGTTTGCGCCTGCCAGCGTGACCGCCGATCCAAGACCCAGCACGAAGGCGAAGAGCGTTGGGTCCACCTAGCTGTCGAGGCCCACGAGCGCACGCGCAAATGTATCCGCGCTGAACGGATGCAGGTCTTCCGCCTTTTCCCCCACGCCAACAAAATGGATGGGCAAGGCGTGGCTCTCCGCGATGGCGACAAGAACGCCGCCTTTCGCGGTTCCATCAAGTTTCGTCATCACCAGGCCTGTGACGCCCGCCGTGTTGCGGAAAGCCTCAACCTGGCTGAGTGCGTTCTGGCCCACGGTTGCATCTAGCACGAGGATAACATCGTGCGGGGCGGTGGGGTCGATCTTGCGGATCGCGCGGACGACCTTGGCAAGCTCGTCCATCAGCTGCGTCTTGTTCTGCAGGCGGCCGGCGGTGTCGATCAGAACGAGATCGCGATTTTCATTCTTCGCCAGCTCGACCGCTTCATAGGCGAGGCCAGCCGCGTCCGCACCCTGTGGCTTGGATATGAAGCGGGCGTTCGCGCGGTCAGCCCACACACGCAGCTGTTCGACAGCCGCAGCGCGGAATGTGTCGCCAGCGGCTAGAACGATGTCCGCGCCCTGCGCCGACAGCTTGGCGGCGATCTTGCCGATGGTCGTTGTCTTGCCCGAGCCGTTGACGCCGACGAACAGGACGATGCGCGGCTTGGGGCCCTCGCTGAAATCCACAACCTGCTCACGCGGTTTCAGGATAGCGGCGATCTCGGAGGCAAGCGCGGCCTTGATCTCGTCCCCGGTCACTTCGCGATCGAAGCGATCCTTCGAGAACGCCTTCGTGATCCGCGCGGCAACCTTCGTGCCCATGTCGGAAGTGATCAGCAATTCTTCGAGCTCGTCGAGCGAGTCGCTGTCGATCTTCCGCTTCGACAGTCCCGCCAGCCCTTCGGCCAGGCGCGAAGACGAACGGCGCAGGCCTTCGCTCAACTTGTGAAGTACGGACTCCTCGCGGGCTGCCGCTTCGGCAGCGCGTTCGGCGGCGATGCGCTCAGCCGCCTTGCGCAGACCGATCGGATCGTCGCCCAGTTCGGGTTCGGGCGTTGCTATCGGCGCATTGCCGAAGATCTGCTGGTCGAGGCTCGCAATCGGAGAGGCCGGCGTCTCGCCCGGTTTAAGGGGCTCAACGGGAGTTTCGCCGGTCTTGGGATCCGGCTGCTTCTTCTTGCCCCACCACAGGATCATGCCAGTTGTCCGACGAGTTCGGTCGCGCTGCGCGAGACAAGGTTGAAGAGGGCGGGGCGGCCCGGTTCGGGCGAAGCGCCGTCGATACGCACCGGCGCAAAGTCCGGCAGGCGGGCGCGGTTGCCGGCTTCCACCAGCGCCATCGCGGTGAGGCCGACATGGCGATTCAGGCGCAGGTTCAGGCGCGCGGCGCCTTTCTCACGCAGGGTCGCTGCCCGGGCTTTCACAATGTCCCGAGCCACTTGCGGCATCTTCGCGGCCGGCGTGCCGGGGCGGGGTGAATAAGGGAAGACATGCAGATAATCGATCCCGCACTCATCGACGCTTGCCAGCGTGTTGGCGAACATCTCGTCGGTCTCGGTCGGGAATCCCGCGATCAGGTCGGCGCCGAAAGCCATTTCCGGACGAGCTTCGCGCAGGCGATTGCACAGGCTGATCGCATCGGCGCGCGAGTGGCGGCGCTTCATGCGCTTCAGGATCATGTCGTCGCCGGACTGAAACGAGAGATGGAGGTGCGGAGCGATGCGCGGCTCATGCGCGAGTGCTTCGAACAGAGGCTCGTCGATCTCGATCGCATCGATCGAGGAGAGACGCAGCTGCTTCAGGTCCGGCACGAGCTTCAGGATGCGCGTCACAAGATTACCGAGCTTCGGCGCATTCGGCAGGTCAGCGCCCCACGAGGTGAGGTCAACGCCAGTGAGGACGATCTCGTAATGCCCGGTGGCCACGAGGCGCTTCACCTGATCGATGACTTCGCCGGCGGGCACCGAACGCGAGTTACCGCGTCCGTACGGGATGATGCAGAAGGTGCAGCGGTGATCGCACCCGGTCTGCACCTGCACGAAAGCGCGGGCGCGTCCGTCGAGGCCGTCCACCAGATGGGCGGCGACTTCGCGCACGGTCATGATGTCGTTGACCTGAACCCGTTCAACCTCGCCGACGAAATCGATGGGCTTGAACGTTTCCGCTTTCATCTTTTCGGCGTTGCCGATCACGCGGGAGACTTCCGGCATTTCGGCGAAGCTTGCGGGGTCGATCTGGGCGGCGCAGCCGGTGACGATGATGGAGGCAGTCGGGCGCTCGCGCCGGGCGCGGCGGATGGTCTGGCGGGCCTGGCGTACCGCTTCGGCGGTCACGGCGCAGGTGTTGACGATCACGGCGTCCTGCAGTCCCGCAGCCTCGGCATGCCCGCGCATGACCTCGGACTCATAGGAATTCAGGCGGCATCCCAGCGTCAGGATGTCGACTGATGATTTGGCGGAGGAGGGCGCGCCGTCGGCCATGGCGGGGACATAGGCCGTCAGGCCGGAAAAGTCACCAGAAGTGGTGATTTAGCTCTTTTCCGAGCAATCGACGTGCTCAATCCCGCCAAGCTTGTTCAGCAGTTCGGCCAGCTTGAGCGCTTCCTTGTCGTCGATCCGCTTCATGGCTTCGTCCATGGCGGGTGCGTAAACCGCCCAAATCGCCTTGCGCAAGGCAAAGCCCTTGGGCGTCGGCTCCAGCATGTGGCCGCGCTTGTCTTCCTTGCACTGGATGCGTTTGACGAGACCTTCGCTTTGCATCCGGTCGACCAGTCGCGAAAGCTGGTAGGGCAGTATGAAGAGGGGGATGGCCAGGTCTTTTGGCCGGGTAGGCTTTCCGGCCCGCTCCAGCTCCCAAAGCACAGTGTACCAGGAAAGCTCGGGAAACCCAGCGTCTTTCAAGGCGCTTTCGACATGGCACTGGATGCCCTGTGATACCCGGCCCAGTGCCACCCAGGCCCGCTGAATAGGGTCTGAAGGAATTCTGGACGGGGTCTTTAGCTGAGATTGTTGCAATCGCAACGAAACCTCCTAGATGTTGCACATGCAACAAAGTGACGAACAGGCCGTTCGTCAAGGACATAACAGACTTTCCATCTCCTCATCACCCAAGGATCTACGCAAATGACCCGCAAGATTGCTGTTCTGGTTGGCTCGCTCCGCAAGGAGAGCTTCAGCCGCAAGATCGCGAAAAATATCGAGGCGCTTGCCCCTGCCGGCCTGACGTTCGAGGAAATCGATATCTCGAAGGTTGGCCACTACAATCAGGATCTCGACGGCAATCCGCCCGCGGAATGGGTAGAACTGCGCGACAAGATCAAGTCTGCCGACGCTGTGCTGTTCGTGACGCCGGAATATAACCGGTCGGTGCCGGGTGTTCTCAAAAACGCCATTGATATTGCTTCGCGTCCCTACGGACACAGCGCCTTCAACGGCAAGCCGGCCGCGGTGGTCTCGAACTCTCCCGGCAACATCGGCGGCTTCGGCGCCCACCATCACCTGCGCCAGACGCTGGCCTTCCTGAACATGCCGACGCTGCAACAGCCTGAGATGTACCTGTCGGGTGTTGGCTCGTGGTTCAACGAAGCCGGCGTCATCGAGAAAGACGAGACCCGCAAATTCCTCGCCCAGTTCGGCCAGACATTCGCCGACTGGATCGAGAAGACAGCCCCGGCTGCCAAATAGTTTCTCGAAGCCGCCTGAGGAGGCGGAGGTCAAACTGAAAGGGCCCGCTTTGCAGCGGGCCCTTCTTCTTGTCTGCGATGAGCGCCTGGATCAGGCTTTCGTGCCCAGCGGCAGCTTGTTGTAGGTCTTGCCTGTCGAAGCCAGCAGCGCGTTTGCGACGGCAGGTCCGATCGGCGGCACGCCCGGTTCGCCGACACCGGTCGGCGGTTCAGTGGACGCGACCATATAGACTTCGATCTTCGGCATCTGCGCCATGCGCAGCGGGGTGTAGTCGTAGAAGTTCGACTGCACGGGTGCGCCGTCCTTGATCGTCAGCGCTTCGCCGAGAATGGCGGAGAGGCCGTAACCAATGCCGCCTTCCATCTGCGAACGCACGATATCCGGGTTGACGACGGTGCCGCAGTCGACCGCGCAGACCACCCGCTCAACCTTGAACGTCCCGTCGGCATTCACGGTCACATCGGCAACTTCAGCCACATAGGACGAGAAGCTGTGGTGCACGGCGACGCCGCGTGTCTGGCCGGCGGGCAGGGGGCCGGCCTTCTCAACGGCGAGATTCAGCACGCCAAGCTGGCGCGGTTCCTTGGCGAGCAGTTCTTTGCGCAGCGCGATCGGATCCTTGCCGGCCTTGCGCGCAGCCACGTCGAAGAAGTGCTCTTTCGCATAGGCCGTGTGCGTGTGACCGACCGAACGCCACCAGAGGATCGGCACCGGGTTTTTGACCAGATGCACGTCCACGCTGATGTTCGGGATCGCATAGGCGATGTCGTTCGAGCCTTCGATCGACGAGAAGTCCGGCGTGCCGGGCGGCAGGAAGGGCGTACCTTCCATGATCGACTGGATCGCCGTGCGGTCGCCCCAGGCTTCGATCGCGCCATTGTTCACGCGGGCGGTCATGCGGTGGATGTTCATCGGACGGTATTTGCCCGTGCGGATGTCATCTTCGCGCGTCCACATCAGCTTCACCGGCGCTTTGCCGTTGAGAGCTTTTGCGATGTGAGCCGCTTCTGTTGCGAGGTCGGCATCCGGCGTAGCGCGGCGGCCGAACGAGCCGCCGGCGACGTGCGTGACCACCGTGACCTGTTCGGGTTTGAGCCCGAGAACGGTGAAGATCGCGCGTTGGTCGTTGGTCGGCATCTGCGAGCCCGCGTGGTAGGTGCAGGATTCACCGGGCTTGTATTCGATCACGCAGTTGAGCGGCTCCATCGGTGCGTGCACCAGGAACGGGAACTCGAAATCTGCGGTGATGACCTGGCCAGCGCCTTGAAGCCCAGCTGCGCCTTTGCCTTCCTTCCGAGCTTCGAGGCCCGGTTTGGCGAGCAGCTTGCGATAGTCTTCGAACATCGCATCGCTCGAGCGCTTCTCGGCGGCGCTGTCATCCCATGTGACTTTCAGCGCTTCGCGGCCCTTGCGGGCGGCCCAGAAGTTGGTGGCGACGACGGCAACGCCATTCGGCACCTGCACGACGTCGGTGACACCGGCGACGGCCTTCGCGCCCGTATCGTCGAAGCTCGCGACCTTGCCCCCGAATTTCGGCGTGCGCGCGATCACAGCGGTGAGCGTGCCTTCGGGATGATAGTCGAGCGCGTACTGCGTCTTCGCATGCACCTTGTCCGGCGTGTCGAGGCGACCAAAAGTCTTGGCCGGATCACGCTCCTTGCCGATGAACTCGTAGGCCGATGCGTCCTTGTATTTCAGCGTTGTTGCGTCAGGCGGCGTGATCGCGGCAGCCTCGGCGGCTAGCTCGCCGAATGTTGCTTTCTTGTTGCCGGACTGGACCTCGCCTTTGACAACGAGAACGTCAGCGGCGGCGACGCTCCATTTTTTCGCGGCAGCCTGGCGCAGCATTTCGCGAGCAGACGCGCCAGCGGCGCGGAGTTGTTCCCATGAGGAGAAGATGGCGGTTGAGCCGCCGGTTCCCATCATGCCGCCGAAAGCCGGGTTGCCGTACAGCGCATCATTGGCGGGCGAGTGCTCGAAGCGCATCTGCTTCCAGTCTGCGTCGATCTCCTCGGCAACGATGGTCGTCAGGCCTGTCGAGACGCCCTGACCAAATTCGATGTGGCGGATGTAAACCGTGACGGTGTTATCCGATCCGATGCGCACATACGGGCCGAGGGCCGTCTGCGTGACGGGGCCGGAGGCGGCGTCGGCAGCGCGAAGGTCACAACCGACGGCAAAGCCGGCGGCGCCGAAACCAACAACGCCGAGAACGAACCGGCGGGAAGGCGAGAAGGTTGCTGTATCAGCCATGGTGGTTACCCCATGATCTCGGAAGCGCGCGCGACGGCGCCACGGATGCGGTGATAGGTGGCGCAGCGGCAGATGTTCGACGTCATGCCGTCAGTGATCTGTTGCTCGGTCGGCTTGGGCGTTTGCTCCAGCAGGGCCGTCGCAGCCATCATCTGACCGGACTGGCACCAGCCGCACTGGACGACGTCCAGCTCGGACCACGCCTTTTGCACGGCCTGGCCGGCCGGCGTATCGAGGCCTTCGATCGTCGTGATCTTCTTGCCTTCAAGCGAGGCGGCCGGGGTGATGCAGGCGCGCGTCGGCACGCCATCAACCAGCACCGTACACGCGCCGCACGCGGCGACGCCGCATCCGAACTTCGTTCCGGTCATTTTCAGGTCTTCGCGAAGATACCAGAGCAGGGGGCGGTCTTCTTCCCCCGTGTATTCCTGATCCTTGCCGTTGATCGTCAGCTTCATGGCTACCCTCCGCCGTCAGCAATTATTGGGAGTGCGCAGCGTGTTCGCTGTCGCATCGGACCCTATGTGAGCGTTTGCTCACGCGTTTGAAAGTCTCGACACGCAACTCATCACGCTTGTGATGCAAAAGCGATATGCACGAGAAACTACAGCGCAGCCGCTCTATCGAGAATCGTTCGCAGCTAATGGGTTGTTGGCGGCACAGCGTCCTTCGACTTCCGCTTGCGCGACAGAAGATTGAGAATCTCGACAAACGCCGAGAATGCCATGGCTGCATAGACGTAGCCTTTCGGCACGTGGATGCCGAAGCCGTCCGCGATCAGCACCATGCCGATCATCAGCAGGAAGCCCAGCGCCAGCATTACCACAGTAGGGTTGGCGTTGATGAAGCGCGCCAGCGGCCCGGACGCCAGCAGCATCACCGTCACAGCCGTGATCACGGCGATGAACATGATGGCGAGGTGATCGGTCATGCCGACGGCGGTCAGGATCGAGTCGACCGAGAAAACGAGGTCGAGCAGCAGGATCTGCACGATGGCGGTACCGAAATTCATCACCGCGCGCCCGGCGACCGGCGCTTCTTCCTTGCTGTCAGTGTGGGGATCCATCGTGTGATGGATTTCGGTTGTCGCCTTCCAGACAAGGAACAGGCCGCCGGCAATCAGAATGATGTCACGCCAGGAGAAGTTGGTCTCGAAGGTCGGATGGTTTGTGAGCGGGTCAATCTCGCCCTGAAGGCCCAGGCTCCAGACAGTCTGGTCGAGGCCCACCAGCCAGGCGATCGAGCCGAGCAGGGCGAGGCGCATGACCAGCGCCAGCGAGATGCCGATATTGCGCGCCTTGGCGCGGTTCTCTTCCGGCAGCTTGTTGGTGAGGATCGAGATGAAGATGAGGTTGTCGATCCCAAGGACGACTTCCATCACGATGAGGGATATGAGCGCCGCCCACGCAGCCGGATCGGACAGCAGCGGCGTGAGATCGAAATCCATTCTGGAACGAGGCTCCCTCAGCCCGAGAACCGGGCCGACCCGCTATGTAATGTGATTGTCGGCAGGGGTTAAGCGCAAAGCGACGCGTAAGGAGCGTTACGCTAAGCGAAGTCTCATGATAAATTCGTCATCTAGGGTGTCGCCAACCTTGAACTTGTAGCCGCCGACCTTTTCGAACCCGCGGCTTTCGTAAAGGGCGATGGCCCGCTCGTTCGATTCCCATACCCCCAGGAACAGGTTCTTTGCTCCACGCTGCCGCGACCGTTCGATCGCCCAAGCAAGCAGGATCCGGCCCACACCGACGCCCTGGCCGGCTTGATAGACATACACACGGTGAAGCTCGAGCGCCGGCTCCGGACCCACATCGAACGGCAGCTTGCACGGACCGATCTTGCAATAGGCCACCATCTTGCGGCCCGAATAGGCAATCCGGACCTCGACATCGGGGTCCTTCAGGTCGGTTTCCATCTTGCTGACGGAATAGGTGTCATCGAGAAACTGCCGCAGATCGCCCGGCGGATAGAGGTCGCCAAACGTCTCGACGAACGTCTCCCGGCCGATCTCCGCGAGACCGGCGGCGTCCTTCAATTGGGCGTCGCGAAAGGTCAGGTCGCGGTCCACACGTAACTCCGCTTAACGTCAGTCGGCTGCTTCAGTACGGCAAGCATAGATGAATTCGCGGACGGCGTCGCCAAGCAGCACCAATTTGGCGAGCGACCACCCGCCCTGGCTGTCGAATGCCCGCATGGGTTGCATCAGCCTGTCGGCAAGCGCGCGCCGGGGTTCTATCCAGGCCTCGACCAGATTGCCGGCGACTTCACGATTCACTGAGGCGGGGTCGACCTTGCTCTTCTGGGCGAGGCGTATGGCGGCGATGGTAAGCTCGCTCTGCCGGCGGGGCAGGTCGTCTGCAACACGCTGAAGCGCCAGCCTGTCCCAATGATCGCGGGGATCCAGGTCGCGAACGGCCGAGCGCATACCGTCCAGGCCGAGCTGTTGGCCCAACTGGTGCTGCATGAACAGAGCGGCCTTGATCGGCCATTTGGTCTGGTCGGAGATTTCGACCGTCTCTCGGGCTGAAGCCAGTGCGCGGATCAGGGCGACATCGTGGGCAATATCCGCCGGCGCGCCGGCGCTGCGATATTTCTGCGCGCGCGCATCCACACGGCCGGAAACCAGCGGAGAAAGGGCAGAGGGTAGAAGCGCCCGTATCTCGGCGATGGCGCTGCGGTTTCGCTCGATCACTTTCGCGATTGATCCCGATCTCAGGAGCTCGGGTTCGGAAGCGAAGCTGCCCGTAAGCATTCGCAGGTTCGCGGAGGTTTCAACGGCCATCATGATCTGCGCAGCCGCTGGGGCCTTGCCGTCGAGAGCGTTGATGCGCCCCACGAGTTCGTCGATGTGGAAGGCCGACAGCGCCGCCTCGAAAGCCTGTGCGATATGACCGGAATCGACGCCTTCGGCGTCGCGCTTCTGGATAACGAAGGCAGGCCCTGTCAGGTTGACGATACGATTTGCCAGTCGCGTCGCGATGATTTCACGCCGCAGCCTGTGATGTTTCCGCGCGTCGGAGAACTTGACGAGTTCGTCCGGGAAGTATCCGACTAGGAGCGCCTCGAAAGCGGGATCGTCCGGCGCCTTCGATGCGATGAGCGACGAGAAGAAGTCCAGCTTGGCGTAGGCCATGATCACGGCGAGTTCTGGCCGGACCAGTCCCAGATGCTGCTCGCGTAGTTTTCGGAAAGCCTCTGTCGAGGGCAGTCCCTCTACGGCGCGGTCGAGCCTGCCCTGGCTTTCCAGCGTTTCGATCAAGCCTTGATGGCTGTCCAGATCCGCCGGAGCCGTCGCCTGCATCACGGAAAGAGCGCCTGTCTGGTCGTAGTTATTTTCCAGAACGAGGAGGCCGACATCGTCGGTCATCGACGCCAGCAATGCGTTGCGGTCCTTTTCCTTGAGCGAGCCATTGCGGATCGCTTCAGCAGTCAGGATCTTGATGTTGACCTCGTGGTCGGACGAATCCACGCCCGCCGAATTGTCGATGGCATCGGTGTTGATCCGGCCGCCCTTGCGGGCAAACTCGATTCGACCAGCCTGGGTGACGCCCAGATTGGCGCCTTCCGCGATGACTTTCGCCCGCAGGTCTTTCGCATCGACGCGCAGGATATCGTTCGACTTGTCGCCAACGTCCGCATGGCTTTGCGTGGAGGCCTTGATGTAAGCGCCGATGCCGCCAAACCACAGCAGGTCGATCTCGGCCGTGAGCAGTGCCTTGATAAGCGCGTCTGGCGTCACGGTGTCTTCTGTGAGTCCGCTCAACGCCTTGATTTCCGGCGTCAGTGCAATCGACTTGGCTGAACGCTCGAAAATGCCGCCGCCCTTCGAAATCAGCTTGCTGTCGTAGTCCGCCCACGACGAGCGGGGCAGGTCGAACATCCGCTTGCGCTCATTGAACGAAGCGTCGAGATCGTCGGGGTTGGGATCGAGGAAGATGTGACGGTGGTCGAAGGCGGCCTTTAGCTGGATGAACTTCGACAGCAGCATGCCGTTGCCGAACACGTCTCCGGACATGTCGCCGATGCCGATGACGGAGAAGGGCGCTCTCTGGGTGTCGCGGCCCATTTCGCGGAAGTGTCGTTTGACCGCTTCCCACGCACCGCGAGCGGTGATGCCCATCTTCTTGTGATCGTAGCCGACCGATCCGCCGGAAGCGAAGGCATCGCCTAGCCAGAAATTGTAGTCAGCCGACAGACCGTTCGCGATGTCCGAGAAAGTCGCAGTCCCCTTGTCGGCAGCGACCACCAGATAAGGGTCTTCGCCATCCCAGACGACCACGCCCGGCGGATGGACCGTCTTACCGCCGACAATATTGTCGGTCAGCTGGAGAAGTGCGCCAACGAAAGTCTTGTAAGCGGCTACGCCAGCCGCCTGGATTTCTTCGCGAGTTCCCTTGGCGGGCAACGTCTTCGGGTAGAATCCGCCTTTGGATCCCACCGGCACGATCACGGCGTTCTTGACCTGCTGCGCCTTGACGAGACCAAGCACCTCGGTGCGGAAATCGTCGCGCCTGTCCGACCAGCGAAGGCCGCCGCGCGCCACCGGGCCGAAGCGCAGGTGAACGCCCTCGACGTCGGGCGACCAGACGAAAATCTCGCGATAGGGCCGCGGCGCGGGCAGGGGGTCGGCCTCGCGGCTCGCGATCTTCACCGCGATGTGGCGATAAGACCTGCCTTCGGCATCCTTCAGATAGAAGTTCGTGCGTTGGGTTGCGTTGACCAGCGCAAGCAGCCGCCGCAGCGCGCGGTCGGCATCCAGCGTAGCGACCGATTCAAGCTGCTTCTGGATTTTAGCGATGAGAGGGGCTGCATCCTCGCGGCGAGCATCGACGTCGGCTTTTCCCTGCGGGTCAAATTTGACCGCGAACAGCTTCAGCAGATTATTGGAAATCTCGGGATGCTCGGCCAGCGCACGCACCTGAACGGGCTCCGATGGATCAAGTCCCGACTGGCTGCGATAGCGTGACAACGTTCGGAACAGCGCTGCCGACCGCCAGTCCGTACCAAGCGCAACGACAAGACTGTTGAAACGGTCGTTCTCCGTATCCCGCGCCCAGATCGCCTCGAATGCCCGCTCGAAACGTGCATCCAGACGCTTCTGTCCAGCCGGTCGGTCAATCGCAAGATCATGAACGTAGATCGAGCTTTCGGGCCTACCGTCGTCAGCAGAAAAGCGGACGGGATATCCGACTTCCGCGCGCACACGCAGGCCCATGCGCTCCAGCACCGGGACGATCTCGGCGAGATCAAGCGGCTCGTCGCGATGGTATATCTTCACGCGGCTTATACCGGCCTCGAAATCCGGGCCCCACACGCGCGCGCGCATTGCTTTGCTCGGCGCTAGGCCGCCGATCGCCAGAAGGTCCGCAAGGCCCTCTTCGGGCTGGAAGTTCTCTTTATAGGTGACGCTGAATTGGGCGCGGGGCAGCAGCGACTGGTCGGAGTTCGTCGAGCGCGCGACGCGGCCGAGCGCATCTTCCCACGTCTCGAACAGCTGTCGCATCTGCAGATCAAGGCTGTCTTCGTCTGGCTCGGGATGGCCGGGGCTCAGGCCGATGATGAGGTGAACGCGGGCAAGCGGGCCGTCGCCGAACGAGGGATAGAAGGCGGATGTGCGCCCGCCATAGGCCTCGGCAAGCATCTTGTGCGCGCGCGTGCGGAGTTCCGACGTGTAGCTGTCGCGCGGCGTGTAGAGTAGGGCGGACACGTAGCGATCGAAGCGGTCACGTCGGATGAACAGGTGGGTGCGCGGTCGCAATAGCAATCGGAGCACGCCGGATGTGATGCGGGCCAGATCCGGCTCGGAAATCTGGAAGAGTTCATCGCGAGGATACGTCTTCAATACGGAGTCGAGTTGCTTGGCCGAGAAGCGCGAGCTTTTCGGGGCGGCGGCTTTCACATTCTCGATCTTGCGCCGTATCAGCGGAACCTCATCGGCCGCGCGTGTGTAGGCCTCGGATGTGAAAAGGCCTACAAACCGCGTTTCGCCGATGACTTCGCCGCGTTCGTCATAGCGTTTGACGCCTATATAGTCGGCGTGACTGCGCCGATGAACGCGTGACAGGAAGCTCGCTTTCGCGACGATGATGGGCGAGGGCTCGTTGATGAAAGCGCGGATCGCCGGCGTCAGCATGGTCGGTTCAGCACCGCGCGCCAGCACGTTGCGTTCCGTGTCTCTCAGAATGCCCAATCCTGACGTTTCGTCGACAATTGGCTCCTCTGCTGCGAGGCGGCCGTCGGCATCAAGAGCAAAGGTGTAATCGCGCGCGCCGAGATAGGTGAAGTTTTCGTCGGCCAGCCAGGACAGGAAGGCGCGGGCTTCGATGATTTCGCCAGACGTGCGGCCCTGCGTGGCTTTCAGGCTGGCCAGCTGCGCGGAGGCCTCTTCCATCTTTGCACGCATGGCCAGGAAGTCGGCGTTGACCATCGCCACGTCCGCGAATGCTTCTTCCAGCTTCTTCTGCAGGTCCGCGCGCTGCGCGTCGTTCATCAGCGGCAGGTGAATCTGGATTGTCGAGCGCTTGCCCTTCGGTCCCTGCACGATGGGATGAAGCACGGCGCGAATTTCGACTTTGGCCTCCTGGCAAGCGCCGATGGCGCTGTCCACGAGGAAGGCCATGTCCGGTCCGGCAATCTCGGCGACATCGAGCCTGAGCGCGCGTCCGTCAGCGCCAGTGGCGCGGCGGGTACGGATCACCCGGTTCGTCAGTCGTTCGGCCTCCTGGTTGAAATCCCAGAGATCAATCGCCAGCGATGCGGCGTCCTCAAGCGTGAGAACGAGAAAATCCTCGATGAAGGCATCTGCACGATACTGTTCGAGAAAGTCCTGGAATGCCTTCGCATCCGGCTTCTGCTTGTGCTTTGCGAGCAGCCTTTCAGTCGCCGAGAGAAGATCCTCGCGGGTGAAAGCAAGATCACTGGTTCGGGTCAAACCGCCTCCGGGAGCGCGTGTCAGGCTCATATCAAATGCAATACGGATGTAAGGAGAATCGACGCGGATTCGAGACCTAGACCCGCACGGCCTCGCCAAGCAAGACGTCGATGCGAGCATAATTATGCTGCATTGCGATGACGGCCGGGTAGGTCTTCATGTTTTCGCGGGTGCGCAATCGAAAGCCGAGAATTGCGGCGCCAGACGTGCGGCGGTTACCCGTCGCCCACTTCGTCGGGAGCCTCGTCGTGCTTCACGGCGTATTCGCCGGGATTGCCGTCCGCCGACATCAGCACCGCGATCCAGCGCGCTCCGGGTATCTGCGCCAGCACGATCATCACCAGAACCGTCAGCGGCGCCGACAGGAACATGCCCGGCAGGCCCCATAACGCTCCCCACACGGCAAGGGAAATCAGCACAACCAGCGCTGACAGGTTGAGACTGTTCGATGTCATGCGCGGCCCGAGGAAGTTTCCGATCAGGAATTGCCAGATCGAAACGCCGAAAAAGACAGCCGCGGCGCACCACAACTCGTCCTGCGGCATGTAGGAGGGCCAGTCATCCTGCACGAAAGCGAACAGCGCCGGCAGGATGCCGGCGATGATTGAGCCAATTGTCGGGATGTAGTTCAGCACGAAGATCACGAAAGCCCAGAACAGGGCATTGTGCAGGCCTAGCGCCAGCAGCGTCACATAGGTGAGCGAGGTATTTATGATGGAAAGCGATGTCTGGACCCAGAGATACTGCTCCATCGTTCGCCGGACATCAGCGCCGATAAGCCTTGCGCGCTCACGGTCCTCGTGGCGCGAAAAGATGCGATCGAATTTCCGGGTAAAGGTGTTTGCGGTGACGAACAGGAAGGCGACATAGATCATGATGATGACCATGTCGCCGACCAGGCCCGATACGGAGTTTGCCGCGGCCTGAGCAAGGCCGATCGTGGTGTCGGAATAGAAAAGATCGCTGATTGTCGGCGGCTTGCCCGTCGCGACGGTCTTGGTGGCGGCTTCGGTTGCAACGACAGGAGCCGGCTCGATGACTGGCGGAGGGGTGTCGACATTTGCCAGGGCCGCCGCCTCGCCGGGCGTCAGCGGAGATTCGCGCGGCGGTGTCGGGGCGGGCTCTGACGCCGGTGTCGCCGCCTGTGGGGGTCCCGATGCATCGGCGGCCACATCAGCGGGATCGCCGGTGAGTCCCAGCATGTTGTAGGTCTGTTCGATCAGCGAGTTGATCCGGCTTTCATATTCGCCGGCGCGCTCGGTGAACTCGCCGATAGCCCCGCGCATGATGCTGGCGAAACCGATGATGCTTACAGCCACCACGGCTATGGCGAAGGTGTGGGCGAGCCAGTTGGGAATGTTGGGAAATGGCTTGCGGATGGCGCGGGCGAAGCCCTCCATCACCAGCCAGACAAAGATCGCCATGGCAAAGGGAGCGAGAATGCGTGCGCCCTGATTCAGCACCATGCCGATGGCGACGGTGGCGATGATCCACACCCCCGCCGTCATCCATGTCCGGTTCGTCATCCCGCCCGCTTGCTGCATCTTCAAGACTTAGGCCGCATCCGCACGCCTGCAAAGCGGGTTTGCCTCGCCCGCCGGTGATTGTCTTGCGGGCGGGGCCGCCTCTGCTAGCAATGGGCCTCTTTCCGGAGTTGGACATGAGCGACAGCATTTTCCTGGGCGGCGGCGGGCCGGACCACAAGACGCCGCAGAATCTCCTGCTGGCGCGGGCGAACCGGCATGGCCTAGTGGCAGGAGCCACCGGCACAGGGAAAACCGTAACGTTGCAGGTCATGGCCGAACAGTTTTCGGCGGCGGGAGTGCCGGTGTTCTGCGCTGACGTGAAGGGCGACCTCTCGGGCATCTGCGTGGCGGCGACGCCGGAAGGCAAGGGTCTCGAAAAAATCAACGAGCGGGTTGCCGCCATCGGCATGGCGCCAATCACCTATCAGGCCGCACCCTGCATCTTCTGGGACATCTATGGCAAGCGCGGTCACCCGATCCGTGCGACCGTCTCGGAGATGGGGCCTCAGCTTCTGTCCCGCCTGCTGCAACTGAACGAAACCCAGGAAGGCGTCGTCACGATCGCTTTCCAGTATGCGGACGACAACGATCTCCTGCTGCTGGACTTCAAGGACCTCCGCAGCCTGCTGACCCATGTTTCGACGATCGCGCCGGAAATCCAGCGCACCTACGGCAATGTCGCCGCCGCTTCGATCGGCGCCGTGCAACGTCAGCTACTGTTGCTGGAGCGGGAAGGGGCCGAAACATTCTTTGGCGAGCCGGCGCTGGAGCTGAGCGACTTCATGCGCGTCGCAACCGACGGGCGCGGCTACATAAACGTGCTGGACGCCACGACGCTGATCAATTCGCCGCGCCTCTATTCCACATTTCTGCTGTGGCTGCTGGCAGAGCTTTTCGAGCGACTCCCGGAAGTCGGTGATCCAGAAAAGCCCAAGCTCGTCTTCTTCTTTGATGAAGCTCACCTGCTTTTCAACGATGCGCCCAAGGCGCTCGTCGACAAGATCGAGCAGGTTGTCCGCCTCATCCGGTCCAAAGGAGTCGGCGTCTATTTCGTGACGCAGAATCCCCGCGACCTGCCGGAGAATGTGCTCGCGCAGCTTGGCTGTCGCATCCAGCATGCACTGCGGGCCTATACCCCGACCGAGCGCAAGGGCGTCAAGGCGGCCGCGCAAAGCTTCCGCCCCAATCCGTCGCTAGACACCGAGACGGCGATAACCGAGCTTGGAACCGGCGAGGCGCTGATATCCTCGCTCGACGCCAAAGGCGCTCCCACCGTCGTTGAGCGCGCGCTGATCCGTCCGCCGGCATCGCGGCTCGGACCGGCGACCGATGCCGAGCGCGCGGTGGTGCAGGCGCAAAGCCCGGTCTCGATGAAGTACGACGCCACGATTGATCGCGAGTCCGCCTATGAGGTCTTGACTGGCCGGGAAGCTTTGGCGGCCATGGAAGCCGAGGTGCTGGCGAAACAGCAGAAGGCAGAAGCGGAAGCCGCAAAGGCCCGGAAAGAAGCGGCCAGGGCCGCCCCCAAAGCCGCACCGCGTGCGAGCGCGCCAAAAACGCCTGCGGCACGTAAATCAACCCGTCAGACGCCGACGGAAGCGGCCACCAGCACCTTCATGCGCACAGCCACCCGCGAGCTTACGAAGTTCGTGTTTCGGGGCATGTTCGGCAACCGGAAGCGCTAGGCGGCCATATGCGGGAAGTTCACTCAGCTCGTCGCGTGGGAAGACTCTTTCGTCTTCTTCTCGAAGCTGGCGGAGCCGACCGCAGACGATGCGCCAATCGTGTTTGCCACGCCGATGCGGTCTGCCTGGGTAATCAGGCTGGACGAAGGCGGGAAGCGCGAGAGCGTAAGAATGCGTTGGGGCTTCTCGAAAGCGAGGGCCTCCGACTTCAAGCCCGATCATATGCACGCCCGCGCTGAAACGATCGACAGCAGGCCGACGTTTTCAGAGGCGTTTGCCGAGCGTCGCGGTATTCTCATGGTGGATACCTTCAATGCAGTGGGTCATACGGCCCGCTGATCGCAAGCCAATCGCGATCGCTGTCATCTGGGAAGAATCGGAAGGCGATACGGGCGCCGTGCCTTGCTTCATTCAGGTGACGGTTTCGGCGAATGAACTTGTCTCGCGGATCACAGATCGCATGCCCGCCATACTTCGCGAAGACGACTGGTCGGTATGGCTCGGTGAAGAAGACAAGCCACTGCGTGATGTGAAAGCATTGCTGCGCACCTTCGATGACAATGGAAATTGGCAGCTTGCTGAACAGGCGCCATCGAAATCTGCGAAGGCGCCAAAATCAAAACCGCAGATGGATCTGTTCTGATCCTCAGGGGTCGCAAATCATCGCCGCAAAAAATCCGAAAAAGTTTTCCAAAAAATGCGCAGACGCGATTCTGGAAACTTCGCGTTCAGCTTCTCGCGGCAGTTTGCACGGCACCAGATCAACACGGCGAGCGATCAGCGTTCGCGGTTCAACAAAAAGCAGGAGTGCAGAATGCCTACCTCGAAAACGAAAACGGCTAAGCCCACCGCGAAGGTCATCCCGCTCAAGTCGGCGGCGCCCGTCTCGATGCCGACCGCTCCGATGCCGTCTGCCACCGTCACGATGATGCCTGCGCGCCCAGCGCCGATGGCCGCCAAGCGCGCCGTGAAAAAAGCCGCCGCAAAAAAAGCCCGCAAGGTTGTCGCGAAAGCCGTCGCCAAGCGCACCGCGAAAAAGCCGACTCCGAAAAAGATGGCCGCTGCTTCCGTGAAGAAGCCGCCGCGTCAGGTTGCGAAGAACAAGAAATAGATCCAGCTCACTCACGCTGATCTATCCGATGAGAAACGGCGCGGCCCCACGGCCGCGCCGTTTTCGTTTGATCGCCGAAGCTCACTTCACAGGGTTTCGGTAAAGATGTTCTTGAAATGTTCGCGCAGCTTTGATAGCGATTGTTCGTTGGGTTCCTGATGTTCAGGGCGGGGGCGGGCGATGATCAGCCGCATCACGACGTTTGCGTTTGAAGGCGTCGAGGCGCGTCCGATCGACGTGCAGGTTCAACTTTCTGGCGGCGCTAATGCCTTCAACATCGTCGGCTTGCCGGATAAGGCCGTGGGCGAAAGCCGCGAGCGGGTGAGGGCGGCGTTTACAGCGCTTGGGCTCTCGCTGCCGCCCGAGCGGACGACAGTCAATCTCGCCCCCGCTGACTTACCAAAGGAAGGCAGCCACTACGATCTCGCCATCGCTCTTGCGATCCTCGCGGCGATTGGCGCCATTCCGCGTGATAGTCTGGAAGGGGTCGCTGCGATCGGCGAACTTGCTCTCGATGGCGCTCTTGCCAGTACTGCCGGCGCGCTTCCCGCGGCGATGGCTGCTGAAGGGATGGAGATGGCGCTTGTCTGTCCTGCTGTGTGTGGGGCGGAAGCCGCGTGGTCAGGCGGGACGGTTCTGGCGGCGCCGACACTCATATCTCTCGTCAATCACTTCAATGGTTCGCGCCCGATCATGCCCGCGAAATCCGGGCCGCTTGCCGATGCAGCACCCGTACCGGATCTACGCGATGTGAAGGGGCAGGACGGCGCCAAGCGTGCGCTTGAGATTGCGGCGGCGGGCGGACACAACCTGCTGATGATCGGCTCGCCCGGTTCAGGCAAGTCGATGCTGGCGCAGCGTCTGCCCGGGCTTCTTCCGCCTTTGTCCGCGCGGGAACTTCTGGAAGTCAGCCAGATACATTCGATTGCCGGGCTTCTTGAACGCGGGCGTCTGTCACGCACGCGCCCCTTCCGTGCGCCGCATCACTCGGCGTCAATGGCTGCAATGGTCGGCGGCGGCATCAAGGCCAAGCCAGGCGAAGCGTCTATGGCGCATCATGGCGTGTTGTTCCTCGATGAGTTGCCGGAGTTCACGTCGCAAGTTCTCGACAGCCTGCGGCAGCCGCTGGAGAATGGCGAGGCGGTAATCTCGCGCGCGAATCGGCATGTGCGCTATCCGTCGCGCTTCCAGCTGATTGCGGCCGCCAACCCCTGCAAATGTGGCGGAGGGGCGGGCGCGTTCGCCTGTCGCAAGGGGCCGGCATGCCAGGCCAATTACTTTTCGCGAATCTCGGGGCCGTTTCTCGATCGCATTGATCTTTTTGTCGACGTCGCGCCGGTCACCGCCACGGATCTGACGCTGCCCCCGCCGTCGGAGGGCACTGCGGAGGCCGCTGCCCGGGTTGCTGTCGCACGCGAACGCCAGATGAAGCGCTATGAGGAATTGTCGGGCAATCGCCGCCCGGTCAATGCGGATGCGCCGTCATCTGATGTCGATACCATCTGCGCTCTGGATGAGAACGCTCGCGCGCTGGTGGCGAAGGCCGCTGAACAGCTGTCCCTGTCTGCGCGCGCCTATCATCGGATACTCAAGGTTGCGAGGACCATTGCTGATCTTGATGGCGCGGGAAGTGTCGCGCGTGTTCATGTGGCCGAAGCGCTGAACTACCGTTTCCGCCCGGCCGTGAGCCCCGTTTCCAACCGCAGTGGCGCAGTTTCCGGGTTGATCGCCTGATAAAATCGCCGCTGTCGTGGGCTTCTTGCTGCACCGGACTGCATTGTTAATTCTCTGGTGAGCGCGGCGCCCACAGTGTCCGGTCATGGATCACGCGCCTGAAAAACCCGGAGCTGACGGGCCGGAAGCAGCAGCGGCAAATGTTCTTGCCGCCACCGCTCGCGGCTGGCCGGGCGCAGCCCTCGCGATCGGTTCGAATGGCGTTGTTCTCTCCGCCAGCGCATTGTCCGGCCTCACAGCAGGTATGAGGGCGCCATTTGATCTGCCCACCGCGCCCATCGCGTCGCAGATCGTCGATCGCGCCGGCCGTCACTGGCGCCTTTCGGCGCCGGTAGGGACCGTTCGTCTCGCGACGGCCGATCTTCGCGAAGAGCCAGACGCGGCGCATCGCTTCACCGCCGCCGTCAGTCACGAAATCAGAACGCCGCTCAACGGCATCCTGGGCATGGCCGCCCTGCTGGAGGAAGGCGATCTGTCGCCGGCTCAGCGCGATTATGCCGGCGCCATCCGCAAGTCCGGCGCGCGGCTGCTGGATCTGCTCAACAATGTACTCGACTTTTCGCGCATGGAGGCGGGCGATATTCCGCTTGATGCGGCGCCCTTCGATCTGTCCGATCTCGTACAGGATGTTGCTGAACTTCTGGCTCCGCGCGCGCATACGTCGGGTATCGATATCGCCGCCATTGTTCATCCCGACCTGCCGCAGCGGATGATCGGCGATGCGGGTCGCCTGCGTCAGATCCTGTTCAACCTTGCGGGCAACGCTGTCAAATTCACGGAGACAGGCGCAGTCCTGATCGAAGCGCGCCCGGGCGAGGGCGGCTCAGGCCTTGAACTCGTGGTTCGCGACACCGGTGCTGGCGTTCCTGAACATGCGCGTGCGCGACTGTTCGATGCGTTCAGCCAGGTCAGCGCTGCCGATGCCAGACGTGACGGTGGCGTAGGGCTTGGTCTTGCGATTGTCGCGCGCCTGGTCGCAGCCATGAAAGGCAAGGTGAGCCTGTCGTCGTCTTACGGCTGTGGCGCCATGTTCGTGGTCGAACTGCCGCTGGCAGCGGGGCCGCAGCCGCCCGCGCCGGCGCGCGTGCGGTCACGCCGTCCTCTTCATGTTGCGATTGACCTGCCACCGGCGTCGCGCCTCGCGATCATGGCCGCGCTCGCCCACGGCAACGGATGTCTTGTCGACGATCCGGCAGAGGCCGACCTTGTCATTCTTGATGCGGCTTTGCCGCCTGCACGGATCGAGGCCATTGCGCGCCGCAAACGCACGCTTGTTGTATTGCGCCCCGGCGATCGATCGCGGCTCGAAACGTTCCGCGAGATGGGGTGTGCGGGGTATCTTATCCGCCCGCTGCGCACCGCATCGATTGTCGAGCGGATCGGCCTTACGCTTTCCGGCGCAATCCAGTCCGAACCGCACGCCGAACAGCGCAAGCCTGGCGAGGCCGGTTCAGTCCTGATCGCCGATGATAATGCTGTAAACGCACTGCTTGCGCGCAGCGCCCTTACTGCCGCCGGATTCCGCGTCGACACTGCTGGAACCGGGGCTGAAGCGCTGGAAAGAATGACCGAAACGCTCTATTCCGTGGTGTTCATGGATATCCGTATGCCGGTGATGGATGGTCTGGAGGCGACGCGCCGTATCCGCCGCTTGCCCGGGCCCGCGTCTGAAACGCCGATCATTGCTCTCACGGCGGATATCGATCCCGAGTTGGAAGATCGCGCGCGTGATGCCGGCATCTCGCAGCTTGCCGCCAAACCAATAGACCCCCCGCGTCTTCGCGCTCTTGCAACACGTTGGGCGCACCAGGGCAGGCGGGCCGCTGAATGACCGAAGATATCGCGGCCGCTCCGGTCGAAGGTGGAAAGCGAAAGCGTAGCCGCGCCGAATACGTGATGTATGGCCTCGGGTTTGCCAGTGGTCTTCCATTCGCACTGCTATCGGGCTCGCTTGGCGTGTGGCTGACTAATGCGGGGCTCAGCTTCGGCGCAATCGGGGCGCTGTCCTGGATCGGTCTGTTCTACGCCTTCAAGTTCATCTGGGCGCCGACGTTTGACTGGTTGGTTCCGCCCTTCGCCAACACGATGGGACGGCGCAAGGCGTGGATGGCGATCTGTCAGGTCGTCATCGTGCTCTGCCTGTTCGGCATGACATTCGTTGATCCGCGCGAGAATATCGTCCTGTTCGCCATGTTCGGCGTCGCCGCTGCCTTCGCTTCGGCGAGTCAGGATATCGTGATTGACGCCTGGCGCATCGAGACAGCGACCGATCCCAAGATGCTCGATCGCATGTCGGTGCAGTATCAGATGGGTTATCGCCTCGCCGCTCTGCTGGCGGGCGCCGCCGCTCTCCTGTTGACCGACATGTGGAGAACCGCCGCCGACCCGGCAGCTGGCTGGCCTCCCACAGTGATCATCTTGTCGGTGTTGATGGCGACAACGCTGGCTGCGACATGGTTTGCTCCAGAGCCCGTTTTCCGTGCGCCGGTTGCGACGGGTGAGATGGATGCAAATACGCAGAAGTTGCGTACCCGGTCCGCGATTCCTGTCGCCGCCGGCTGGGCAATTTCGGCCATCGTTCTTCTAGGCTTCATGTTCTATTCGCTGGCCACGCCGTCGGCGAACTTTGCGGTATTTCGCGACGCGGCGACCCCGTGGATCCTGCTACTGACCATTGGCGCTCCGCTGGCGGTATCGTTCTGGCTGGCGCGTAAGCCTGGCGTGATAGAAGCGCCGATGAAGCCAAAATCCTTTACCGATGCACTGTTCGAGCGCGTGCTGGCGCCGATGGCTGATCTCGTGCGCCGGTACTGGCTGTGGGCGCTCCCCGTGCTCCTGCTCGCGATGACGTACAGGATCGCGGATTCGATCTGGGGGTCGTTCGCCCAACCGTTCTACATCGCTATCCTCGGCAACTCGAACTCCGACGTCGCGGTCTCGCAAAAGCTGATCGGCGTGGCGATGACCATGGGTGGCATCGCCCTCGGCGGCCTCGGCGTCGCCGTGATCGGCCGGATGTGGGCGCTGGTTCTTGGCGCCGTGCTGGCTGCTGTCACCAACCTTCTTTACGCTGACCTTGCCTACGGCGCTGCATGGACCAACGAGTTCCTGCGCGTCACCGGCGTCGGTTCTTTCCTGGACTGGCTGATCGGCGGCATCGTTGGCGGCGTGAACTCGACGGGCGCGACCGTGTTTCAGGCCGTCACGCCGGGGGCCAAGATCAACCAGCTCACCGTCGTGATCGCGATGGAGAATCTCGCCGGTGGTTTCGCCAGTGCGGTTCACATCGTCTGGCTCTCTTCCATCGTCAACAAGCGCTACGCTGCTGTGCAGTATGCGCTGTTCGGGTCGCTTGCCATGCTGATCGGCGTGATCTTCCGTCCGCGCATTGGCGAATACGTCGACGCGGTGAAAGACATGGGCCTTGCGGCACAGGCCGCGCGCTTTGCCGACGTGTTCAACCTCGCCATGTGGATCGGTTTCTTCGCCGTGGCGCTCTGCTTCGTCGAAATGTATCGGCAGGCGCAGGAAAAGAAGAACGCTTCGGCAAAAGCCGAAGCGCCCCAACCGGCTGAATAGTTTCGATCAGTCGTTGGTGTTGTAGGCCGCAAAAGCCGCGAGGTTCACGATATCCTGCGCGGTGGCGTCAAGCTGCGCGATCTGCACCGACGATGAGAGGCCGACCAGCAGCGGCCCCACCACAGTCGCCCCGCCCAGCGCCGCAGCGATCTTTGTCGAGATCGCAGCCGAGTGGATCGCCGGCATCACCAGCACGTTTGCGGGTCCCGTCAGGCGGCAGAACGGATAGAGCCGCCGCGCTTCCGGGTTCAGAGCCACGTCAACGGCCATCTCGCCGTCGTACTCGAAGCCGACATCCCCCTTGGCATCCAGCAACGCCACGCCATCGCGAACCTTCTCCATCCGCTCGCCAGGAGGGTTGCCGAAGGTGGAGTAGGAAACAAACGCCAGCTTCGGCGTGAAGCCGAGCTTCTTGGCGGCGCGCGCCGCCGAGATCGCGATTTCGGCAAGGTCCTGCGCGCCCGGCATTTCGGTGACGCTGGTGTCCGCGATCAGCATCGGCCCCTGTTTGCCGATCAGGATCGACACGCCGATCGGGCGCACATCCTCGCGCTTGTCGATGGCAAGCAGGATATCCGAAAGCGAAGTGGCGTAGTTGCGGGTGACGCCCGTGACCATACCGTCCGCATGACCCAGCGCCACCATGCAGGCGCCGAACACGTTCCGATCCTGATTGATCAGGCGCTGCGCATCACGCTGCAGATAACCGTGCCGTTGCAGGCGCTTGTATAGGAAGCTGGTATAGGCCTCGTTTTGATCCGAGATGCGCGCGTTGACAATTTCCAGCTCGCCAACCGGAAGCCCGATCAGCTGCATCGAGCGCGTGACCTGCTCTTCGCGCCCGACAAGGATCGGCTCGCCCAGTTCCTGCGTCTTGAATTGCCAGGCGGCGCGGATCACGGCCGGCTCTTCGCCTTCGGCAAACACAATGCGCTTGCGCTTCTCGCTGCGCACTTTTCCGTAGATGCGCTGCAGGAAGCTCGCGGCCGGATCGAGGCGCTGCGCGAGTGAATCGCGATAAGCCTGCATGTCTGCGATCGGCTTGCGGGCAACGCCAGTGTCCATCGCGGCCTGCGCCACCAGCGGCGGCACATACCAGATCAGGCGCGGATCAAACGGGGCAGGGATGATGTAGTCCGGCCCGAAAGTGGGACGTGCGCCAGCATAAGCTGCCGCAACTTCATCCGGCACGTCTTCGCGCGCCAGCTGCGCCAACGCCTTGGCGGCGGCGACCTTCATTTCCTCGTTGATCGTCCGCGCTCGCACGTCGAGCGCGCCGCGGAAGATGTAGGGGAAGCCCAGAACGTTGTTGATCTGGTTCGGATAATCCGACCGGCCGGTTGCGATAATCGCATCGGAACGCACTTCGCGAATGTCCTCCGGCGTGATTTCCGGATCAGGGTTCGCCATCGGGAAAATCATCGGGTTCTTCGCCATGGACTTCACCATGTCCTTCGACACGGTGCCCTTGGCCGAAAGCCCCATGAACACGTCCGCGCCTTCGAAGGCTTCAGCCAGCGTGCGCTTCTTGGTTTTCACTGCGAAGCCCGACTTGAACTGGTCCATCCCCTCCGTGCGGCCCTCGTAGATGACGCCGGTGCGGTCCACCATCAGGATGTTGTCGCGCTTGACGCCGAGATGCCGGATCAGTCCGGCGACGGACAGGCCCGCCGCGCCAGCGCCTGAAATCACGACCTTCACGTCACTCAGCTGGCGGCCCGTGATCTTGCACGCATTGATAAGGCCGGCCGTGGCGATGATCGCCGTGCCATGCTGGTCGTCATGGAACACCGGGATGTCGAGCTTCTCGCGCAGCTCGCTTTCGATGATGAAGCACTCGGGCGCCTTGATATCCTCAAGGTTGATCCCGCCCCACGTGGCTCCGATGGCCCGCACGCAGTCGATGAATTTCTGCGGATCTTTCTCGTCCACCTCGATATCGATCGAGTCGACGTCAGCGAAACGTTTGAAGAGCACAGACTTGCCCTCCATCACCGGCTTCGAAGCCATAGGCCCCAGATCGCCAAGGCCGAGAATAGCCGTGCCGTTGGTGATGACGGCCACCATGTTGCCCTTCGACGTGTAGTCGTAGGCCAGCTCCGGATTGGCGGCGATCGCCAATACTGGAATCGCGACGCCGGGCGAGTAGGCCAGCGAAAGGTCCTTCTGCGTCGCCATGGGCTTGGTCGGCGTTACCGACAGCTTTCCGGGCTGTGGATATCGATGGAAAGCCAGCGCTTCTTCGTCGGTAAAGTTGGGGCGTTTGGAGGTCATGTATTCGGTCAGGGCTTTTGTACTTGAGGGCGAGCGCTTGGGTCACTAGGCAGGGGCTCGTCCGGGAAAATGCGGTCCGAGCGAGGCAGGCGGGCATTCAGCCGTAATCGGGGTTCGAATCAAGCGTGAAGGGGCCTGAATCCACCGTCACGGGGCAAGAAGTTTCCCCAGTGACCCTCTCAGCCGAGGGGGCGACGCCCTTCATGGCCCAATATCTGGAGATGAAGCGCAATCATCCCGATGCGCTTCTCTTCTTCCGGATGGGCGATTTCTACGAATTGTTCTTCGACGATGCGGTTCTAGCGGGTCAGACGCTCGGCATCACCCAGACGTTCCGCGGCCAGCACAACGGCCAGCCCATCCCCATGGCCGGCGTTCCCTATCACGCTGCTGAAGGCTACCTCGCGCGCTTGATCAAGGCGGGGCACCGTGTGGCCGTCTGCGAGCAGACCGAAGACCCGGCAGAAGCCAAAAAGCGCGGATCCAAGTCAGTTGTTCGGCGCGAGATCGTGCGTGTTGTGACGCCGGGCACGATTACCGAGGAATCCCTGCTCGAGGCGCGCTCCGCCAACAGCCTGGCAGCCATCGGCATCGCCGGGGGAGGGCGCGAGGCTGCGCTGGCTATCGCCGACGTCTCCACCGGGCGTTTCGAGGTCTTCAATCTTGCCCCGGCCGTTCTGGAAGATGTGCTTTCGGCGGTCGGTCCGCGCGAAGTGCTGGTGGCGGACAGCGTCATGGCTCATGCCGACGTGGCGCGCGCTACCCAGGGTCTGACTCTCACCCCACGCCCGGATGCCCGTGCAGACGCGAAACTCGGCGAGCGTCTGGTGAAGCTGGCCTATGGCGTCTCGACGCTTGATGGCTTTGGATCATTTTCCCGCGCCGAGCTGATCGCGTGCGGGCTGCTTTTCGATTATCTCGCACTGACACAGGCAGGCGGGCAGGCGCGGCTCGACCCGCCGCTGCGCTCTGCCCCTGACGCTTTTCTTGCGATCGACCCCGCAACACGCGTGAGCCTGGAAATCGAGCGTTCGTCGCGCGGTCAGCGTCAGGGTTCGCTGGTTGCCTCCATTGACCGCACTGTAACGGCCGCTGGTGCGCGCCTGCTTGCATTTCGGCTTGGCCGCCCTTCGCGCTATGCAGCCGAGATCGAGCGGCGTCTCGATGCGGTCGCCTTCTTTCTTGATGCGACCGAGCGTCGTGAGTTCGCCCGCGATGCGCTGAAACGCGCCAGTGATCTCGAGCGCTCGCGCATGCGGCTTTCGCTGCGCCGGGGCGGGCCGCGTGACCTTGCGGCGCTCGCCGCTTGCTTGTCGGTGGGCGAGCAGATCTGCGCTGACCTTTCATCACAAGACCAGCCGCCGGAAGAAATTGCCTCCGCATGTGCGGCGCTGACGCTTGCTGACAAGCCAAAGCTCGCGGCCTTCGCCCAGCAGGTCGCTGCGGCACTGGCGCGAGAACTGCCTGTGCAGTCACGCGACGGCGGCTTCATCGCGCCGGGCTATGACCCGGCGCTCGATGAAACGCGGTCGCTGAAGGAAGACGCGCGCGGCGTGATCGCCCGGCTTGAGGCCGAATACTCAACAGAAACGGGCATTTCTGGCCTGCGGATCAAGCACAACAACGTGATCGGTTACTTCATCGAGGTGAACGCAAGGCACGGCGACGTACTGATGAAGCCGCCACTCGCTGCGACCTTCATCCACCGCCAGACCATGGCCAACGCCATGCGTTTCTCGACGACCCAGCTCAATGAGCTTGAAGCGAAGATCAGCCGTGCCGATGGCGAGGCTCTGGCTCGCGAGCTTGACATCTTCAATCGCATTGTCGCCGAAGCCGATGCGCTCGGACCACAGCTTGCCATGGTGGCAGATGGCCTTGCCCGGCTTGATGTTGCGGCAGCCAACGCAGAGTGGGCAGCGGAAGCTTCTGCTGTCCGGCCGGAACTGTCCGCCACGCCGGTATTCGAAGCCGAAGGCGCGCGCCATCCCGTCGTCGAGGCCGCGCTGCGGGCGTCAGGGCAAGGCTTCACGGCGAACGACTGCCGTCTCGATGCGAGCGGCGAGTTCGGCCCGCGCCTTATGCTGATCACCGGCCCCAACATGGCCGGTAAATCCACCTTCCTGCGCCAGAACGTTCTGCTCGCAATTCTTGCCCAGGCGGGCTGCTATGTCCCGGCGCGAAAACTGCGCCTCGGTCTGGCCGATCGCATCTTCTCGCGCGTTGGCGCCTCTGACGACCTGTCTCGTGGCCGCTCCACCTTTATGGTCGAGATGATCGAGACGGCTGCGATCCTGAACCAGGCGACGGCCAGCTCGATCGTCATTCTTGACGAGGTCGGCCGCGGCACGTCGACATGGGATGGTCTCGCCATCGCCTGGGCGGCGGTGGAGCATCTGCATGAGGTCAACGGATGCCGCGCCTTGTTCGCTACGCATTATCACGAACTCACTGGCCTCGCTGACACGTTAAAAGCCTGCGCCAACGCAAGCCTGCGCGCGCAGGAGTGGGGCGGCGAACTCGTCTTCCTGCACGAAGTGAAGCCCGGTCCAGCCGATCGTTCCTACGGCGTGCAGGTGGCCAAGCTGGCCGGTCTGCCCGCCGCCGCCGTCCGTCGCGCCGAAGCTGTGCTGAAGAAGCTGGAGGCCAAGGAGGGCGGGGCAAAACGGCTGGAGGAGCTGCCGCTGTTTGCCGCCTTCACCGCAGCGCCGCCAGAGACGCGCGCCCCTTCCGAAGCCGACAAGCTTCTGACCGTGCTCGACCCGGACACGCTGACGCCGAAAGAGGCGCTTGAGCTGGTCTATAAGCTCAAGAAACTAACCTAGCATAACTCGCCACATCGATGGTGAAATGCGCCACCCACATGGCGAAAAGCGCCCTCAATGTGCTTTGGTGCATCATCATAAATTAAAAAAATCCAGTAAAAACAATGACTGATACAGTTAAGAAAGTCTGGCACGGAGCTTGCAAACAAGTCTTCAACGGCGAGGCCCACTAGAAGGCGCAGCCGAAAAACAAGAAACGGAGACAAGAAAATGAACGGTCTGATCAAACAAACCTCGCTCGACAGCATCAACTTCTTCGGCTCGCTCGCCATCGCAATCTCAGGCGTCGCACTGATGCTCTACGTGATGACGAACGGCATCGGCGGCGGCATCGCCTAGGCGCTAGGCGGGCTTCCTCCCAACAAAAAGACGACCGGCGGGCACACAGAAGGCGCTGCCGGAAACAAGAAACGGAGACGACAATGAACGGTCTGATCAAACGCACGAAGCTCGACGGCGCGAACGACATCGCCAGCCTTGCGATTGCCCTCTTCAGTATTTCGGCTGTGCTCTACGTGATCGCGACGGCGTTCACCGGCGGCGGAGTGGCCTGAACCCACTCCCAAGCTGAAACGATCCAGCCAACGACCGGCCAGCCGCTCCCCCGGCTGGCCGGTTTTGCTTGTCAGCGCAGCACTTGCTCAACAGCGCCGATCGCCTGGGCCAGTCTTTGCTCTGCCGTTCCAGAGATGCGGATGAAGTTCGCATTACGAGCAACAAGCTCGCGCTCGCAGGCGCGATGAAACCTCAGTCGCGCTTCGGGGTCGCCAAAATACCGTACGCTGTCGCGGACCCAGGGCAGGTCGATATCGCAGAACAGGTAGAGGTCGGGATAGTCGTCAAACCTGTCAAACCATGGATCGCGATAGCCTGCCAGAATGTCAGACCAGATCGCGGTCAGCACCGGATCGGTGTCTTCGATCAATAGGTTTCCTGCTTCGCGCTCGGCAGTGCGTCGCAGCTCCAGGTGTCCACGCGCGATGTTCAACATGTCCTCGGCCGTCGAGGCGTTCTGACCATGCTGCTCAGTATAAGTTCGACCGTATTCAGGAACCACGACAGCGTTGAAATGCTGGCCCAGCTGCGCCCCCAGCGCGCTCTTGCCGGTGGATTCCGCGCCGAACAGCGTGACGCGTTTCGGGCCGCGATGCGTTGTTCCGGTCATGCCGCGCTCTCATATCCGCGCATCTCCCTGCGCCATTCCCACCAGCCCCAGAAGCCGTTGAAAAAGAAGAAAGCGTACAGCGCCGTGTAGAGCCAAAGCGCTTGCGAGGCGTACACATATACAGAGATGGCGTTGATCACGATCCAAACATGCCAGTTCTCGATCCGCTTTCGGCTCAGCAGGATCTGGGCGACAATGCTGAGCGCGAGAATTGAGGCGTCGCCCAGCGCCATGTTGGCGTCCGTATAGGTCTCGAGCGCGAAGGCGGCTGCTGCCGCAAACCCAAGCGCGATCAGGCACGAAGCGGCGACAATCCCAAGGTTTGTGGATCTGATCTTCGGCCGGCGGCTGTCTTCGCCCCGCAGCCAGTACCACCAGCCATAGACCAGAACGGCGATGAAGAACGGTTGCAGGACGGCGCTTGAATAAAGCCCCGCGCCCCAGAACACGAAAAATCCCAGCCCCGTACCGGCAATCCCGAACGGGAACTGCCAAAGGCTCCGTTTCACCGACAGAATGACGGACACCAGCGTCAGCGCCGTGGCGGCGATCTCCAGCAAATCCATGATATCGGCCCCGGTCTCTTCCCGCTTGGAACCTGCCTCGCGAAGCGGGATCGGGCAATTGTCGGCATTTTACCTGCCTTCTCGGGAGGTCTGCGCGTCTTGACCGCTGACCGTCCTGCTGTTGCAAGGCATGAAACAAGGTTAGAGAACCGGCATGATCGACGCCGACCCGGCTTCAGAGTTGCCACATCCCGCCCGCCAAGGCCCGGCCAAGCCCGGCCCGTGGAGGATTGCCGATATCGTCGACGGCCGGAAGCTGCGCATCCAGCTGACAGCGGCCGCTCTGGATAACGGGTCTGATCCGATCGCCCAGCGCAAGCGCGCACTCGATCTGATCCATGCCGCCCTGTTCCGTGGCCGCATGATCGCGCAGGAGCGATTGGAAGAGGGGGCCGACGGCCTCGACACCGCCGCCCTCATGTCGGCGGTGATGGATGAGGCGCTCTCCGCGCTTTATGATTTTACCGTCGTCCACATCTTCCGCGCTCACAATCCGACCGAAGCCGAACGCATGGCCGTGGTGGCGGTGGGCGGCTATGGCCGCAGCGTCCTCGCACCGTCGTCCGACGTCGATATTCTATTCGTCCGCAACTACAAGCAGACCGCCTGGGCCGAGAGCGTCATCGAGTACATGCTCTATGCGCTGTGGGATATCGGCCTGAAGGTCGGGCACTCCTTCCGCACCATCGACGAATGCGTGAAGCTTTCGAAGGAAGACGTCACGATCCGCACGTCGATCCTCGACAAGCGTTTCCTGTTTGGCGATCGCGGCGTTTACGACAAGCTGGCTGAGCGCTTCCAGAAAGATGTCATCGCGGGACGCGGCGCCGAATTCGTTGCCGCCAAATTGCAGGAGCGTGCTGACCGTCACGCACGCGAGGGCGACTCCCGCTATCGCGTCGAGCCGAACGTCAAGGACGGCAAAGGCGGGCTTCGCGACCTTCAGACATTGTTCTGGCTCGCCAAATACATCCACGGCGGCAAGACGTTGCAGCAAGTGCTCGACAATTCCGCGTTCACGCCGGCCGACAAGGCGATCTTCCTGCGTGAGGCGCGCTTTCTCTGGACGGTGCGCTGCCATCTGCACTTCCTTACCGGCCGCGCTGAAGAACGTCTGTCGTTCGACCTGCAGCCGGAAATGGCGACGCGCATGGGCTACACCGCGCGCCAGAACGTCAACGCAGTTGAGCGCTTCATGAAGCGCTACTTCCTCGCTGCCAAGGAAGTCGGCGCGCTTACCCGCATCCTGTGCGCCAAGCTCGAGATCGATGAGAAAAAGCGGCCGGGCGGTCGCCCGCGTTTCCTTGGCGGTCCGGCGGCCAAGCCGCTGAAGGAAGAAGGTTTCGCCATAGATGGCGGCCGCATCACGATCACCGACCCGGAAATGTTTGTATCCGACACGCGCAAACTGCTGCGCCTGTTCTGGCTGGCCAACGAGCGCGATCTGGACATCCACCCTGAAGCGATGACGGCTGCGCGGCGCTCACTGTGGGCGGTTACCCGTCAGGCCCGCATCGACGATGATTCCCGCGCGATGTTTCTCGATATCGTCTCGGGCAAGAACCATTCGAACCGCGTCCTGCCCCTCATGAACGAAGCCGGCGTACTCGGCCGCTTCCTTCCCGAATTCGGCCGTATCGTCGGCCAGACCCAGTTCAACATGTACCACCACTTCACGGTGGATGAGCACACGCTGAAAGCCGTCGAGACCATCCACGATATCGAGCGTGGAACGGAAAAGAATCTTCACCCGCTTTCGACCGAACTCTTCCCCAAGATCCAGAAGCGCCGCGCTCTCTATCTGGCGATGCTTTTGCATGACACGGGCAAGGGCAAAGGCGATCAGCAGATCGAAGGTGCCAAGCAGGCGAGGGCGGCCGCGCTCCGCCTCGGTCTGCCGGAGGACGAGGCCGAGCTTGTCGCCTGGCTTGTCGGTAACCACCTCGAAATGAGCGACACGGCGCAGCGCCGGGATATTTCCGATCCGCAGACGATCGCGAAATTCACCGAGCGCGTCGGCAATCTTGAGCGCCTGCGCCTGCTGCTGATCCTTACCGTCGCAGATATTCGTGCCGTGGGCCCGGGCGTCTGGAATGGCTGGAAGGGGCAGCTGCTGCGCGATCTCTACTACGCCACCGAAGCCGCGCTTCGCGGCGGCCGTACCGACGAGCACAGTGTTCGCTCGCAGCTTGCCGATCGGGCGGAATCTGCCCGCGCGTTGCTCGCAGATCGCATTGGCCCCACGCCTCAGCTTGCCGCGATCGAAGCTGCCTACTGGACCAGTTTCCCGCCGGAGACTCAGGCCCGGCATGCCGCCGCCCTGGCGAAGGATGGCGGCCAGCCGATCGTGGTCGGCTCCAACGTCGATGCCGGACGCTCCACGACCGAAATCCTGGTGTCGGCTCCTGATCGTCCGGGTCTGTTCGCTGACCTTTGCGGCGCGCTCAGTGCCGCCGGCGCCAACATCGTTGCTGCTCACCTGTATGAATCCGGCGAAGACCGCGTGCTCGACGTTTTTGAGGTGCAGGATTCGCGCGGCCAGCCGCTCGGCTCGGATCATCCCCACGCGCTGGAGCGTATCCTGGGCGATCTGAGAGCTGCTGCTGCGGGTGGCGAGGGTGTAAAGAAGCCTGGCAAGGCGCCCGCCACCAGCCGCCGCCACGCCGCCTTCATCATTTCGCCCACCGTGCTGATCGACCGCACCGCCTCGGCCGATTCGACGGTCATCGAGGTGTCGGGACGGGATCGTCCGGGACTGCTCTACGATATCGCCCGCGAACTTGCGGATTCGCGCCTTTCCATCCGGTCTGCCCATGTCGGGGCGTATGGCGAGCGAGTTCATGACGTTTTCTATGTCGAGCAGCTCACCGGCGGCGTAATGCCGCCCGAGATGGATGAAACACTGAGTTCACGACTTGAGCAGATATTGCGCTCTCATTCGCCCACGGCGCCGCGCATACCCGCCCATACGCTTGCGCGCGCCCCGGCGTCGTTCGACCGATAGCCGGAACCGCCCATGTCGCTTGCCCGCAATGTATTCGTGCAGACCTTCTTCACGTTGGGAAGCCGCGTGCTGGGCTTCGGGCGCGATCTTGCGCTGAATGCGCGTTTCGGCGGGCAGGGGCCGTTGATGGACTGCTGGGCCACGGCTCAGATGCTGCCCAACCTCTTCCGTCGCCTGTTCGCTGAAGGCGCCTTCGCCCAGGCCTTCGTGCCGGTCTTCGCGACATCCCGTACCACGGATGGTCCCGCCGAAGCTGACCGGATCGCCTCGCAGGCCATGGCCTTCATCATCACGGTCGTGGCGGTGGTCTGCATCGGTTTCGAAGTTGCGATGCCGTGGCTGATGCCGGCGCTGCTGTCGGCCTATGTCGACGACCCGGATACCCTCGCCATCGCCACGCTGATGGCCCAGCTCACCATGCCGTATCTCGTCTGCATGACGCTCGCCTCGCTGCTCTCCGGCGTTCTCAACACGATGGGGCGTTTCGCGCTGACTGCAGGGGCGCCGATCCTGCTTAATGTCTGCACGCTCGTGCCGCTGCTCCTGATACCGGATCGCGACACCGCCGCGCTCGCCACGGCGACTGCTGTTACTGTTTCGGGTGCGCTTCAATGCATTCTGCTCTGGTGGGGCTCGCGCAAGCTTGGCGTCGATCTGCGCGTAGGCTTTCCCGTCGTCAGCAAGGGCGTGAAGCGTATGCTCGCAATTGCCGTCCCCGGCGCCATCGCCGGCGGCGCATTGCAGGTCAACACGCTGGTCACGCAGATGCTGTCGGGATCCGACGAAGGCGCGCGCTCGGTTCTCTACAACTCGGACAGGCTCTATCAGCTTCCGCTCGGCCTCATCGGCGTGGCCGTTGGTCTTGCTCTCGTTCCGCGTCTGACGCGGCACTTTGCGGAGAACGATCAGGCCGGCGCCGATCGCACCATGGATGATGGTATCGGCCTCTCCATGGCGTTCACCCTGCCGGCCGCCGTGGCTCTGCTGGTCATGCCGTTCTTCATCATAGACGCCACCGTCACGCGCGGCGCCTTCACCAGCGCCGACGCGCAACGTACGGCCGAAGTGCTGCGGCAGTTTGCCTGGGGCGTTCCCGCCTTCGTTTTGCTGAAGGTCTTCACGCCGCCCTTCTTCGCACGCCAGAAAACCAAAGTGCCGATGCAGTACTCGCTTGTCTCGGTGGTCGTGACGATCGCGATCGGTTCGACCTTGTGGTTCTGGCTGCCGACCGTCGGGATCGATGGCGCCATTGGCCTTGGCATCGCGACGAGCGCATCGGCGTGGATCAACGTCTTCATGCTGGCCGGAAGGCTTGCCAGCGATGGCGCTTACCGCATGGGCGCGCGCGTCTGGTCGCGGATTTTCCGTCTCGGACTTGCCACCGCCCTGATGGGCGCCTTCGCAGGTGTGTGTGCATGGCAGTACGAACTGCTCGCCCGGGTGCTCTGGCACAAGGAGATCGCGGTGCTGGCTGTGATGATCCTCGGCGTCATCATCTACGCGGCGGCGGCTCTCGCTTTCCGTGCGATCTCCCTTGCCGAGATCAAGGGCTCCCTGCGTCGTGAGAAGGGCGCAGCCGGCGTCGCCTTGCCGGGAGGCGGCGAGGGCTGATAAAGCCCCGTCCCCGAGGATAATATCATGGCTGAGCAATCCCCCGTCACCTACACCGGCCCGCAGCGCGTCTTTTCAGGCGTGCAGCCGTCGGGAAGCCTGCACCTCGGCAACTATCTCGGCGCGCTCGTGAAGTTCGTGGCGATGCAGGATCAGATGCCCTGCATCTTTTGTGTCGTCGACCTGCACGCGATCACCGTTCCGCAGGACCCACAGCTCCTGGCTGCCCAGACGCGCGAGATCGCAGCGGCTTACATCGCGTCAGGGATCGACCCGAAGAAATCGATCGTCTTCGCGCAATCGTCGGTGTCGGTGCATTCGGAACTCGGCTGGGTCTTCAACTGCGTCGCCCGCATGGGCTGGGTCGAACGTATGACGCAGTTCAAGGACAAATCGTCGGGCAAGGACGCCGAAAACATCTCGGTTGGTTTGTTCGATTATCCCGTGCTGCAGGCTGCAGATATTCTTGCCTACAAGGCCACGCATGTGCCGGTCGGCGAGGACCAGAAGCAGCACCTCGAACTGTCGCGTGATATCGCCGGCAAGTTCAATCGCGATTTCAACGCGCCCGGTTTCTTCCCGCTGCCCGAGCCGATGTATCAAGGCCCCGGCGCGCGCATCATGTCGCTCAAGGACGGCTCGAAGAAGATGTCGAAGTCGGATCCGTCCGACGCCTCACGCATCAACCTGCTCGACACCGCAGACGATGTCGCGAAGAAGATCAAGCGCGCGACTTCCGATTCCGACGCGCTTCCGTCTGAAGTGAAGGGTCTTGAAGGCCGCAACGAAGCCGCCAACCTCGTCGGCATCTATGCCGTCCTTGCCGGCAAGTCCGAAGCTGATGTCCTCGCTGAGTTCGGGGGCAAGGGGTTCGGTGTCTTCAAGCCGGCGCTTGCAGATCTGGCCGTCGCCAAGCTGGGCCCTGTCGCAGACACCATGCGCCGCCTGATGAACGACCCGGCCGAGGTCGACGCGATCCTTCGCAGCGGCGGCGAGCGCGCCAACGAAATTGCCCAGCCCGTCATGGAAGAAGTTCGCCGCGTCATCGGTTTCTGGAGGCCGTAAGCCGCTTCCCGCGTCAGTGACCCTCTGGCGCATTCCGCCGGGCCGGAGCGATCACTATCTCTGACTCCAACAAGGGGAGGCCGCATTGAAGCGATTGATCGCCGCCATCGCGCTGGGCCTCGCCGCCTGCGGGCAGGGCGCTGCCTCTATTGCAGTCGATGATACGCAGTACCGGGCGCCGCTCGGGGCTTCGGGAATCGGTGTCGCCTATTTTTCGATCACGTCCCCGGAGGCCGACCGGATCGTGGGCGTCTCTTCGCCTCAGGCCGATCACATCGAGATGCACACATCTGTGAGCGAGGGGACTCAGGTCTCGATGAAGCGCCTCTATGAGGTTGAGCTTCCGGCGGGCAAACCTGTCATTTTTGGGCCTAACGGCATGCATCTGATGGTTTTCTCGCCAAAGCCGCTGGCAGAGGGCGCCACATTTCCGATCCAAATCGACCTGCAGTCTGGGCGCAGTGAAACCTTTTCATTCCATCCTGCGTTAAGCGGTCGGTAGGGCGTTGGTAACTACACATTAGCGAATATTGGGTTGAGGTTAATGACGGACCACTTCACGGTTCGCATCTGCCGGTAGCCGGGGCTGGGCGATGTCAGTTTTGAAGCTGCGCCGCGACATGGTCGTGGTCGATGACGAGCCGGCAACCGACACGGTCGCCGAGATCGAGAAGCCGTTTCCGCTCCGCAAGATCGAGCCGGAAGATGCAAACATCATCGAAGGCGAACTGACCGAGCCGTCAGACGATCACGACAACGAAGATCATCACGGCAAGACATTCTTCCAGCACGTCCGCTTCTGGTTCAACGCTGCGGTCATTGTTGCTGCAATCGGCGCCTATCCCGCGATGGTCGTTGTTTCCAGCGATGTTGGCGATCACGACATCGGCAAGGGCGTGAACCGTTCCGACTGGACCGCTCCCTGGGTCGGTGGCGTTTCCTCGCTTCTGGAAAAGCACTTCAACGAACTTGGATGGGCGGCTGACGCGCCCGGTTGGTCGCCGATGGCGCGGCTCACGGCCAAGCCCGCCTATCAGTCCGCCATGGCTTCCAGCCTCGGCGATTTCATAAAGCTCACGAATGCCCAGGCGGTGGCCGCTGGCCGTCCCGACCCAGATCTCGAAGCGGCTTCGCGGCTTGTTTCATCGGCCTCGACCGGCATCCAGCTTCAGGCCGCGCGTGATGCACTTATAAACTATGATCGCCGCCTGCGCCGGCGCGATGTCTCCAGCGTATCAACACCCGCGCAAGTGTCCGAACAGCTCGGCCTGATCGCGTCTTGGGCGGCGACAAGTCAGGACCAGATCGCCGCTTCCGCAAAGAGCGTCGGCGGCAATCCGATGGATGAAGACGCCACCAGCGCCGTCTATTCCGCCAAGGGCCGCGCTGCGGTCGCCTACACCATCCTTGCCTCGCTCCAGTGGCCCGAAACGCCGGCCGCTGCAAAGGCCCGCGAAGGCGCGCTCGAAGCATGGAAATCCGCCGCACAGTTCCATCCTCTCATCGTCCTGAATGGCGATCCGGATGGCTCCCTGTTCGGAAACCACGCGACGTCGATGGGCTTCATGCTTGGGCAGGCCCAGAAAGCCACGAACGATTTCCTCGCAACGTTCGCAGCTGGCGCTCCTCCTTCGCCCGTCGCCGCCGCACCCGTCGTTGCGCCGGCCTCCACATCCGCGGCGGCCAAGTAGCTGGCCGGTCGAGCCGCACCCTTGACCGGGCCCCCGCTACAGCGCCTGATGGCGACATGACCGATACTTCACGAAAATTCCTGGCGGTCTCCGACGAGACCGAGGAGTGCCTGAAGGCGCTGGTCTTCGCCGCCATGCGCGCGAAAGCCGTCGGCGCCGGTCTGGCCATTCTTCGTTGCGCCGAGAACCCCGGGCTTGGCGGCTGGATCGGCCTCGACCGGGATATCAGCCAGGACGCGATGGATTCCGCCCGGCTCAAGGCGACGCGTCATGCCGACGAGGTTGAACGGCGGGTTGGCGTGAAGGCAGAGCTGGTCATCAGCGACGATGATCCGGTGGACGCCATACGCAAGATCATAGACCGGGATACGTCGATAAAGGTCCTCATCCTCGCTGCCGGTACGGGGCGGGGTCCGGGGCCGCTGGTTTCTCGTCTTGCGAAGGGCAGGCGGATTGCTGCTCGCCCGATAGCCGTCACCGTTATCCCTGGCGACCTTACCGACGCCCAGCTTGATGAAATCGGCGGCCTTGCGGGCTGACACCGCATTGCATGACGAGGCCGTTAGGCCCATCTAGCGGGTAGAAACAGGCGAAACACCATGTTCATCCAGACCCAGCCGACGCCCAACCCGGCCACCCTCAAATTCCTGCCCGGCCGCGATGTGTCGCCGGCCACGCCCTACGAATTCGTCTCGCCGGATGAGGCGTCTGCCTCGCCGCTGGCGTCGGCGCTGTTCGTCATAAACGGCGTCAGGACGGTTTTCCTTGGCTCTGATTTCGTCTCGATCACCAAGTCGGATGACGCGGACTGGGCAGTGCTGAAACCGCAGGCGCTTGCCGCAATCATGGATCACTTCGTCTCCGGCGCGCCCGTCATCGCGGATGTCGCCAAAGCCGAAGCGCCCGCCATGGAAGATGACATCGCCTATGACGGTGAAACCGCCGAGATCGTCGCCGAGATCAAGGAACTGATCGCCACGCGCGTCCGTCCAGCTGTCGCCAACGATGGTGGCGATATCATCTTCAAGCGCTTCGACGTCGATACCGGCATCGTACATCTCTCGATGCGCGGCGCCTGCTCGGGTTGCCCGTCTTCCGCGCTCACGCTGAAGCAGGGCGTCGAAAACCTGCTGCGCCACTATGTGCCCGAGGTCACCGCGGTCGAGGCCGCAGCCTGATGGGCAAGCCGCTCGCGGACGCCGCGCTCGATCAGGTTTTCCGTACCGCTCGCACGCGTCGCGGGTGGACCGAAGAAGAAACACCCGAAGTCCTGATCCGCGCGACCTACGACTTGCTGAAGCTTGCGCCGACAGCCTCCAATATTTGCCCGGGGCGCTTCATGTTCATCCGCTCGCCGGAAGCCAAGGCGCGGCTCGACAAGCACCTCGACGAAGGCAACCGCAAGCAGACCATGGGCGCGCCGTGGACGGCGATCGTCGCCTACGATCTCGATTTTGTGGAGCAGCTGCCCAAGCTGATCCCGCATGCGCCGAATGCGAAGGAGTGGTTTGCCGACCCGGCAAATGCGGAGTGGAACGCCATCCAGAGCGGCACGCTGCAGGGCGGGTATCTGATCCTTGCCGCCCGCTCGCTGGGTCTTGATTGCGGGCCGATGGGCGGGTTCAGCCGGGCGGGGGTCGACAAGGAGTTCTTCCTCGACGACCCGGTCATGAAGTCGTGGCGCTCGAGTTTCCTCGTCAATATCGGCCATGGCGACGACACGCGTTTGCGCGCCCGGGCGCCCCGCCTCGATTTCGACGAAGCCTGCCGCATCCTTTGACGCGCGCCCGGTTCAGCGCTTAAGAGCCCGCCATGCTGATTCTGGGCATCAACACAGTCGCCGACGCCTGCGAAGCCGCGCTTGTCCGCGGCGACACGGTCGTCGCCGAATTGTCCGAGCCGATGCAGCAGGGGCACGATGCCCGTCTTGCTCCCGTGGTCGAAAAGCTGATGCTCGAAAGCGGTACTGCCTTCGCTCAGCTTGATCGCATCGCCATCGTGGTCGGGCCCGGCTCGTTCACCGGCGTCCGCGTCGGCGTCGCTTTTGCCCGGGGCCTTGCACTGTCGCTCGACAAGCCGGCCGTCGGCGTCACCAGTCTTGAAGCGCTGGACACGCTGCCGCGCCAGGGCCACGTGCTTGCGCTTCTCCCCGCCAAACGCCGCCCGCCCGAGCGTACCTGGTGGGGTCAGCTCATTGCGGAAGGCCGGGGCGTCGCAGAGCCATTCGAGGTGGGCCTCTCAGACCTGCAGTCGCTGGCATCAGGCGTCGACACTATCTGCGGCGGACTTGCGGATCTTCCCGACCTTGGCCGCGCCGTGATGGCCGCTGTGCCTACCGCAAAGGCGGCGGCTCTCTTCGCCGCGCGCCTGTCCGGTGACGACCTGCCGCCGCCGCGCCCGGTCTATGTGCGTGAGCCCGACGCGACGCCCATGCGTCCGGTTGGCTCATGAGCCTGCGTCTCGCACACCCGGCGGACGCCTCCAGCCTGTCCCGGCTGCACACAGCGTCTTTCGATGATGGCTGGACGAACGACGACTTCGCCACCTGGTTGTCCCGTTCGGAAGCGTTTGCGGTCATTGCCGAGGAGGGCGAGGGGCTGGCTTTCGGTCTGGCCCTGATGGCTGGGGCCGATGCCGAACTTCTGACCATCGCGACAGATCCAACCCAGCGTCAAAGCGGCTGGGGCAGGCAAATTTTCCATGCGCTGGACGCTGAAGCTCTGAATCGCCGTCTTGATCGCTGGGTCCTTGAGGTCGCCCGCAACAATCTTCCTGCAATCGGGCTCTACAAATCAGCCGGATTCGTGGAAATCGGCCTGCGGAAGGCTTATTATCGTACCCGTGACGGGCAGGTGGATGCCTTTGTAATGTCCCGGAAGGTCGGTCCGGTCAGTGGACAGGACGGCGCCTAAACCGCATATGTGCCCATTCGCGCTCCGGCTTTGCCCGGAACGCTTCACGGAGAGGTCCGATGATCGAGCAAAGGTGCGTCGAGAAAGGCTTGCGCATGACGGAGCAGCGCCGCGTGATCGCGCGCGTGCTCAGCCAGGCGGCAGACCACCCCGACGCCGAGGAACTGCATCGCCGCGCCGCTGCGGTCGACTCGAACATCTCGCTGGCGACGGTCTATCGCACCGTGAAGCTGTTCGAGGATTCGGGCATCATCGAACGTCACGACTTCCGTGACGGCCGCTCGCGCTATGAAGAGTCGCCCGACGAACACCACGATCACCTGATCGACGCCAAGAATGGCAAGGTTGTCGAGTTCAAATCGGAAGAGATCGAGAAGTTGCAGATCGAGATCGCCCGCAAGCTGGGTTACCGCCTCATCGATCACAGGCTCGAACTCTATGGCGTTCCTCTGACCGAGGACGAGAAGAAGTAAGCCGCATGGCTGACACGAGTCAGAAGCCCAACACCAAGGGCCTCTACATCAAGACCTACGGTTGCCAGATGAACGTCTATGATTCCGAAAGGATGAGAGACGTGCTGAAGCCGTTGGGCTATTCGCCCGTGGATTCACCCGAGGCGGCCGACCTCGTCGTGCTCAACACCTGCCACATCCGCGAGAAGGCCACCGAGAAGGTGTTCTCCGAACTCGGCCGCCTGCGCGAGCTGAAACAGGAAAACGGCGGCGTTCTTCGGATCGCGGTCGCCGGTTGTGTTGCCCAGGCCGAAGGCGAAGAGATCATGCGCCGCGAACCTGCGGTCGACATGGTGGTTGGTCCTCAATCCTATCATCGTCTGCCGGAGATGATCGCCAGGCTCTCGCGCAAGACCGGCGACGTGCTTGAAACCGATTTTGCCGCTGAGGAAAAATTCGACGCGCTGCCCAAGACGCGCGAAGCCGACGGCGCGTCTGCTTTCCTGTCCGTGCAGGAAGGTTGCGACAAGTTCTGTACGTTCTGCGTCGTGCCCTATACGCGCGGCGCCGAATTCTCGCGTGGGACGGATGCCATCGTCGCCGAAGCGCGCGAGCTGGCGCGTCAGGGCGTCAAGGAAATCGTCCTCATCGGCCAGAACGTCAACGCCTGGCACGGCGCCGCCCCCGCACATGACAGCCGGGGAGGCGAGTGGGGCCTTGGCAATCTCATCCGGCACGTCGCGAAGATCGGCGGCGTCGAGCGCATTCGCTACACCACCTCCCATCCGCGCGACATGGCGGATGACCTGATCGACGCGCACCGCGATATCGAACAGTTGTCGCCTTTCCTGCACTTGCCCGTGCAGGCCGGCTCGGACCGCATCCTCAAGGCGATGAACCGCCAGCATACGGCGGCGGATTATCTGCGCATCGTGGACCGCGTGCGCGCGGTGCGGCCCGACATCGCCTTCGCCTCCGATTTCATTGTCGGCTTCCCGGGCGAAAGTGATGCCGATTTCGAGGCGACGCTGCAGCTGGTGAGAGACGTTCGCTTCGCACAAGCCTATTCCTTCAAATACTCCCCCCGTCCCGGCACGCCCGCTGCAGGCATGCAGTTGCAGGTCGAAGAGCACGTGAAGGACGAACGCCTCGCCCGCCTGCAATCGTTGCTGAATGATCAGGCGCAGGCTTTCAACGACGCCACGATCGGGCGCAGTGTCGATGTGCTTTTCTCCCGCAACCCAAGGCGCGACGGACAGGCGCTGGGCTATTCGCCCTATATGCAGTCTGTCCACGTTGATGGCGCCGCTCATCTGACAGGGCGGATGGCCGCCATCGAGATTGTCGGCGCTACGATGACCAGTCTGAAGGGTCGCCTCGTTCCGGCTGTAGCGGAGGTCGGCGCATGAGTACGAAGCCCAAGCCCGCGCGCCCGAACCGCATCACCGTTCCTGTGGCTGATCCGAAGATGCTGCGCGACATCTGCGGCCCCGCCCATTCTCACCTGCAGCTGGTCGAGCAGGCTTTTGCTGACGACGACGTCCGTGTCGACAGCCAGGGCCAGAGCGGCGAGATCGTCGTGACGGGCAACGGAGAAGGTCCGCGCAAGGCTGCCGACGCCCTGCAGGCTTTCGCGCGCCGCATCGCCAATGGCGCCGAAGCGACTGGTTCTGAACTCGAGGCCGCAATCAAGCTGTCGCTCAGCGATGGCGTTGCCGCGGCTTCCGGCGATGCGATCATGGGCCTGCGCAAACCCGTCATGGCGCAGACGCCAGGCCAGCGCACATATCTTGAAAAGCTGCGCCGCGATGACCTCGGCCTCGTCTTCGGCGTCGGTCCCGCAGGCACTGGAAAAACCTATCTCGCCGTCGCCGTCGGCGCCGCCGAACTCAAGGCCGGCAAGCGCGAGCGATTGATTGTGGCGCGCCCGGCTGTCGAAGCGGGCGAAAAGCTCGGCTTTCTTCCCGGCGCGCTGGAGGAGAAAGTCGATCCCTACATGCTGCCGATCTGGGATGCGCTCAACGAATGCCTCGGCGCGCAAGAGGTGGACCGCCGCAAGGAGCGCCGCGAGATCGAAGTCGCGCCGCTCGCTTTCATGCGCGGCCGCACCCTGAAGAATGCCTTCGTTATCATCGACGAAGCGCAGAACGCGACGATCCCGCAGATGAAGATGGTGCTCACGCGCCTGGGCCGCGGCTCGCGCATGGTCGTCACGGGTGACCCGTCGCAAACCGACCTGCCGTCGAACATGACGTCCGGTCTCGGTCACGCGATCGGCATCCTGAAGGGCGTGAAGGGTGTCGCGCTCGAAGAACTCACGCGCGCAGACGTCGTGCGTCACGAACTCGTGGGCCGGATCATCGATGCCTACGACAAGGCTGCAAAGGGCGCGGCGCGCAAGTGACCATGCCCGCCGAAACGCTGTCCGCCGACCTTCGCATCGCTGACACGCGCTGGGAATCGCTGGGCGATGTCGATGCGCTGGCTGCGCGCGTCCTCAGCCATGCTGCTGCGCAGATGAAATCAGCGGGGGAAATCTCCGTTCTGATGACGAATGATGCCGAAATGCATGCTCTCAACAAGCAATGGCGCGGTTTCGACAAGCCTACGGATGTGCTGTCATTTCCCTCCGATGGCCCTGACATTCCGGGGGAACCCGTTCATCTTGGCGATATCGCACTGGGGTATGAAACATCCCTGACCGACGCGGCGGCGATGGGCCGCCCGTTTGACGCTCATGTCAGCCATCTGTTGATTCACGGCTTTCTTCATCTGCTGGGCTATGATCACATTGAACTGGAAGACGCGAAGGTAATGGAACCTCTGGAAGCACAGATCCTCGCCGGCCTTGGCTGGCCTGACCCCTACGCCACCGGCCCCTATGCCGATGGAAGAGGGGAGGACTGAGCCATGCCGAACGATGGAGAGCCTCCGCAGCGTGTTTCGCTTCGCGAGCGCCTTGCCCGCCTGATCGCTGGCGGACCAGAACCCGAAGTTGTCGGCGGACATAACGAACCGGCGGCGACTCCCAGCGCCATCCGGCTGCGTCTGAAAGAATTCGAGACATCAAGCGTTCGCGACGTGATGACCTCGCGCGTCGATATCGCCGCGGTCGAGATCACTGCAACCATGGCCGAAGTGCTTGGCATCTTCGCCGCAGAGTCGCATTCGCGCATGCCTGTTTTCCGCGAATCTCTCGATGAGCCGCTCGGGTTCATTCACATCAAGGATGTTGTCGCCGAAGGCGTGCGCTGCAACTGGAGCGCCGAGCTTCTGGCTTCGCGTCGTATCGAGAAGCTGGTGCGCGACATCATGTATGTGCCGGAGTCGATCCTGCTGCCCGACCTGCTCATCCAGATGCAGTCGAGCCGCATCCACATCGCCATCGTCGTGGACGAATATGGCGGCACCGGCGGCATGGTCTGCCTTGAGGATCTTGTCGAAGGTATCGTGGGCGAGATCGAGGACGAGCATGACGAAGCGCGCCCCATCATCATCCGGCGTGGCCGTTCCACCTGGGAAGTCGATGGCCTCGCCACGGTCGAGGATGTGGAGCGTGAAACTGGCTTGCCCCTCCACCTCGACGAGTTCGAATCAGACGTCGATACCATCGGCGGCCTGGTCGCGGCTCTTGGCGGTCGTGTCCTGCAGGCGGGCGAATCGGTCGAGCATCCGCGTGGACCCACCATCGAGGTCGTGACAGCTGATCCGCGCCGCGTCATACGGCTGCGCCTGCGCGCTGCCAAACCGGCGTCACCGGCGCTTGCAGAGGACAAGACGGCGGCTATAGACCGTTGACGCGCCCGCAGCGGCGCCCCGGGGAGGGGCAATGACCGAAAGCCGTAACTCCGATCAACCGCCACACACGACGCGCGGAAACTTTCTGGCGCCCGCCTATCTGTGGGTAGCCGGTCTGCAAGGCCGACGCGCGCTGGCGTTCTGCGCCGCGCTCGGCGCGGTCGCCAATCTGGCTTTTCCGCCTGTCTTCTTCTGGCCCGCCTTCGCGATTGCGCTCTCCGGCCTTGTCTGGTCGCTGGATGCGGCGCGGCTGACGCCGAAGCCGAGATGGGCCGCGTTCTGGCGTGTGTTCGCTTTCGGCTTCACCTATTATCTGGTCGGCATGCATTGGATCGCATGGGCGTTTCTCGTTGATCCGGGCGCCCATGTAATCTTCATCTGGATGCCGCTGGTCGCGCTGCCCGGCGGCCTGGCCATTCTGCTGGCGGGCTTCGTGTCCATCGGTTTCCGCTACTGGTTTGCAGGTCCGGCCCGGCTTGTTGTCTTTGCCGTCGCCTTCATGTTCGGCGAATGGTTTCGTTCGTCGTTGTTCGGCATAGGCGGCCTGCCGTGGAATCTGCCCGGCATGATCTGGGCGCCGGGCGAGGCGATTTCCCAGTCGGCTTCGATCTGGGGCATCTACGGCTTGTCCGCTCTCACGGTTATCGCCATGGCGGCGCCGGCTACGTTGGCTGACGCCCGCCCGCGCGGCACCACCGGTTCGCGCGCTGCGCCCGTCATCGTCGCGGCGATCCTCTTCGGCGCCATCTGGGGCTGGGGCGCCCGCCGCCTTGGCGAGGTTCCGGACCTGCCGCCCAGCGGGCCTGTCGTCCGCCTGGTCGAAGCTGGCATTCCACAGAGCGCCAAGCACAAGCAAGGCGTCGCCGAACAGATCGTCCTGCGCTTCCTTGCGCTGTCGGGGCCGGATACGGCCAACGCACCGCCGATCGTGATCTGGCCGGAAGGCGCGCTGCCTTACTACCTGTTCGAATGGCCGGAAGCGCTGGATGTCGTGGCGGACGCCATCGGCAATCGCCGTCTCATCATCGGCATGCCGCGCCGCGAGAATATCGGGACGCCGGACGAAAAGGCCTACAACTCGCTCGCCGTTCTCAGTGGCGACAGCGATGTGCGTGGCCCGCTGGATATCTATGACAAGCACATGCTGGTGCCGTTTGGCGAGTTCATGCCGTTTGCGGGCGTGCTGAAAACCATTGGCCTCAAGACACTGCAGGACCTAGCGCCCGGCGGCTTTGATGCCGGACCAATGCCTTCCACCGTCAATGTCGTCGGCATTCCGCCTTTCGGTCCGCTGATCTGTTACGAGGCCATCTTCCCGGGTCTGTCGCCGCGTGGATCGGATCGCCCACAATGGCTAGTCAACATCACCATCGATGCGTGGTTCGGCGAACTTATGGGCCCGGCGCAGCATGCGGCGCAGGCGCGTTATCGCGCGATCGAGGAAGGCCTGCCGATGGCCCGTGTCGCCAGCCGTGGCGAGACAGGCATGATCGACGCCTATGGCCGCTGGACAGCTCGCGGCCAGCCCGCTGATCCCAAGCTTTATGGGGCGGACCCTGAAGGCTGGAAATCCAGCGTCGTCGATACGCACATTCCGCCGGCGGCTGATCCGACGCCGTACAGCAATTGGCGCGACGGGATGTTCTGGATAATCCTGCTTAGTTTCAACCTTGGGTTGTTGGCGCTTCCGCGTCGCTGAGGGTATTGATACACAACCTTGGGGTGTGAAGGCGAGGCTGCGATGGCCGGTACTACGCGCGATCCGACAATCGTTGATGTCACCGTGGGCGAGCGGCTCCGCAAGCGCCGGGAGGCGCTGGAGATTTCGCAGGACGATCTCGCGCAGGGGCTGGGCATCACTTACCAGCAACTCCAGAAGTACGAGCGCGGCGACAACCGGATTTCCGCTGGCCGGCTTTATGACGCGTCCCGAATCCTGAAGACCAGCATCGCCTTTTTCTTTGAGGGGCTGGACCCGCTTCACGCCGCCGTCCGGCGCGGGGTTGCGGAGGAGGGGGAGGCGTTCTCGGGCCCTGAGGACAGCCAGCTGGTCGAGCTGGTTCTCGCGGTGAAACAGGTGAAGGACCCGGCGACCCGGAATTCGCTTGTCGCCATGGTAAAGAAGCAGGCGAAAGCCGCGAAAAAACCGGCTGTGAAGTCAAGGAAATAGCCCAGCTGTCCTCAGCCTTGAGCGGGGCGAAATCGTATAAAGCTTTCTTTATATGGCTGGCCGGGTTATTGCAGACCCGACCTTTTCTCGGGAGCTTTACGTGGCGCGTTCCAACTACCTTTTCACCTCCGAAAGCGTGTCCGAAGGCCATCCGGACAAGGTTTGCGACCGGATTTCGGACGAGGTCGTGGACCTTTATTACCGCACCACAATCGAACAGGGCCTCGACGTCTGGTCGCTTCGCTGCGCCGCCGAGACGCTGGCGACGACCAACAAGGTGGTTATCGCGGGCGAGTTCCGCGGCACCGATGCGGTCACGAAAGATCTGATCGCTCATCACGCACGGATGGCCATCAAGGACATCGGCTACGATCAGGAAGGTTTCAGCTGGCGGGACGCGAACATCGAAGTCCTGCTGCACGGCCAGTCCGAGCATATCGCGCAGGGCGTCGATGCGTCGGGCAACAAGGAAGAGGGCGCGGGCGACCAGGGCATCATGTTCGGCTATGCGACGAACGAGACGCCCGAGTTGATGCCGGCGCCGATCCAGTATTCGCACCGCATTCTGAAACTGCTGGCTGACGCGCGCCATTCCGGCAAGGAAAAGACGCTCGCCCCCGACGCCAAATCCCAGGTCACCGTTCGCTACGAGAACGGCAAGCCGAAGGAAGCTGTTTCGATCGTGCTGTCGACCCAACACACGGACCCGCACCAGTCGAGCGATGACATCCGCAAGATCGTTGAGCCCTATATCCGCAAGGCTCTCGGCGACACGCTGCCGATCGCCAGGGATTGCATCTGGCACATCAACCCGACGGGCAAGTTCGTCATCGGCGGTCCCGATGGCGATTGCGGCCTGACGGGCCGGAAGATCATTGTCGATACGTACGGCGGCGCGGCCCCGCATGGCGGCGGCGCTTTCTCGGGCAAGGACCCGACGAAGGTTGACCGTTCGGCTGCTTACGCCGCGCGCTATCTCGCCAAGAACGTTGTTGCGGCGGGCCTCGCCGAGCGTTGCGTGATCCAGCTTTCCTACGCCATCGGCGTGCCGGAGCCGCTGTCGATCTATGCGAACTGCGATGGCACGGAGAAGGTCGATCTCGCCAAGCTCGAGAAGCGCCTTGGCGAAGTGATGGACCTGCGTCCGCGCGGCATCCGCACGCACCTTGGCCTCAACAAGCCGATCTATGCGCGCACCTCTGCCTACGGCCATTTCGGCCGCGAGCCGGATGCGGATGGCGGTTTCTCGTGGGAGAAGACGGACCTCGTCGCCTCGCTCAAGGACCTGGCGTAGGTCCGCGTTCCCGCAGCTGGCTGCGGGTTTGGGATTTTGAATTGGAAACGCGGTCGCTTAGGCGGCCGCGTTTTTGTTTGGCGGACTCAAAAATCCGCTTGTCCCGGCGCAAGCCGGGATCCAGGGCTGCTTACGCAGGCCTGTTACGCAGATCACCCTTGATGCTCTGGGTCCCGACTTTCGTCGGGATGAGCGGAGTGAGGGTGGTGCGGGTTGCATGCCTTCGGACAGAGTAATGATTGTCATCCCGGCCGTAGCGTAGCGGAGAGCCGGGAACCATTGCGGGGTGCGTCCCACCGGATGAATGGGTCCCGG
>ERZ795044.135-NODE-135-length-61375-cov-9.982485_pt1 | contig 61375 bp, 66 predicted proteins | sample MGYA00375128_ERZ795044 | MGnify/ENA primary metagenome ERZ795044 (study PRJEB30173, sample SAMN05720213) | anaerobic digester metagenome | isolation source: active sludge of municipal wastewater-treating anaerobic digesters | place: USA | collected 2014-12-22 ...
TATATTCAGTTTGTTTCTGTATTATAGTTCTAATGTCCTGGACTATACGGAGCCAACCTAGTACATGTTTCGAGCAACCGACTTGCGTCGAAAATCACATATTAGAGCACAAAGACGTTATTTATCAAGACGTCTTTTGTTTTACTTCTTTATTATATTGTGAGAAAATTATAATACATGAATAAGAAAATTATTAAAAATATTTTATCATTAATATCAATACCATTTTTTGGTTTTATTTTGTTAAATATAACTTTTATATTAAATGCATTGTTTTATTTTTTAGTTACAAGAATAATAAATGTTATCGGAATTGATGGCGAAATGCATTGGTATTTTATCCCCAGCATTATACGTTTTTGTTTTTTGGGTATAATAATCATTATTTCTTATTTTATTTTTCATTCAAAACTTAAAACAATTTTTAAGGCAATTTTTTTAGTTGTTCCATTAGCAACAACACTAGTAACAATAGGAATATTTTTATACCATTGGCCAATAATTATTTATAGTTTGGGATTTTTATTGGTTTTGAGCTCTATATATTATTTTTATCAAACAAAACAGCCCTGGATTTATTATTATAGCGTAATTTTAACTAGTTTGGTTTTGGCTATATTTTTTGCTCTCGGAGGAGATATATAGACTGTAGATAAATAATATTATGTAATATAAATATTTTATTGATTTTTCCAACAAAATATGAGATTATATAGTATATTATAAGTAAATAAGGATTTATGAAAGATAAAATTTTAATAACAACAGCAATCGATTATGCAAATGATGTTATTCATATTGGTCATGCATATCAAAAAGTTTTAGCTGACTGTTTTGCAAGATATTATAGAATTTTAGGTAAACAAGTATTTTTTGTCACGGGAACAGATGAGCACGGTGCAAATATAGAAAAAATAGCAAATTCAAACGGAAAAGATGTAAAAGATTATGTTGATTATGTTTCTAGTGAAGATCAAAAACAAATTGATTCACTGGGTGTAAAATATGACAGATTTATAAGAACAACTGATTTAGATCATAAAGAAACAGTAAATAAAATTTGGAAAATAATTTTTGATAAGGGAGATGTATATAAAAAATCATTTACAGGACTTTATTGTTTGAGCTGTGAATCATTTAAAACAGAATCGGAAACAGAAAATGGATTTTGTAATGTTCATAAAACTCTTAAATTAACTGAGCAAAAAGAAGAAAATTATTTTTTCAAATGGTCTAATTATCAAAAATTTTTAGAGGAGTTTTTTGAAAAAAATAAAAATTTTGTTTTACCACAAAACAAATATAATGAAATGTTTAATTTTTTAAAGTCTGGCATAGAGGACATTTCAATATCAAGACAAAATATAAAATGGGGAATAAAAGTTCCAGAAGATGAAACTCAGGTTATTTATGTTTGGTTTGATGCGCTTATTAATTATTATACGGCTGGAATTAAAACCGATTTTTGGGATGAAGACACTACAATTATTCATTTTTTAGGAAAGGATAATTTAAGATGGCATTCATTGCTTTGGCCAGCAATGCTTAAATCTGCAGATTTAAAAATTCCGGATATTGTTTATTCTCATGATTTTATAAATATAGATGGACAGAAAATTAGTAAAACCTTAGGAAATATAATTCGTCCAAGTGAATTAGTTGAGGAATTTGATGTAAATGCGATTAGGTACTTTTTGTTAAAGAGAGGACCACTTTATGATGATGTTGATATTTCAAAGGAAAAGATTAAAGAAGTGAATAATTCTGATTTAGCGAATGGATTGGGGAATTTAGTTCAGCGTGTTACAAAAATTTGTGAAAAAATAAATTATACAAACACAACCCCATATCCAGAAAATTTTTCAGAAAAAGTTAGAGAACATTTTGATAATTTTAGATTAGATTTGTGTTTAGAATATATTCAGGAAAAAATTACAGAAGAGAATCGTTTTATTGAAACAGAAAAGTTATGGAATAAGGAGGGCGAAGAATTAATAAATAATCTAAATAGGTGTATAATAAACATAAGACAAATAGCTTTTGATCTGCAACCATTTATGCCGGATATTTCAGAGAAAATTAAACAAAGATTGGGAGAGAAAATATTTTTTGAAGACCCGCTTTTTAAAAAAATTTAATAATTTAAGTATAATAGAGCATAGCTCTAAATTAATTTTATGGAAGAAGATTTAACAAAAAAAGAAACAATAAAAGAAGAGCAAAACAAGGAAGATATAATAGATTTAAAAGAGTCTGATGAAAAAATAGACAAAAAATCTATTAAAATTAATAAAAAAACTATAATTATAGTTGCAATAATTGTAGCCGTATTAGTTGTTTTTTATCTTATAAAAGGATTTTTTGTGGTTGCCACCGTTAATGGTAATCCAATAAGTCGCTTGTCTCTTATAAATAAACTTGAACAACAAGGCGGAGCCTCTGTTCTTGATTCAATAATTACAGAAAAATTAATAGAAAATGAAGCTAGGGCAAAAAAAATTGTCATAAGTAATGAAGAAATAAATGAAGAAATCAAAAAAGTGGAAGATCAAGTCAAGGCTCAGGGTGGTACACTTGAAGCCATATTAGACTCACAAGGAATGACATTAAATGATGTTAAAAAACAGATAACATTACAAAAACAAGTTGAAAAATTATTGTCTGATAAGATAAACGTTACAGATGAAGAAGTAGCAAAATATATCAAAGATAATGCTATTACAGTTGAAAGCGGACAAGAAGAAGAGGTAAATATCCAAGTAAAAAGCGCATTAACAAATGAAAAATTAAATATTGAAGCACAGGCTTTTATAAATGATCTTAAAACAAAAGCAAAGATAAAATATTTTGTAAAATATTAATTTGTTGTTTTAAAAAACGCCTTATTTATTAGGCGTTTTTTATTTTTGTAAAAAAATATAAGTTGTTATATTTAAATTTGCAATGCGATAATAGTATAAAGAAAAATAAAATATATAGATATTAAAAATAATCCCTCTATTCTGTCTAAAGACTTTTTTGTTTTATAAAATATCGCAGTAAGTAATAATATAAGAGAAACAAAAATTATTAGTAATGTATATGAATATCCCAAATTAATTGTTATCGGATTTATTATACTTATTGAGCCCAGTATAATAACATTTGTTATTATTGAACCCATTAGATGACTGACAGATAATTCTGGTGATTTTTTCTTCCAAGATGTAATAGCCACTGTTATTTCTGGTAAATTTGTCCCAAGAGAAAATATTAATAATCCAAGAATAAATGGTTTTATTTCTAATTTATTTAATAATATTACAGATAATTTTACTATTATATAAGATGATGCGACAACTACTATTGCCGAAATTATACTAAGTAAAATTGATTTAAAAATTTTTTGTTCTTTAATGATGGAAATTTGAATATTTTGGTATTTTTTACTTATTTGATATAAATATATTAGTAAAATTATATAAATTGAAATCATTATAACTCCATCAACTACTCCAAATTTTTTATCAAGTCCCAATATAAATGGTAAAAAAACAATTCCTAATTGCGGTAATAAATATTTCATATCTCCATCTGTGCGGATTTTTCTATTTAAAATTAAACTAATTCCTAGAATTAATCCAAATATTACCATTACGCTACCCATTAAATTTCCAACTGATATATTTGGTACTTTATTTATAATAGAATTTACACTCACAGCCATTTCCGGAAGTGATGTCATAACACCAAGAACAATGCCTAGTGCAAATATTTTTATTCCAAGTTTACGAGATATAATTTTTATGTTATGTACTAAAAAATCAGCACTGAGCCCCAGTATACCAAAAAGTATTATTAGTGAAATAATATATAATATTAAATACATATAAATAAGTTTATCATAAATTATAGAATTTTAGTAATTTTATTTTTATGATAGAATATTATTATAAATAATAAGAAATTTAAAATGTATCATTCTTTAAAAATAGAAGAAATTTTTAAATTATTAGATTCTGGAATTAATGGTCTTTCTAGTGTTGAAGCAAGTATTCGTTTAAAAAAGTATGGACAAAATAAAATTCCTGAAAAAGAAAGTGCTAGTATATTTTCTTTAATTTTAGATCAGTTTAAAAATCCACTTATATATATTTTATTTTTTGCTTTAATAATTAGCTTTATTACTAAGCATTCAATAGATGCTTGGATAATTTTAACCATTATTTTAATAAGTGGTTTGATAGGTTTTTTCCAAGAATACAAGGCAAATAGATCGCTTTCAAAACTTAAAAAGATGATAAAATACAGTGTCAGAGTTTTGAGAGATGGAAAACAAATAATTGTTGGGCAAGAAAAATTAGTAAAAGGAGATGTGATTTTGTTATTCCCGGGAGATATGATAGTTGCCGATTGCAGAATTATAGAAGAAAATGATTTTGAGGTTGTGGAGGCAACGCTAACGGGAGAATCAGATCCTTCTAAAAAACACAATAATATAATTTCAAAAGAAGTAGCCTTAGCAGATAGAGAAAATATGATTTATATGGGAACTAGTGTTGCAAGTGGAATTGCGAAGGCAATAGTTGTTGAAACTGGCAAAAATACAGAATTGGGTAAAATGGCAACCCTGATTAAGGAAACAAAAGAGGATCAAACCCCGCTACAAAAACAGATTATTGTTTTAGGAAAGACAATAGGATTTTTACTTATAATAGCTAATATTATTATTTTTGGTGTTGGTATATTAACAGGAAAAGATGTTTTTGAGATGTTTTTAACTTCAGTCGCTGTTGTTGTAGCAGCGGTTCCAGAGGGACTTTTACCAGCCATGTCTGTAATTCTTGCTACGGGAATGCAAAAATTATTAAAACATAATGGCCTAGTAAGAAAAATGATATCAACAGAGACACTAGGATCTGTATCAGTAATTTGTTCTGATAAAACTGGAACTTTAACAGAGGGGCAAATGAAAATTATTAAAATCGTTAGTAATTTAGATAATTTAGAAGATAAAGATAAAAATATTTTAAATATGAAGATAGGTATTTTGTGCAATGATGCGATTGTAGAAAATCCCAATGATGATTTTACAAATTGGAATATTATAGGAAATCCAATTGATAAATCCTTTATTATTGAAAGCGTGGTTTATGGACTTGAAAGAGAATATTTAATGAAGCAGGAGCCACGTATTTTGGAAATTCCTTTTAATTCAGATTCTGGATTTATGGCTACTTTACATAATAAAGACAAGAACTACGTTGCTTATATAAAAGGAGCCCCTGAGAAAATTTTAGAAATGGTGTTCTATATTAATATCAATAATAAAAATGTTTTAATTGATAGCGTTAAAAAAGAAAAGTTAAAAAAACAATTTGAATCATTAACTGCTTTGGGTTTGCGCGTTTTAGCATTGGGATACAATTTAAATATTAAAAAAACAGAATTTGAAAAAATAAATAAAGAAAAATGTAAAAATTTTGTTTTTTCGGGTTTCGTTGCATTTAAAGATCCATTAAGGGTTGATGCAAAAGAATCTATAGAGATTTGTAAAAAAGCAGGAATAAAACCAATTATAATAACAGGGGACCACAGACTTACAGCTATTTCAATAGCAAAAGATCTGGGCTTTAAGATTAGTAGTAAAAACGTTTTAGAGGGTAGAGAATTAGATGAATTGTCAGATCTAGAACTTCAATCACTTGTGGGGGAAATTGTAATTTTTGCAAGAGTGGAACCAAGGCATAAATTAAGGATAATTACAGCACTCAAAAATAATTCTGAAGTTGTAGCCATGATAGGAGATGGAGTAAATGATGCTCCTGCAATAAAAAAAGCTGATGTTGGTGTTGCTGTTGGAAGTGGTACAAGTATAACAAAAGAAATTGCAGATTTGGTATTACTTGATAATAATTTTAAAACAATTGTTGAAACTGTTAAAAGAGGACGAATTATATTTAATAATATAAGAAAGGTGGTTTTATATTTACTCACAGATTCTTTTTCAGAAATGATTATAATATCTGGTTCTGTTCTTCTTTCTCTGCCTCTGCCAATACTACCAGCACAAATTTTATGGATAAAATTAATAGAAGATTCTTTTCCAGCAATGAGCTTATCTTTTGATGAAATTGATGAGAATGTTATGAATGAAAAACCAAGAAAGAGAACAGAAAAAATTGTTAATAATAAATTTAAAATTCTTATATTTTTTTATGCTATAATTATAGATTCATTTTTATTTATGATATTTTATTATTTTTGGAAAACCAGCGGAAATCTTGATTATGCCAGAACAATTACATTTGTGGGCTTAGGCATAACATCTTTGTTTTATATTTATGCAGTAAGAGGAATTAAATTTTCCATATTTAAAATTGGTTTATTTTCAAATAAATATTTAATAGGAACGACGTTTTTGGGATTTATTTTAATGTTAGTCGCTATTTATGTTCCGTTTTTTAATAATATTTTAAAAACAATTCCACTGGGAATAAAAGAGTGGATTATTTTATTATTTTATGCTGTATTTAGTATATTTGTATATGAAATTGGTAAAAAATTTATAATAAATGGAAAACATGAAAATATATAAATTTATTTTTTTTGTTATTATTTTATCAATATTAACAATATTAATTTTTAGAGAAAACGATCAGGAAATAAAACCCGGAATTATAAATTTTGATATAAATATTTCAAATCCTCAACAAATTCAAAACTCATTAAACAATTTTCAAAATACCGGAATGGGAATTAATAATTTTCATGGAGCAAATTCTAATTTACATGGAGCATCGGGTTCTTTTATTAATTTTAAAGATTTTTAAATTAAATAAAATTTATATGAATACAAAAAATACAATATATAATCAATCCAAAAAACTTATAATTTTTTATTCATTTGAAGGAAATACAAAATTTATAGCAGAAGAAATTCAAAAATTAACAAATGCTGATATTTTACAATTAAAAGTAAAAAATGATATTAAGACTCACGGTTTTTTTAAATATTTTTGGGGTGGAAAACAAGTGTTTATGAAAAAAACTCCAGAGTTATTAGATTATAATAAAAATTTTGATGAATATGAAAAAATTTTTATAGGAACCCCTGTTTGGGTAGGAAGTTATACCCCAGCTATTAGAAGTTTTATTTCAGATAATAAAGTTATTGGAAAGGAGTTGTTATTTTTTGCATGTTTTGGGGGCGACGAAGCAAAGGTTTTTGAAAATTTAAAAAATGAATTTAAGGATAATAAAATTTTAGGAACAATTGGATTCAAAGAACCCTTGAAATATAAAGAAGAGAGTATTAAGAGATTAAATGAATTTATGCATAAAATAGGTATTTTATCCACATTTATTGTTTAGTTTTGGGTGTTGACTTTTTCTATGTATTAACGTATAATAATCATATATTAGTCAAGCGACTATGTTTTTATTATTGAGACAATTATATGGCAAACAAATTAACTCAGTACATTAAAGATTCTATAAAAGAATTAAAAAAAGCAACTTGGCCAACAAAACAAGAAGCAACAAGAAAAACATTGCAAGTTCTTTTTGTAAGTATTTTTGTTGCGGTTTTTTTGGGAGTGGTGGATTTTTTATTATCAACTCTATTAACATCATTTATTAAATAAAAAAATGTCTAAACAAAACGAAAGTTTGGGTACAAGATGGTATGTTATACATACATATTCGGGTTATGAAGAAAATGTTAAAAGAAATTTAGAAGAGAGAATTGAATCAATGAATATGAAAGAAAAAATTCTTGAAGTCCTTATACCCACAGAGACAAAAATTAAAATTAAAAACGGAAAAAGAAAAACAGTTAGAGAAAAAATTTTTCCGGGTTATGTTTTAGTAAAGATGATTGTAACTGATGATTCTTGGTATGTTGTAAGAAATACTCCAAATGTAACTGGATTTATTGGATCAGGAACTACACCAATTCCAATGTCAGATGAAGAAGTAAAGGCACTTCAAAAAAGAATGGGAGTAGAGGAGCCAGAATACAAGATTGACGTAGAAAAAGGTGATGCAGTAAAAATTGTTGATGGACCATTTAAAGATTTTGAAGGAAAAGTTTCAAGTATTGATCAAAATCATGGAAAAGTAAAAGTACTTGTTTCTATGTTTGGAAGAGAAACTCCAGTTGAGTTAGACTTTTTACAAATTAAGAGAATATAATTTAAAATTGTTCATGGCCATTGGCCTGCTTCTTGAACAAAAGTAGTAAAATAAATTTATGGCAAAAAAAATTAAAACAACTATAAAGTTACAAATAAAAGCTGGTCAAGCAAATCCAGCTCCACCAGTGGGACCTGCATTGGGTCAGCATGGTGTAAATATTCAGGATTTTTGTACAAAATTTAATGATGCAACAAAAGATAAAATGGGAGAAGTAGCTCCAGTAGTTATTACTATTTATGAAGATACAAGTTTTAGTTTTATACTAAAAACTCCCCCAGCATCTGAATTAATTAAAAAAGCTGCAGGAATTCAAAGAGGTGCAAAAAATGCATTAACAGAAAAGGTTGGAAAAATTACAAAAGCACAAGTAAAAGAAATTGCAGAGAAAAAATTACCGGATTTAAATGCTTATAATATTGAAGCAGCAATGAAAATAATTGAAGGTACTGCAAGACAAATGGGAGTAAAAATTGAATAAATTTTATTTGAGTTTTGAATTATAATTTATAAATTATAAAAAAATTATGCAAAAAATTCCATGGATTAGAATAGTATATTTATATCTTATGACAACAATTGGTTTAATAATTTTTGTTATAGGATCGATAACAATGTTAAATTCTGCTTTAAAGGTATTTGTTTTTAAAAAAGCAGACATGAATTATTATTCAAGACCAAGTGAATTATATTTAGCAAATTCTGAAAAACAAGTAACAATGTTAAAAGAGTGTAGCGATCTAACAGTCCAGGATAAAGAAATGATAGATATGTGGTTAGCTGATTATCAGAATTGGAAGAAAATTGATGAGAGTAATATGCAAATTACATCTCAAAGACAAAGAGATTTTTCAAATTCAATAGCTATGATTTTAATTGGATTTCCACTTTATTTTATACATTGGAGTATAATTAAAAAAGAAAGAAAAAGGGACGAAGAAATAGTTTAATTAAATTTAATGAGGGACTGTGAAATTTTCATGGGTTTGTACCTCAAAAGAAAGTAAAAAATATGGCAAAATTGTCAAAAAGAATGAAAGCGATAAAAAGTAGTGTTGATACAAAGAAAATTTATACAGTTGAAGAAGCTGTGTCAATTCTTAAAAATACTGCAAATGTAAAATTTGATTCATCTCTTGAGGCTCATATTTCTTTAGGTATTGATCCTAAAAAAGGTGAACAAATAGTAAGATCAACCGTTACATTACCACATGGCAATGGAAAAGTAAGAAAATTAGTTGCTTTTACTACTAAAATTGATGAAGCAAAAGCTGCCGGAGCTGATATAATTGGTGATGATGAGTATATCGAAAAAATAAGACAAAGTGGAAAATGTGATTTTGATATTGCAGTTGCAACTCCAGAAATTATGCCTCGCCTTGCTTCAATTGCAAAAATTTTAGGTCAAAAAGGATTAATGCCAAATCCAAAATCAGGAACAATTGATAATGACGTTAAAAAAATGATTACAGAATTAAAATCTGGTAAAGAGTCATTTAAAAATGATGATAGTGCAAATGTTCATTTAGCTGTCGGAAAAATTAGTTTTGATGAAAATAAATTAGTGGATAATGTAAAATCTTTTGTAGATGCTGTTAAAAAAGCAAAGCCACAATCATTAAAAGGCGTATATATAAAATCAGTTGCACTTTCTTCAACAATGGGACCAGGACTTAAAGTTAATATGTAAATATAAAATTTATATATTTCAAAAACTCCGCTAAGCGGAGTTTTTGAAATTAAAAAAGTTTATCAATTAATGATGTTGTGTAAACACAACCTCTCCATTTTGAATAGTTACTTGTTCTGGATCTACACATATCGCTAGTACGCGAATACTACCCGGTCCCTTACAAGCCCCCTTCCATCCAATATTTTGAAAATTAATTATCTCAGGTCCTGAGTAAACCATTGATGGTCTTGTGCCACCATTTATTCCATTGCAAGTGACATTTGCCCCTATTGCTACTTTTCCATTGGGACACATTGATGTTGCTTCGTAACTTATCTGATCATTGGTTGTGTGTTCATTTTCCCCGAGAGTTTCTCCTTGATAGGTTGTTATTCTGTCTGAATTCGCACATATTGCACCTACATATACACTACCATTGCCTTTACATGCGCCTATCCATCCAGTATGTTGAAAATTAGTTATTAATGGTTCAGAGTAAACCATTGATGGTCTAACGGTTGTTGATCCTGGATCAGCACAATCAACCCATCCACCTATTGCCGTTGTACTCGTTGGACACACTGAAACGGCCTCATAGCTTTCTTCATCATTTGTGTAATGAGTTGTGTGTGCAAATGGTGCATTTTGAATAGATAATTCATCGGGGTCAATACATATTGATCCCACCCAAACATCACCTATTCCCCTGCATGTTCCTATCCAGCCATTGTTTGTAAAGTTAGATGTTTCTGCTGAAGAAGATACCATTGATGGTCTTATGGTGGATCCATTTTCATTACATGCAATGTTCCCATTTATTGCTACCATACCTCTAGGACATCTAGATAAAGCATAAAACGACTCATCATTTTTTCTTGAAGATATAGTTGTTGGTCTATTGGTGTTTTTTTGAGGGGTGTTTATTAACTTTGTTGTACTTGACGCTATAGCAAACATTCCACCTAAACAAGCCATCATCATTAAACCAAGTAAAACTTTTGTCTTTGTAGAGACTTTTGTTGCTACTTGAGTCTTTATGGCATTTACAAATTTTTCTTGCATAATTTTTTCTTGTTTTAAACAAGATTTAATTTTTTAAATTAATGGTTATTTTTTAATATTTTTTATAATGATATTTTTTAATTTAAATTTAAATATTTTTATTTAATAATAAGAGTGCTTGGGTCTATTGTTACAGAATACTCTTTACAACTAACTCCACAATCCCCAGTACAACTACCAGAACAACTTGTCATATTATTATCTTGCACTACGGTACTACAATTTGCCGTACAAGAACCAGTAGCGCTTTCGTAAAAACAATCACAGCCAGTGAATGTAATTCCACCTGGTAACTCAAGATATGTTCCATCTCCAATATTTTTAACAATTTGCAATAAATTATTATTTATTCTTATAAATTTATATCCCGCCTCTAATTTAAGTCCATTATTTGTTCTATACAAAATGCGTTCCCCTGTTTTTTGGTCAAATAAATCATTTTCTATTATTTTCTTCTTTGTCTCGATTAATTGTTTTTTAGTGCCCATATTATTAATACTTAAACTAATTACAACAAAGATTCCAGTTATTGAGGCAACAATAATAAGTCCTAACAAAATTTTTGTCTTTGTTGAAACTTGTGTGGTTGTTTGTGTTTGTGTAGCATTTATAAATTTTTCTTGCATAATTTTTTCTTGTTTTAAACAAGATTTAATTTTTAAATTATATGTGAAATTAATAAATATTATAATCCAAGTAGCCAACCAATTATTGCATTTAAAAGTCCTGTAAAATTGCATGCGCAACAAGTATCTTCACCACAGGGTTTCAGACAATAGTAATTGCAGAAACGTTCGCAACAGGGATGATCTGGTCCAGGATCTGTTCCATATGTTTCTTCTATTGAATTTGCGGTATTGATGGTTTCCACAAGCTCATTTGTAGAATATCCAGAGATTTTTTTTAATGGGAAATTATTATTTTCTAAACATTCCAAGTATTCTAAATTATCAGTTATTGTTTTTGCTGTATCTGTTTTTATACAGCTTTGTAAAATTTGTTTATCATGATTGGTTGGGGTGTTTTTTTCTGTATTATTTATAAAATTTTCTAACAATAAAATATGTTCAATAAGCTCTGGTTTATTATTTTTATTTTGGTTTTTAAAATCATTTAATATGCGTTTTAGATTAATATAATCATTAGAATGTGTTGTTGTAACTTTTCTTGTTTGTTTTAATGTTTTAAAATTAAGTGTATTTATTATTGCAAACATTCCACCTAAACAAGCCATCATCATTAAACCAAGTAAAACTTTTGTCTTTGTAGAGACTTTTGTTGCTACTTGAGTCTTTATGGCATTTACAAATTTTTCTTGCATAATTTTTTCTTGTTTTAAACAAGATTTAATTTTTAAATTATATGTGAAATTTTAAATAGGAAATTTTATTATGATTCTGTCTTATTGTGGCGATGTATGAAGAACATTTGTTGGCGGTTTACTTATTGTTGGTTCTATTATTCTTATTTTATAATAACCGTAAGGATCAGGATAAAGCGTTGATGGTGATAAAGACATGCCCCCCGCCCCAAAGAAATGTCTTATGCCTATTAATCTTTCATTCGATCCAAGATTTAAATCGCTTTCATCATTAAAACCCTCAACATAGATGCCGTCTTGTCCCTTTAATGGAATAAGCATTTCTCCAGATATAACACAAAGATCATTATTTTGGTATAATGTAACCCCGCCCCTAAAATCTATTTGCTCCGGCATATATGTACTGCACATAGCCTTCCAATAATTAAAATTATTTTGGTCATCAGTTTCTGCTAAATACCCATCACACAAATAAGTTTGCCCATCATTAAAGTTTAAATCTAAATGTACCATTTTCAAATCTTCCTGATGTGCATTATTGGCATAATCTAAACTCCCAGAACCATAAAATGTATTATGGCCCTCTTCTAATTTAACATTAAAATTAATAATTTGCATATAAGGAAATTTCTTTATATCGCAAACATCAGCATAACCGCTTGCCTTTACAGCCAAATAAATTTTATTGTCCACCAGTTTACTATATATATCGTGAGAAAAATTATTTGATCCTGGAAGAGAATGTCTTATTGTTGTATTTTCTTGCTCCCAATCATTAATTATTCCGTCCATTGTGGGAATGTGATCGTTATTAGTACCATAACTTATACCTAAAACTATATCATTATACGGGATATTAATTTCCCTTGTTTCTATTTTTTCTGTTTCCGTATAAACATATTTATTTAATAAATTGTTCTGTATTTTTCCGGTATCTATTCTGTTTACTTTTACAATTTCATCATTGACAGTCATATTTGAATTTGTTTTCCTCACAACATTTTGCTTTAATAATGTTTTTGAACTTAGTCCTATGAGTGCAAACATGCCACTAAGGGATGCAACAATAATAAGTCCTAACAAAACTTTTGTCTTTGTAGAGACTTTTGTTGCTACTTGAGTCTTTATGGCATTTACAAATTTTTCTTGCATAATTTTTTCTTGTTTTAAACAAGATTTAATTTTTTAAATTATATGTGAAATTAATTATCGTTATTCTTTATTAGTATTTAAAATTATTATAGAGCCCAGCATTGCCCCAATAAGATTAAATACTAAATCAAGGGCATTGTTGTAATAATTACCAACACCTTGTGTATGAAAGAAAACAACCGTAGATAATTCTATTATTTCATTTATTGCACCAATTCCCTCCGCGATTAAAACAATAATAAACAAAGTCATTCCCTTGCTTATATTTTCTTTTAGACTATTTTTGACAACTGAATAAACAAAGAACACGAAAACAAAATAACAAAAGGTGTGTAATAATTGATCATATCTAAAAATATTTAATGGTTCAGAAAAAATAGGAATAAGTATTGTGTCATACAATCTAATTCCATTAATTTTTAGAGAGCCACCTAGAAAATGTAATAACAACCAGATAGCAAATCCAAATTTAGCAATTTGAGGATAATTAAATTTTTTATCTGTTTTTATGATAATAAAAATTAAAAAACCTATAGAAATTGTATAGGTTATAAATTCAAAATTGCCTTTAATCAAAAAAATTATTGTAAAAATAATAAGAATTAACGAACTTAGGTACATGCCTAAATTTTTTTGTAGTTTATACATTTAGTATATTGTTTTGTTTGCTGATTTAATTATATATAAAAATTATATAAATAAAAATCAATTATTTTATTGATTTGCAAAGCTAATTGATACTTGATAAAATGTTTTTAGTTATAATTAGATTAAAAATATGGAAAAAGATAAACAATACAAAAGACCAAGTTGGGATGAATATTTTATGAGCATTGTTGATATTGTAGGAACAAGAGGTACTTGCGATAGGGGAAGAGCTGGTACAATTATTGTAAAAGATAAAAGGATTTTAACAACCGGATATGTTGGCGCCCCAGAGAATTGTGCGTCGTGTGATGAAATAGGTCATGAGCTTAATACAGTTATACACGAAGACGGAGAAAAAACTCAGCATTGTATGAGGACAACTCACTCTGAGCAAAATGCTATTTGTCAGGCAGCAAGAATGGGAATTTCTATTCATGGAAGTACTTTATATACAAGAATGACTCCTTGCTATGCCTGCGCTAAAATGATTATAAATTGCGGGATTAAAAGAGTGGTTTGTAAAAATGATTATCATGCGGGAGATAGAAGTAAAGAAATTTTTAAAGAAGCAGGTGTTAAATATGAACTTTTAAATGATGAAGTTGTCAAATATGATAATATGTAAAATATATGGATAATAAATTAATTTTAGGATTTGTAGGAGAAATTGCTTCTGGAAAGGGAACTGCAGTTGATTATATTTGTAAAAAATACAATATAAATTCTTATAGATTTTCTACAATTTTAAGAGATGTTTTAGATAGATTATCAATTGAGCAAAGTAGGAGCAATTTACAAGATTTATCTACCACACTAAGAAATACATTTGGTCAGGATTTGCTTGCAAAAGTAATTGTAAAAGACGTTTTAAAAGATAAAAATCAGATAGTTATTGTAGATGGAATAAGAAGAATGGATGATATTAAATATTTAAAAAAATTATCTGGATTTTGTGTTATAAATGTTTATACCGATTCAGAAATTAGATACAAAAGATTAATACTCCGAAGTGAAAATTCAGATGATAAAAATAAAACCTATGAACAATTTTTAGAAGACGCTAAACAAGAAGCAGAATCTCAAATAAGAGAAGTTGCAGAAAATGCAGATTTTACAATTGATAATAACACAACTCAAGAGAATCTACACAAACAAGTTGATGAAGTTATTGATACAAAAATAAAAGAATTAGAAATTAATTTATAATAAAATTTTTTATATAAATGAAAGAAATTAATGTAAAAATAAAAAAATTATACGATGATGTGATAATTCCTTCATATGCTTTATATGGTGATGCGGGATTAGATGTGTTTAGCAGAGAAGATGTTATTATAGAGCCAATGGAAAGATATATTTTTCACGCTGGTTTTGCATTAGAAATTCCCGAAGGATATTGTGCGCTTATTTGGGATAAGGGCGGAATATCTATGAAAAGAGGATTAAAAGTCATGGGTGGGGTTTTTGAATATACTTATAGAGGAGAATATACAATATGTTTATTAAACACAGGAAAAGAAGCACAAGAATTTAAAAAGGGAGATAAAATAGCACAGATTTTAATTCAGCCTATTATTAAAGCGAATATTGTAGAAGTAGAAGATCTTAGTGAAACAGAAAGAGGTGCTGGAAAGTGGGGGAGCACGGGAAAATAATTTTTAGTTCATAAATTTTAGTATTAAAATTAGAAATATGGCAAAAATTTTTATTTTTGATGAATTTAATCCTGAAGATAATGCAATGCTTCAAGCGCTCTATTCAAGAAGCGCTAGTTCTGTTATAGATCACGTTGAAAAAGTAAGAAAATGTGGATCTGGAAAATTTATGGAAACTTTTTATCTCGGATATGGGCACTCAAGTATTGCCGATTGTGGAAGTACCACGATTTTTATAGAGAAATTAAGTATTCTAGCGGATAAATCTATTCAAGATTGGCCACTTTACAGTGGACAAGAAACAAGTACTAGATATATTGATATGTCAAAACAAGAAATTATAGATCCTTTAAATAATGAAAAATCTAAAGAAATTTTGAATAATTGGATGAAGTTTTACATTGGAAATCAAGAAAGTGTTAAAAGTCATATAAGATCAATTTATTCAAAGAAATCAGATGAAGATGAAAATATTTATCAAAGGGCTATAAATGCAAGATGTTTTGATATAATGAGAGGATTTTTACCAGCTGGAATTACGACACAGTTAAGTTGGCATACAAATTTAAGACAAGCAAGTGATAAATTGCTTTTAATGCAGTATCATCCGATAGAAGAAGTTAGAAATATTGCAAAAGAAATTTGGAATAAGTTAAAAGAAAAATATTCTCATAGTTTCAGTGATGTTACATTTGAAGAACAAGAAAATTATAGAAAGTATGTAATGCAAAAATATTCATATTATAAATTAGAAAAATTAGATTCAGACTTTGCCTTTTATACAGACATAAAACACGAGGAATTAAAAAAATATATTGATTTATTTAATAAAAGATCTATTAAAACAGGATTACCACATTTTTTGACAGAGTTAGGGGTTATAAGATTTGATTTTCTGCTTGATTTTGGTTCATTTAGGGATCTGCAAAGACACAGAAATGGAGTTTGTCGTATGCCACTTCTTACAACTGAATTTGGTTTTAATGAGTGGTATTTATCTCAATTACCAGATGATTTAAGAATTGAAGCAGAAAATTTAATAAAGAATCAGAAAAAATTAATAGATGAATTAGATACTTCTGAATTTATAAAGCAATATTATATATCACTTGGTTTTAATGTTACTTGTCGTGTAGCTTATGGACTTCCTGCTGCTTGTTATGTAACAGAACTTAGATCTGGGAAAAGTGTTCATCCAACATTGAGAAATATTGCACATAAAATGACAAGAGAGCTTTTAAATAATTTTCCAGAGATTAAACTACAATCAGATCTAGATAAAGATGATTGGGATATAAGAAGAGGAACGCAAGATATAAAAGAAAAATAATTTAATATGATAAACATAATCGCGGTTGTTGCAAAAAATTTGGCAATAGGGAAAAATAATCAATTATTGTGGCATTTGCCAGATGATTTGAAACACTTTAAAGAAATTACTCAAAACCATCCTGTTTTAATGGGACTTAATACTTATTATTCTATAGGAAAACCACTAGCAAATAGAATTAATGTTGTAGTGAGTAAAGATAAAATTGAAATTCCTAATTGTGAAGTTTTTACATCACTTGAGATGGCAATTGATTTTGCACTATCAAAAGACAAAGAAATTTTTATAATAGGTGGCGCAAGTATTTATGAACAAACTATAAAAACAGCAGACAAATTATATCTTACAATTGTTGACTGTGAAGTTACTGATGCAGATGCATTTTTCCCGGATTATAGTGAATTTAAAAATATAATAAAACAGGAAAATTTTGAAACAGATGATTTTAAATACTCGTTTGTTGAATTAATAAAATAATAAATGGAGGAATCCAAAATGAAAGGAAAATTTGTAGTCATTGATGGGCTAGATGGAGTAGGAAAAGGAGTGGGAATAGATGCAATAATTGAATTTCTTGAATTACAAGGAAAAAGAGTTCTAAATTTAGATAAATATTGGGTAGAGCATGGTTTTCATCCTGATTTTGAAAATAACAACTCTGATTATTATCTAGATTTGAATTCTTTTGATGTGATTCGTTCATCTGAACCAACTTTTACAGGAACTGGTCTTTCTATAAGAGAAGAGGTTATTAAAAAAACTTCCAGAAGATATTCTGCCAGATTTACAGCAGAATGTTATTCAAATGATAGAATGGTTTTGTATAGGAGAATTATTTTGCCAGCGCTCGACGTGGGGAAAACAATTATTCAATCAAGAAGCGTCTCAACCTCTATTACCTATCAAACACTTCAATCAAAAGAACAAAAAGAAAATGATTTAAGCGTTGAAGAAATTATTAAAATGGAGGGAAATGCCTTTGCCCTTTCTCATCCAATGAATCTTTTAATAGTTCCAACAATTCAAAACCCAGAAGATTTAGAAAAAAGATTACAAAACAGAACAGAAAAAAATGATGATTGTAATTTTGAACAACTTGATTTTCAGAAAAAACTTAAACCAATTTATGAAAGTCAAGATTTTCAAATGATATTTCAGTCTCGGGGTGTAAAAGTAGTTTATATTGATGCCTCAGTTTCTATAGAAGAAACAAAGCGTCAGGCAGTTGAAGCCTTTAAAACAATTTTGTAAGTCAATAATCAAAAAAAGCCAAGTTTATCTTGGCTTTTTGAGTTTACCATTGATTTAACTTTGTATATGGTGTTATATATAAGATATATGATTAATGTGATTTATTATATATAAAAAATTAATTAAATAATAATATGAAAAGAATAAATAAGATTTTATTGATAATATCTTTAATGGTTGTGGGTGCAAGTATATATTTTATTAGTAATTCTCTGGCAGATACAACATTGTCAGAAAATATATATCAAGGGGCAAATAATCAGATATATGTTTATACTCTTCAGCCAGATGGCAAAATAATAATAGGTGGTGATTTTACAACATATAATGGTACATCAAGAAATCGTATTGCAAGATTAAACTCAGATGGTTCGCTTGATACAAGTTTTAATCCTGGCTCTGGGTTAAATAATATAATCCGTTCTATGTGTGAACAACAAGACGGAAAAATAATAATAGGTGGTGATTTTACAACATATAATGGTACATCAAGAAACCGTATCGCAAGATTAAACTCAGATGGTTCGCTTGATACAAGTTTTAATATTGGTAATGGGGCGGATAATTCTATTTATGGCTGCTCTATTCAGTCAGATGGAAAAATAATAATAGTAGGAGACTTTACAAGATATGACTATTTAGGAAGGGGTGGTGTTGCAAGATTAAATTCAGATGGATCACTTGATACAAGTTTTAATCCTGGTTTGGGGGCAAGATATTCTGTTTATACTTCTACTTTTCAACCAGATGGAAAAATAATAATAGGTGGTGATTTTACAACATATAACGGGATATCAAGAAATCGTATTGCAAGATTAAATTTAGATGGATCACTTGATACAAGTTTTAATCCTGGTTCTGGGGCAGATCAATTTATTAGATTTTTAACAATTGGATCTGGTGGAAAAATAATAATAGGTGGTGATTTTACAACATATAACGGGATATCAAGAAATCGTATTGCAAGATTAAACTCAGATGGTTCGCTTGATACAAGTTTTAATCCTGGTTCTGGGGCAGATTATACTATTTATTCTATATACAGACAGCGGGATAATAAATTAATAATAAGTGGATATTTTTCAAAATATAACAGGACATCAAGAAATCGTATTGCAAGATTAAACTCAGATGGTTCGCTTGATACAAGTTTTAACCCAAATCTCGGCGCAGATAACGCAATCTTTTTTTCTAAATTAGATCAAGATAGTCGAATAATTATAGTTGGTAAATTTACAATGTATAATGGGCAGATGAGAAATTATATTGCAAGATTAAATTTAGACGCTTCTTTGGATAATAGTTTTAATAAACAAAATTTATCATTTTGGACTAGGGGTTCTTGGGTAAAGTCAAGGGACACATCCGCCGTATATTTTATAGATATGAATCAAATAAGGCACGCATATATTAATGAATCTATATGGTATTCTTATTTTGATAGTAATGCTTTTTATAATATCCCCTCTGTGTCTTCTAGAAAATTAGAATCATATCCTTTGGGTAAAAATGTACCATTTAATGCCAATTCTTTAGTAAAAATACCATCAATTCCAAAAGTGTATAGAGTTTCTGCTGGTGGAGCATTGCAGTGGATAAAAACAGAAAATGCCGCCAATAGATTATATGGTCCTAATTGGAATAAATTAGTTCATGATATAAGTGAAGCATCTTTTAGGGATTATGAAATAGGTTTTAGTATAGAGTAATATATTTATATAAAAAACAGCTCAAAGTGTTGGGCTGTTTTTTTGTTTTTAATATTAAATTATGAGTTTTATTATAAAAACCCTACCAAGACTATTTAGATCTTTTTTTATTTCAATTATTGTTTTTTTAAATATTTGCTTTACAAAAGTTTCTAAAATCGGACGCTGTTCGGGATCTATTTCAAAAAATATATACTTTGGATTAAATTCGAATTTTTTTATTTGGTGTAATAATTTTTTATAATACGACAATCCATCTTTTGAGTAAGAATAGAGCGCAGAGCGTGGTTCATATTTTATAGAATCATTAGTATAGTCTTTTTTTACATAGGGTAGGTTTGCCACAATGATATCTATTTTTTTATTTTTTATATTTTTTAATAAATCACTTTTTATAAATTCAATATTGTTTACTTTGTTTATCTTCGCATTTTTCTTAGCAATTCTTAGTGCTTTTTGTGAAATATCGCATGCTATAATTTTTACATTTTTTATTTTTTTTGCAAGTGTAATTGCGATACAACCAGAACCCGTTCCAATATCAAGGATTGTTAACCTCGCAGGTTGACCACCTCGCAGGTTGACCACCTCGAAGGTGCCATCAACTAAAATTTCTGTTTCTGGCCTTGGTATTAACACGCTTTTATTTACTTTAAATTTTAATCCATAAAAATATTTATAGCCCAAAATATATGCAACTGGATAATTTTTTACACGTTTTATAATTAATCTAAAAAATTTTTTTTCTGCTTTTTTGTGAAGTATAAAATCAGGATTTGCTAAAATCCATTCCCTGCTTTTTTTCAAAACAAACCCCAATAAAATTTCAGAATCTAAAACAAAAGAATCAATCCCAGCCTTTCTTAAAATTTCATGGGCAAATTTTAATGATTCATTAATTTTCATTTCTATAGAATTCTTTTAATTTTTCTATGAATTCATCTATCTCACCATCAAGAACTCTATCTAAATTATATGAAGTTAAATTTATTCTATGATCTGTAACTCTGTTTTGTGGAAAATTATATGTTCTTATTTTTTCTGATCTATCACCAGATCCAACCTGAGATTTTCTATTTTTAGCAATTTCTTGTTGTCTTTTTTCTTCTTCTAACGCAAGTAAACGAGATTTTAAAATTTGCATTGCCTTTTCCTTGTTTTGTGATTGGGATCTTTCGTCTTGGCACGAGACAACAAGACCACTTGGAAGATGAGTAATTCTTACAGCAGAATAAGTTGTGTTAACCGATTGACCACCAGCACCACTTGAACAAAATGTATCAATTTTTAAGTCCTTATCTTCAATTTTAATATCAACATCTTCTGCTTCTGGAAGCACAGCAACTGTTGAGGCTGATGTATGAATTCTTCCAGATTTTTCAGTTTCTGGAACGCGCTGTACTCTATGAACCCCGCTTTCGTATTTAAGCACACCAAATGCATTATCACCAATTATTTCAAAAATTATTTCTTTAAATCCACCTATTTCAGTCCGGCTATCACTTAGTATTTGTAGTTTAAATCCGTATCTTTCACAATATCTTGAATACATTCTAAATAAATCAGCAGAGAAAAGCCCAGATTCTTCTCCACCCGTTCCAGCGCGAATCTCCATAATCGCATTTTTTTTATCATACGGAGAAGATGGATTTATCATTTCTTCAGTTTCTAAATTTAATTTATTTAATTTTTGTTCTAAACTTTCCTTTTCAGATTTTGCAATTTCAATCATAGAAACATCCTCGGATTTTAAAATTTCATCACATTCAGAAATTTGTTTTTCTATCAATTGAATTTTTGAAAAATTATCTAAAATTTTTTTTATCTCATTGTACTCTTTTGATATATTTTTAATTTTTGAAAGATCGTTAAAAATTACCGGATCATTCATTTGATTTTCCAATTCTTCGGATTTTTTTTGTAATTCTTCTATTTTTTTAATATTAATCATGTATTTATTTTATCAAAATTTACAAAATAAAAACATCTTTGTTGTGTAAAAGATGCTTTTATTGCTTATGTTATTTTTTTGTAGATTTTGTTGACTTTTTAACAGCTTGTCTTGCTCTTTTTGCTTTTTTACCAACTTTTGTTTTTGAAATTTTTCCATGACTTTCAACTCTTTTAGCATATTTATTAATAATTCCTGAATCATCAATAAGTTTCTGTTTGCCCGTGTAAAAAGGATGACATTGTGAACAAATTTCAATATTTATTGGATCCATTGTGGAGCCAGTATAAAAAGTATTGCCACAAGTACATGTAACTTTTACTTTTTCGTTGTATTTTGGATGTAATTCTTTTTTCATAAAAATATAATTTTATTAATATAAACTGAATAAGATATTAGCACAATATTTAACAATATGCAAGGGCTTTTATAATTTATTATAGTTGACACTGTTGTATTTTAGGGGTAATATATTATTATCATTAAATGGGAGGAAAGTATGGAAAAGGAAAAACAGAAAACCAAAGTGTCTATTGGGAAACAAGATGAACCCACGGATGAGGAAATTAAAGCTCTTTCTAATACAAGGGGGCTTAATAACCGTTTGCATCTTTTAGATGAAGACGGTCTCATACCAGAACCCCGTGGTCTTCATTAAGAGACCTCCTTTTTCATGGGTTGCTCTGCGGAGCAACCCTTTTTCTTGCTTTTTTTTCACTATTATGCTAATATTTAATCACTTTAAAGCATAATCATGCTTAATTTTATTAATTTAAATAATAGTTTTCAGATTACAGTTTACAGTTTCCGGAAATCTAGATTTAAATAAATTTCTAAAAACTGAAACCTAAAAACTGAAGCCTAATAATACAATATGAAAACAGTATCAATTCTAGATTTATTAAAAAGTGGAGCACATTTTGGCCAAGTAAAATCAAAAAGATATCCAAAAATGGATAAATATATTTTCGGCGTAAAAGACGGGGTTCATATTATTGATTTGGAAAAAACAATAGAATCTCTTGAAAAGGCATCTGAATTTGTAAAAAAAATAATTGCAAATAAAGGAAAAATTCTTTTTGTTGGAACAAAACGTCAAGCAAAAGCAATTGTTAAAGAATTTGCTGAAAGCATAAATATGCCATACGTAATATCTCGTTGGTTGGGCGGAACATTTACAAATTTTGATAACATTATTCGCCTACCAAATAAAATGAAGAAATTAGAGGAAGATATGGCAAATGGTGTGTACGAAAAATATACAAAAAAAGAAAAACTAATGATTGAGAGAGAAATCGCAAAATTAAAAGAAATGGTAGAGGGAATTAGAGATTTAAATGGTATACCACAAGCAATTTTTGTAGTTGATATAAATTATGAAAAAACAGCCGTGACAGAAGCAAAAGAAAGAAAAATTCCAGTAATTGCAATTGCTGATACAAATACAAATCCAGAACTCGTTGATTATCCAATTCCCGCAAATGATGATTCCGTAAACACTTTAAAACTTATACTTTCAGTATTTAAAGAATCTATAAACGAAGCAAAAAAGTAAAAAATTGGCATCAATTATCAAGTTATAAAGTTTTAGGTTTTTTTAAACTTACGAACTTTATAACTTTTAACTTTATAATTTTTTAACAAAAATAAATATGGACATAGCACAAATTAAACAACTCAGAGATTTAACTGGTGCAGGAATGAGTGATTGCCAGAAAGCACTAGAAGAAACAAATGGCGACTTAAATCAAGCAGTCGAACTTCTTAGAAAAAAGGGTGAACAATTAGCAGATAAAAAATCTTCAAGAACAGCAAATGAAGGTTGTATTTCTATTATTAAAAAAGATAATAAAATTTCAGTAGTTGGATTAAATTGTGAAACAGATTTCGTTGCAAGAAATTCAGATTTTATAAGCTCTACCAAGGAATTATCAGAAAAACTTTTAGAAACAGGAGTCGAAAATTTTGAATCAATAGCTGACGATAAAATAAAAAATGAATTAATTGTAAAAATTGGCGAGAACTTAAAGTTAGCATTTTTTGAAATTATAGAAGGAAGTCCAATTTCATATTATTTGCATACAAATAATAAAATTGCTTCAATAGTATCATTAATAGGTGGAAGTGAAGAATTGGCAAGAGATATTGCAATGCACGCAACAGCAATGAATCCAGCATATTTGCATCCAGAAGATGTTCCAAATGATATAATAGAGAAAGAAAAAGAAATTTACAGAGAACAATTAAGCAAAGAAGGAAAGCCGGAAAATATAATTGAAAACATATTAAATGGTAAATTAGATAAATTTTACAAAGAAAATTGTCTTACTAATCAGTTGTTTGTAAAAGATGATACAAAAACAATCTCCAAATTATTAGAAGAAAATCAAGCAAAAATAGATAAATTTAGAAGATTTAGTCTGTAGTTTGTTATTTGTTGTTGTGAGCTGTATAATGAAATTATAATAATTTATTTTTCTTCATGAAATATAAAAAAGTGGTTATTAAATTATCGGGAGAGGCTCTAAGCGGAGCTGGTAATTTTGGTTTTGATTTTGTAATAATTAAAAAATTAGCAAATGAGCTAAAATATATAAATCAAAAAGGTGTAAGAATAGGAATTATGATAGGCGGTGGAAATATTTTCAGGGGTCGTATGATAAAAAATAATGAGTTAGATAAAATACGCGCAGATCACATGGGAATGACAGCAACAGTTTTAAATGCAATGTGTTTAAGTGGTGTGCTAAATCAAATTGGAGTAAAATCAAAGGTAATTTCTGCATTTCCAGTTTCTAATTTTGTAGAGCTTTATAATAATAAAAAATGTTTAAAATATTTTAAGGAAAATTATATTTTGGTTTTTGCTGGAGGAACCGGAAATCCTCATTTTACAACAGACACCTCGTCCGTTGATGTGGCAAGAAAATTAAGAGCAGAAATAGTTTTAAAAGCAACTCAAGTTGATGGTGTTTATGATAAAGATCCAAATAAATATAAGAATGCAAAACAATTTCAAGAACTAAAATTAAAAGATGCGATAAAAATGAAATTGGGGATTATGGACTTACGTGCCTATGAAATAGCCGATAAAAATAATATAAAAATAAAAGTTTTCAAATTAAAAAGTGGAAATTTTAAACGTATTTTCGAAAAAGATGATATTGGAACTTTAATGATAAAATAATATGAAAATATTTGGTGCAAAATTTGTTTCATGGGACTCTACAAACTTTTTTTTATTAAAAGAAGAAAATTTTTCTATTGGAGATAAAGTCGTTGTGGAGCACATGGAGGTAAACGATATTGCAGAAATAGTTGAAATAAAAGAATCTAATGAAACACAGGGATTGGGTGAAGTTATAAGACTTGTTAATGATAAAGACCTATCTCAATTCAAAAAAAATAATATAAATAATGATAAAATTCTCAAAGACGTAAAAAATCTTATTAAAAAACAAGAACTTGAAATGAAGCTCGTTGATTTACATATATCACTCGATAATTCAATGATGGTTTTTTCTTTTGTTGCTGATGGAAGGGTTGATTTCAGGGAGTTAGTAAAAAATATTTCTAAAAAGTATAAGAAAAAAATTAGATTATATCAGATTGGAGTTAGAGATGAGGCAAAATCTTTCGGTGATATTGGAGAGTGTGGTCAGGTTTTGTGTTGTAAAAGATTTTTAAAAACATTAGAAAGTATAAATACAAGTTTTGCAAGAGATCAGCAAGTTGCTCATCGAGGACTTGAAAAATTATCTGGAATGTGTGGAAGATTAAAATGTTGCCTTGCTTATGAAGAAGACGCTTATAAGGAATTATTAACTGGAATGCCAGAAATAGGAGATAGAGTTAAAACAAAAAATGGAGAAGCTGAAGTAATAGAATTAATGCCACTTAAAAGATCATATAAAGTAAAATTAGATAAAGATCAAAGTATTATAATTATTAATTTATAATAATTATGCAATACAAAGAAGGAGAAAAATCTTTTATAAATCATCCTAAATATTGCAAGGGTTGTGGGCTTTGTATAGAATTTTGTCCAAAGAAATGTTTAGAATTTAAAGACAGCGAACGAGGAGTATATGGAAATGACACCATTAAATGCGATATTTCAAAATGTATTCAATGTAAGATTTGCGAGAGAATTTGTCCTGATGGCGCAATTAAAATTGGCTCTTAGCTTTCAGTTATCAGTTTTTAGGAAATTATAAAAAAACTCTCCGAAGAGAGTTTTTCTTTTTTATAATATTTTTACGCCATTATGCTTTTTGTATAATAGCTATTATGCTTATTATAATAGAAATAGAGAAGAGTAGAGCGGGCACTACCTGCATATTTAAATATCGTTTCAAAAGAGTTCCCACTATTGATAGCATAATCGCTACAATTACCAATACCAATTTTACTTTGATACTGTTTAATTTTTTCATGTTTTCCCCCATGATGTTTAAAAATTTCTAATTTTTTTGTTGGAATGGAGTATATTATCATATATTATATTTTTTGTCAATATATAAAAATATAAAGTTATTTAATGCTTTTGCCTATTTTCTTTATTTCCTTTATAATCCTTATATAATGAAAAGAAAAATTATGTCAAAAAAGTGGAAATTAGCAGAGAGTATTCTTGATGATTTAATAAAAGAATTTCCGGATTTAAGTCCGGTAATTTTGCAATTACTTCATAACAGAGGGATCAAAACTCAAGAACAAATTGATGAATTTTTTAATGCTGATTTTATTTCTGATATTTGTGATCCATATGTTTTAATTGATATGGAGCGTGCTGTTAAAAGAATATTTGAGGCAGTGGAGAAAAATGAAAAAGTTCTAATTTATGGAGATTATGATGCTGATGGCGTGACAAGTTCTACGCTTTTGTATGATATTTTTACTCAAATTGGACTTCATCCAGAAGTTTATATTCCACAGCGAGAAACAGAGGGATATGGGTTAAATGAATCTGCTGTAAAGGAAATTATTGATAGAAAATTTAATTTAGTTGTTACTTGTGATTGTGGAATAAGTAATTTTGATGAAGTAGAGCTTTTTAATAATTATGGGGTCGATGTAATTATAACGGATCATCACAAAGAACCGGAAAAATTACCAAATGCATTTGCTATAATTCATCCTGGACTTAAGAGAGAAAATTATCCAAGTAAAAATTTAGCTGGAGTGGGTGTTACATATAAGCTCGCATCAGGAATTATAAAAAGTGAATTTTTTAATAAAGATGAAACTGAGCGTGAAAAAAGTTTAAAATGGCTACTGGATTTAGTTGCAATTGGTTCTGTTACTGACATGGTTCCTTTAATTGGAGAAAATAGAACTCTGGTAAAATATGGGCTTATAGTTTTGCGAAAAACTCAGAGGTTGGGATTGCAACAACTTTATGAAATTGCAGGAACAAATGTTGATAAAATAAATAGCACAACAATTGGTTTTCAAATTGGTCCAAGGCTTAATTCTGCAGGTCGTATGGATCACGCAAATAACGCATTTGAATTATTAAAAACAAATAATTTAGAAACAGCAATAAAAATTGCAAAAGAATTAAATATAAGTAATACAAAAAGACAGGATTTAACAAATAAAATTGTGCAGGATGCAAAGAGTCAGATTGATTGCGTTGATGAAAATACAAAGTTTATTTTTGTAAAAAATGAAAAATGGAATTTAGGAATTATAGGACTGGTAGCCGGAAAATTATCTCAGGAATATTACAGGCCAAGTTTTGTTTTGGGATATGATGGTAAATATTGGGTTTGTTCTTGCCGCTCAATTGATGAAATTGATATAATGGAAATAATTTTAAAATTTAGTGACAAATTGATTAGATTTGGTGGACATAAATCAGCGGCAGGATTTTCTATTCCAGAGGAAAATTTAGAATTTGTTCAAAATGTTATAAAAAATGAATTAGAAAAAAAATTACAAGGCATTGAATTGAGCCCGTCTCTAAAAGTTGAGTCAGAAATTAATTTATCCGATATTGATTGGAATTTATGTGACTGGCTAGAAAAATTTGAACCATTTGGAATGGAGAATCCAGAACCAAAATTTTTATTAAAAAATTGTATTGTAAAAGAAATATCAACAATAGGTTCTGATAAATCACATTTAAGAATTACATTAGAACAAGATGGAATAATAAAAAGAGCGGTTGGATTTGGATTTGCAAACAAGTTTTCAAATTTGAAAATTGGAGATAAAATAGATTTAGTGGTAAATATTGGTATAAACGAGTGGAATGGAAATAGAAATATAGAAATATATATTTCGGATATGGGAATTGGGGTTTAGAATTTGTTTTTAAATTAAATAAAAATATGTATAAGTTATATACAGACGGTGGTTCTCGTGGTAATCCAGGGCCTAGTGCGATAGGTGGAGTTATTTATGATGGAAATAAAATTATAAAACAATTTAATGAATGTATTGGAATAACTACAAATAATCAGGCAGAGTATCGAGCGCTTATAAAAGGTCTAGAAATAGCCAAAGATTTAGAAATAAAAGAATTAGAGTGTTTTTTGGATAGTGAATTAGTTGTAAAGCAAGTTAATAGAGAATTTAAAGTAAAAGATAAAGATTTGGCGGTTCTTTTTGTTCGTGTGTGGAATATGAAACAGGAATTTCAAAAGATTACATTTACCCACGTTATTCGTGAACAAAATTTTTATGCGGATAAGTTAGTAAATCAGGCGCTTAATGAGGATTAAGATTTGAGATTTAAGAAAATTTATAATCAGCTATATGCTGATTTTTTGTAAATAAAAAAAGACGAGAGAGAAAATAGTATTTACTACCAAGTATGCTATTTTCTCTTTATCTCGTCTGAGTCTTCGCTCCAGATGTTTGATGTTTAAAATCAATCATCCATTTGTCCCTAAATTGCCCTGGGACCACGGGCACAGTCCTTAATGTAGATATTAAACTTTTATTTTAATTTTGTCAAGGGCTTTAAATAAAAAAGAAAACCAGCCTTGGATTAGGTTGGTTTAAAAAATGATCCGGCACCTCCAATGAGCGATGTTTATCTCTTACTCTTTTGAAGGCGGGGAGGCGCTGGATATATTTTACCGTGGGGAAGGGGCTCAATTTAGCTAGGTAGTAAACCGGAGATTAATCTCCATAATGTTATACCAGGCAGTTTTTAGCTTTTCGCTAAAAAGAGCGCCTCCACCACTGGTGATCTCAACTCCTTGTGTTCCGGCGCGGGATTATCTTCCGCGGTAGAATTTCCCGCAAATGGAGAAGAGATCAATTTCCAGTACTTTTTGCACGTGATTTTTCACGTGGGCTCCTTGTCTGGGTGGGGAGCCTTTTTTCAGGGGCGGGAGTGGCGTGTTGCCTGAGTCGGTTTTAAACCAGTGCTTCACCCTACAGTACCCATGGGTAGTGTGTGGGTATGCTGTGCTGGGTTTTTCCGACCACGTGTCCCGCTAGTTTGCCTATTTATAAAGCGCTCGGCAAGCGCAACAGGCAAGAACGGGTAATTCCCGCATTACCTTAGTAAAATCCAGAATTGGCCACAACCTCCATGACTTTTGGTTTTTTTGGAGTTTGTTGCCGCAGGCGTCTCAGGGTGATCATCCTTCCTCCAATAGGTTAGGGGAATTTGGATTTCATGTGAGAAGAGAAATGAATCCCGCCTCGTTTATACTCAGAAATTTTTCTACGATCCGGTACCGGCCGTTTGACTCAGTTTAGGGCCGGATTTGACGACAGACATGCTAGTCCATCGGTCCTCCAAAAGCCATGCTAGTTTTTATTTTTCCTCATGAAAGGAAAGCTAGCAAGTTTAGGGCAGAATTATGTAGAAGAAGATGAATTTCATATATTTTAAGCTGTTTCTATGAAGTTTTTAGCTGTTTGTCTTGAATATTTATCTTGCATATCTTCTGCATAATTCTGCCCTTTTCAGGATTTGTCTGTTATTTAATTGTCAAATTACATTTAGATTAACAAATAACTATATCATATCCATAGAATTTGTCAATAGTGAGTTGTGGATAACTACAACCTCGCAGGTTGGCAACCTCGCAGGTTAATTTACATTGAATAAAGCTTCAAAATTTGATATTCTTAACTTATATAAATATAAAGCTTCTAAAACATGAAAGAAGATAAATTTTTGTATAACTGGAATATATTAGGACATGCGAATATAATTAAATATCTACAAAAAATTGTAAGTACTAGAAATTTTTTAAATACTTATCTTTTTTCGGGAGCAGAAGATGTTGGTAAAAAAACAGTTGCAAGATATTTTGTTAGTTCTATTTTTTGTAAAAGTGAAGAAAATATTCCATGTAATAAATGTAATGATTGTTTAGAGATAAAAAATTTCACTCATCCAGATTTAATTTCTGTTTCACTTGAAGAGGGAAAGAAAAATATTTCCATTGAACAAATAAGAGATTTTAGGGAAAAATTTTCCTTAACTCCACTTAGATCCGAATTTAAAATAGGAATTATAAATGATGCAGATAGGTTAAATCCTGAATCATCAAATGCACTTTTAAAAATTATCGAAGAGCCACCAAGAAATTCTTTTATAATTCTAATAGCTTGCGATGCTGATAGAATTTTACCAACAATAAAATCCAGATCGCAGAATATTATTTTTGGTGGCGTAAAACAAAAAGAAATTTATGATTATTTAATTGATGGCGGCGCTGACAAGAATTTAGCACAGGAATTATCAAAATTTTCGGGTGGAGCGCCTGGAGTAGCGATGGCATATTTAAAAAATCCAAAAGAATGGGAGAAAAGAAAAAAGGATTTAGGAGAGATAATTGAAATAATGCAATCTTCAATAAATGAAAAATTTAAATGGATTGAAAATATTGTAGATAAATCAAGAACTCAGGATTCATATAGCGCACTCTCAAAAACCCTTATTGATTTTATGAGAATTGCAAGAGATCTTTGTGTTTTTAAAACAGATAAGCATACTGAATTAATCCACCCCTTTTTAGAAGAAGATATAAAGGTTATTTCAGAAAAATATAAGATAGAAAAATTATTGGAATTTTATGATTTTGCAAATAAGTCAAGAAATATTATTTTTGAAAACGTAAATCCAAGATTAATTTTTGAAAATTTATTATTAATATAAGGTAGTTGAAAGTTAAAAGTTATAAAGCGAAGAGAATCTTTATAACCAATAACTTTACAATTTTATAATTTAAATCTATGAACACAAAAATAAAAATTTTATTAGTTATTTTATTTTGCTTTGTTTTAACCGGATGTTCATTGCAAATAGGAGGACTTGGGAAGAAAAAGATTGATGATTCTGGTGTTTATATAAGCTATGATAGGGGGGCAACTTGGGTACAAAAAGTTGAATATTTGAACGTTGGCCCAAATAGATCATTTTTTAAAACAGCTCAATCTACATTTATAAAACAAGATCAAAATGACCCAAAGGCGATTTATTTAGGAACATTACAAGATGGTTTATTATATTCTTTTGATGGTGGTGCTGGTTGGCAAAAAACACTTTTTGGAAAGGGTGCTATAAATGACATTGCAATTGATAATAAATATAGATGTACTATGTATGGTGCTGTAAGTACTAAAATTTACAAAACAGAGGATTGTGGAAGAAATTGGAGACAAATTTATACTGATGGAAATAATAAAATAGTTAAATCTGTTTTAGTTGATTATATAAATAATAATAAAATATATTTAGCAACAACAGATGGAAGATTTTATAAAAGTGATGATTTTGGTATTTCTTGGAAAATGATAAAAAGCTTTGATGATGAGACTATTGTAAAAGCTACAATGAATCCAAAAAATTCAGATAAAATTTATGTGTGTACTGAAAAAGACGGCATATTTAAAACAGAAAATGGAGGAATTGATTGGTTTAATATTACCGATAAGATAGATTTAGGAGATAAGAAAAGTAATTCAAATGTAGGCGTTTATAAAGATTTCGAATTTGATTTGTCAAAAGAAGATGCATTTTTTTATGCCAATAAGTATGGTATTTTTTATTCAAAGGATGGAGGAGAAACGTGGAGTGTTTTAAAGCTTCTTACAAAACCAAGTTCTGTAACTATTTATTCGATTGCCTCTAACCCAAAAAATTCAAATGAAATTTATTATACAATTCCAAATAAAATTTATAAAACCTTAGATGGAGGAAATACTTGGATTACTAAAACTCTTCCAACAAAACAAGCTCCAATTGATATGTTGGTTGACTCCGTAAATCAAGATAGTATTTTTATGGCAGTTAAATTAATGGATTAATAATTTATAATAATTAATTAAAAATATTTATGTCACAATTTATAGAATCTTTTAATGGAGACTTTAATAAGGCGATAAAACATTTTCAAGAAGATGTTGAAAAATTAAAAGCCGGAAGAGCGCATCCCTCAATGATAGAAGAAGTTCTAGTAGAGTGCTATGGGGTTAAGACTCCACTTAAACAAGTCGCCTCAATTTCAATACCAGAGCCTTCATTATTGCAGGTTGAGCCATGGGATAAAACAGTTACAAAAGAGATTGAAAAAGCATTATCATCTGCAAATTTAGATTTAAGTGTTTCTGTTACTGGAAATATTGTAAGAGCAAAGATTCCAGCCCTAACCGAAGAAAAAAGGAAGCAGACAATAAAAATTTTAAACGAAAAAAGAGAAGATGCAAAAGTTATAGTTAGACAAGTAAGAGAAAAAATAAAAAAAGAAATAGAAAGACAAGAAAAAGACAAAGAAATTTCGCAGGATGAAAAATTTTCTTTTATTGAAGAATTAGACAAAGTTACCAAGGATAAATCAACTGAAATTGATAATATTTCAAAAGCAAAAGAGGAAGATATTATGAAAATATAAATTATAAGATTTTTGACTTTTAATTTAAAATTTTTGTAACCTAGTATTTTAATTTTTTAAACAAATAATATGTTTTTAACAATAATAATATTTTTTATAATTTTAGGTATCATAGTTTTTGTTCATGAAATAGGACATTTTTATACTGCAAGGAAATTAGGCATTGGAGTGGAGGAGTTTGGATTCGGATTCCCGCCAAGAATTTTCGGTATAAAGAAAAATGGAATAATGTATTCTGTAAATTGGATTCCAATCGGAGGTTTTGTAAAAATAAAAGGTGAATCTGGTGATAATAATGATCCAGATAGTTTTATATCTCAACCAGCCTGGAAAAGGGCTATAGTTCTTTTTGCTGGAGTTTTTATGAATTTTATCTCAGCTTGTATTATATTAAGCATTGGTTTTGGTATAGGATTACCCTCTGCATTAGAAGATCTTCCGGGTGATGCAAAAATAAGAGACAAGAAAATACAAATTATAGAAGTTTATCCAAATTCTCCAGCACAAAATGCAGGAATAAAACTTGGTGATTATTTAGTTTCTTTTGATGATAATAATTTTACAAACTCTAATGAGGCTATTAATTATGTTTATAATAATCAAGAGAAAAATATAAAAGTTGTAACTAATGATTCTAAAGAAAATAAATCAGTAGAGATAAGGCCAGAAAGCCTAGAGGGGATTACTGATAAAAAAGTTTTGGGAATCTCTATGGTTGACACTGGAGTTGTTTCTTATCCCTGGTATAAAGCTCCTCTATATGGATTTAAAGCAGGTTTTAATTTAACTGTTGCAATAGGAGATGCATTTTTTAATTTATTAAAGGGTTTATTTAGGGGTGAGGGCGCTAAAGATGTTTCTGGTCCAATTGGCGTGGCTGTGTTTACAGGACGCGCTGTTTCAATGGGATTTTCTTATATATTGCAATTCATGGCACTTTTATCAATTAATTTAGCAATAATAAATATATTTCCATTTCCAGCGCTTGATGGTGGGAGATTGTTGTTTTTGTTAATTGAAAAAATAAGAAGAAAACCCAATAATCAGAAAATAGAAGCAATTGTTCACAATGTTGGTTTTGGACTTTTGATGTTGCTTATGATTTTAGTAACATACAAAGATATATTAAAATATGTTTTTCATAAATAAATGAAATTTAAAATACAAGCAGATTTTAAAGAAAATCTTGATGTGATTTTGAAAAAATGTGGATATCGTTTACATCCAAGATATGAAAATAGTTATATAAGAAGATTATCAAATGTTGGATTTTACCCGAGATGGCATTTATATTTTGAAAAAAACAATAATTTTTATGAATTTGATTTACATTTAGATCAAAAAAAAGCATCATACCAAGGACAAACGGCACATAGTGGAGATTACAATGATTTAAGTGTAAAAAATGAAATAAAAAGAATGTTAAATATAATGTCAAAAAATATTTAAAATATAGAGCATAGCTCGAAATAAAAAAATGAAACAATCACAACTTTTTACAAAAACTCTAAGAAGTATTGATAAAGAAGAAAAAAGTATAAGCACCCAATTTCTTTTAAAATCCAGTTTTATTTATAAAGAACTTGCCGGTGTTTATGTTTATTTACCCCTTGGACTTAGGGTTCTAAATAAAATAAATAATATAATTCGTGAAGAAATGAATGCGATAGGAGGACAGGAATTGTTTTTAACATCATTGCAAAATCCAGAATTATGGAAAAAAACAGATAGGTGGAGTGATGAATCGGTGGATAATTGGTTTAGAACAAAATTGAAAAATAATACAGAATTAGGACTTAGCTTTACACATGAAGAACCACTCACGAATTTAATGAAAAATTATATAAGCTCCTATAAGGATTTACCAAAATTTGCATATCAGATTCAAACTAAGTTTAGAAATGAACTTCGTGCAAAGGGTGGAATTATGAGATGCAGAGAGTTTCTTATGAAAGATATGTATTCTTTTTGTAGAGATCAAAAAGAGCACGAGATATTTTATGAAAAATCAAAGCAAGCATACATAAATGTTTTTGAAAGATGCGGATTGGGAGATATAACTTATTTAACTTTTGCATCCGGAGGAGTTTTTAGTAAATATTCACATGAATTTCAAACATTAGCTAAAAATGGTGAGGATACAATTTATGTTGATAAAAAAAAGAAGCTTGCCGTGAATAAAGAAGTTTACAATGACGAAGTATTAAATAATTTAAGTTTGAATAAAAAAGATTTGATTGAGGAGCGTGCTGTTGAGGTTGGAAATATTTTTACGCTTGGATATAAATTTTCAGGTGCGCTTGATTTACAATTTACAAATGAAAATGGTGTAAAACAAGACGTCTTTATGGGGAGTTATGGTATAGGACCGGGGAGAGTTATGGGAACAATCGCAGAAATTCATAATGATAAAAACGGATTAATGTGGCCAAAAAATGTTTCGCCATTTAATGTTCATTTACTTGATTTAAGAACGAATAAAGATGATAAATTTTATAATATTTTACAAAAAAACAATATTGAAGTACTATATGATGACAGAAATGAAAATCCGGGGGTTAAATTAAAAGATGCTGATTTAATTGGAATTTATTATAGGTTTATTTTAAGTGATAAGTTGGGTGATAAAATAGAAATAAAAAAGAGAATAGATAAAACGAGTCAAATTTTATCGCAAAAAGAATCAATTGATTTATTAAAAAAAGAATTTTTTAAATAATTATGTTGAAGAGTTTTTTTGGAAAATTTTCAAAAGATATTGGTGTTGATTTAGGAACATCAAATACTTTGGTCTATGTAAAGGGCAAGGGGATTGTTATAAACGAACCATCCGTTGTCGCAATTAATTTAAGAACTGATCAAATTTTGTCAGTTGGAGAAGAGGCTAGAAGAATGCTTGGTAAAACGCCTCAACATATTTCAGCCGTACAACCTCTTAGAAATGGAATTATTTCTGATTTTGAAGTCGCAGAAAAAATGATGAAATATTTTGTAGATAGAATTCATAAAGAATCATTTTCTTTTGCACCTCGTCCAAGAATTATAATTGGAGTTCCACTTGATATAACAGAGGTAGAGAGAAAAGCAGTAGAAGATGTTGCTGTTTCTGCAGGTGCAAGAGAGGTTCATTTAATAGAGCAACCGGTCGCAACTTCAATTGGTGCAAGATTGCCAATTCAGGAAGCAAGTGGAAGTATGATTATTGAAATTGGTGGGGGAAAAACAGAAATTGCGGTTATTTCACTTGGTGGAATTGTTGCTTCAAAATCTCTTAAAATTGCGGGAGAAAAACTGGATAATGATATAATTGATTATATAAGAGAAAAATATAATGTATTTTTGGGAGAAAGATCTGCAGAACAAACTAAAATAAAAATAGGAAGTGTTTTGCCCCTTGAAAAGGGTTTAAGAATAAAAGTTAGGGGAAGAAATTTATTAAATGGATTACCAAAAGAAATTGTAATAAAAAGTGATGAGATAAGAGATGCAATAAAAAGATCAATTGATTCTATAGTTGTTGCAGTAAAAGATGTTATAGAACAAACCCCCCCAGAAATTGTATCTGATTTATATCAAAAAGGAATGATTTTATCTGGTGGTGGTGCTGGACTTCGTGGATTAGATAAGCTTATATATGAAGAAACATTGATTCCGGTTACGATAGCTGATGATCCACTTACAACTGTTGTTCGCGGAATAGGTATTGTTTTGGAGGATTTTGACAATTTAAAAGATTTATTTTTACCTCCTGCATCTGATCATAGAAGAAGATAGTTTAAAATTTTAACTCAATTGAATAAATTTATGAGAGAAGTTTTAAAAAGGAAATTATTTTTTTGGATTGTTATAATTGCATTTTTTTTAATAATACTAAACTACAATAAAATATTGTCTCCAATTAAGAAGACATTTTTTAATATTACAGAAAAACCAAGATCGGCTTCTTATGATTTGAGTCAAAATATTGATTCTTATTTTTATTATATTTTTCATCATAAAGAAATAAGAAGTTATATAAATGATTTGAATAAACAATTAGCAGAGAGAGTTGTTGATTATAGTAAATTGCAAGAATTACAAAATGAAAATACAGTATTAAAAAATGAAATTGGTTATATAAAAACACCAAATGTAAAATTTGTTACTGGAGAAGTTGTTTCAGGTTTTAATTTAGATAGCGGGAATATGGTCAGAATAAATGTTGGTAAAAATGACGGAATTTTTGACAATTTACCAGTTATATATAATGGAGTTTTAATAGGAACAATTTTAAAAACAGATGATAATTTTGCAGACGTAATGTTATTATCGGATAGAAAAAGTTTAATAAGTGCTTCAATTCAGGGAGAGGAAAAAATATCTGGAATTTTAAAAGGTAATTTAGCAAATGCAATGGAAATGTCTTATATTCCACTAGATTCAAAAGTTAAAACAGGAGATATTGTTACAACATCTGGATTTGAAGAATATATTCCAAGGGGTTTAGTTATAGGTCAGATTAGAGAATTAACTTTTTCTGATGGAGATTATTTCAAGACAGCCGTTGTTTATCCATTTTTTGATATGAATTTTTTAAATTTTGTAAATGTTATGATAATTCAATGAAATTTAAAATTATTATAATATTACTTTCTTTTGTTCTTGCCTTGATTCAATCAAGTTTTGATTTTGGAATTTTAAATCTTAATTTACCATTAATTTTTTTTATTTACGTTTTATTTTTTCATAATCCCAATGATTCACTTATTGTAGCTTTTATGAGTGCAGTGATTATGGATTTTTTTGCAATAAATTTTGGTGTATATATATTTTCTTTTTTATTAATATTTATAATTCTTTATTATATAGAAAAAGAGCTTTTACCAAATGACAGATTTTCTACATATGTTTGGATGAATATGATGGGTATATTTTTTTTATTTGTTTTTTTCTTTCTTTACAATTTACTTATAAATAGTTTAAATTTAGGTATTTATAATATTAATTTTGGGAAATATATTGTTATGCTTTTTGAGGCGATATTTTTTAATATTATTATTTCGAGCTTTTTTTATTATCTTACAAATACATTATCTCATAAAACTAAAAATAGATTTATTTCAATAGGTTAATTAGGTTAATATGGAATATTTTGAAATATCTGAAATAGATTTAAAATCTAGACCAGATAAAAAAAATTCTTTAATAAAGGACTATTCTCAGAAAAGAGGAATGGGAGATTTTTTTAATACTTACGAGAGTGGTGGTAATATAGGAATTTTGTTAAATAAATATAGATTTTCAATAATGACTATTTTTATGCTCTGCGTTTGGGTAATTATTTTTGGAAGAGTTTTTTATTTGCAAATTTTAAGTGGTGATGATTATAGATTATCTGCAGATGAAAACAGAATTAGAATAAAAAGAGTGGATCCAGATCGAGGGATCATTTATGATAGAAATATGAAGCCACTTCTTAAAAATGGAGCTAGTTTTTCTCTTCAAATTTTGCCCATAGATCTTCCTAAAAATAATGATGAACTATTAAAGACTCAAAATATTTTACGCTATGGTGTTGGAGACCATGAGCTTGATTTATCAAAGTATATTTCCAAAGATGTTTTAGAAAATTTTAAACCAAGAATAATAAAAGAATCTCTTAGTTATGATGATGCAATGAGACTTATTGTTATTACAAAAAATTTAAATGGAGTCTCTGTTATTATTAACAATAAAAGAGAGTATATCTACAAAGAGCCACTCGCTCATATACTGGGTTATATGGGAAAAATTTCAGATAAAGAGTATGAAGAATTGAAAAATGAGGGATATTTTTTGGATAATAAAATTGGAAAAACTGGAGTAGAATATGAATATGAAAAAGATTTGAGAGGAGTAATGGGGAAAAGAAAAATAGAAGTTGATTCTTTGGGTAGGGAGATAAAAGAAGTTGCATTTGATAAACCACAGGATGGAACAAACCTTGTTTTATCTTTAGATTTAGATTTACAGCTAAAATCATATGAACTATTAAGTAATCTTTTAACAAGAACAGGATTTAAAAAAGCTAATATTGTAGCTGTTGATCCAAGAAATGGAAGAATTTTAGCGTTAATTTCCACCCCTTCCTATGATAATAATATATTTTCTGAGAAATTAAATAATGAAGATTATAAAAAATTAATAGAAGACCCCGACTTACCCATGTTTTTTAGAGCAATATCGGGAGAATATCCCCCTGGATCAACATTTAAATTAATAATGGCGGCTGCGGCTTTACAGGAAAATATAGTTGATAGAAATACAAGTTTTATGAGTAATGGTGGAATAAAATATGGTGAGTGGTTTTTTCCTGACTGGAAATCTGGCGGGCATGGATCTACAAATGTTTTAAAGGCGATAGCAGAGTCTGTCAATACATTTTTTTATACAGTTGGCGGTGGTTATAATAATTTTAATGGCCTGGGTTTAGAAAAAATTGTTGAATATGCAAAAAAATTTGGTTTGTCTCAAAAATTAGAAATAGATTTACCTGGAGAAGCAAGTGGATTTTTACCATCACAGAAATGGAAACAAGAGGTAAAAAATGAACCATGGTATATAGGAGATACGTATCATTTAAGTATTGGTCAGGGTGATGCCTTAGCTACACCACTACAAATTGCAATGCTTACGAGCGTTATAGCAAATGGAGGAAAATTATATGAACCTAAAATTGTTGATAAAAAAATTAATATTTCAGGAATAGAAGAAATTATCCCAGTGAAAATCAAAAATTCTAATTTTATTGACGGTGATAAATTACAATTAGTTCAAGAAGGAATGAGACAAGGTGTTACTTCTGGAAGTTCAAGGTTTTTATCTACTCTTCCTATTGAGGCAACTGGCAAAACTGGTACAGCACAGTTTGGAAATGAAGGAAAAACACACGCCTGGTTTACTGGATATGCTCCATACGAAAATCCAGAAATAGTAATAACTATTATGATTGAAGGAGGGGGAGAGGGAAGTAGTGTTGCCGTGCCACTTGCTAGAGATATTTTATTATGGTATTTTAAAGATAGGCAGAAATAAAAATTTGCCAGATTATTAAACTAATTAGAGAGCTTTTGCGCTGTCTAGTTTTTCTATTAACAATAACAAATTTATGTCAGATACAAGTTTTTTAACGGAAGAGGGATATAAAAAATTACAAGAAGAGCTTGAATATTTAAAAAAAACAAAGAGATTGGAAGTTGCAAAGAGAATAGACAAGGCAAGGGAATTTGGTGATTTGTCTGAAAATGCAGAATATCAAGATGCAAAAGAAGAGCAGGCATTTATAGAAGGAAGAATTCTAGAAATTGAACATCTTTTTAAAACATCAAGTATAGTTGATACATCAGGGTCATCAAAAAGTACAGTTGTTAAAATTGGTTCTAGGTTATCAGTTGAATTTGATGGAAATAAAAAAGAATTTGAAATCGTGGGCGCTACTGATAGCGATCCATTTAAGGGATTAATTTCTTATAATTCACCACTAGGCCAATCACTTATTGGAAAATTAAAGGGAGATGAATTTGAAGTTGAGGTTCCAAAAGGAAAAGTTAAGTGTAAAATTTTAGATATAAAATAATGTTTAGAAAAAAAATAGGAATAGATCTGGGCACGACAACAACACTAGTTTATGTACCCAAAAAGGGGATCATAATAAATGAGCCATCTGTTGTTGCTATTTCAACTATTGATAAAAAAGTTTTAGCAGTGGGAAATGAAGCAAAAGAAATGATTGGTAGAACCCCTGATTCTATAATGGCCTATAGACCACTTAAAGATGGTGTAATTGCAGATTATAGAACAACTGAAAGCATGTTAAGATATTTTATTAACAAATCTTTGTCTGGAATTAAAATTTTTAGACCAGAGGTTATGATATCAGTTCCCGCGGGTATTACATCAACAGAAAGAAGGGCGGTAATAGGCGCTACAATTTCAGCAGGGGCAAAAGCAGCTTATATAATTAAACAACCACTTGCCGCTGCAATAGGTGCAGAGATTCCAATTGGTTCTGCTTCTGGACATATGATCGTTGAGCTTGGTGGTGGAACAACAGAAATTGCAGTTATTTCACTTGGTGGAATAGTCACATGTAAATCCGTAAGAATTGGTGGAACAAAATTTGATTTATCAATAATGGAACACATTAAGAAAAAATATGGATTAGCTATTGGTGAGTCCACCTCAGAGCAAGCAAAAATTAAAATCGGCTCAGCTTTATTTTTAGATGATAAGGAAAAAATGAGTATGCAGATTAAGGGAAGAGACATGATAACAGGACTTCCAAGAATTTTGAAAATTACATCAGATGACATAACAGAAGCATTACAGAATGATATTTATGGAATTATTTCAGCAATAAAAGCTGTTTTATTTGATACTCCACCCGAGTTATCAGCAGATGTTATGGAAAAGGGTATGATTTTATCTGGTGGTACAGCTCAGCTTAGAAATTTAGATAAATTATTAAATCAGACAACGGGAGTTCCTTCTTATGCATCAGATCATCCATATCTTTGTGTTGCAAAGGGAACAGGAATTGCACTCGAAAACCTGGAATCATATAAGAGAAGTTTGTTGTCAGCAAGATAAATAGTTTTTAACATTCAGCTTTCAGTTTTTAGGAAATGCATTGCTGATAGCCTATAGCTAAAGCTGATAGATAATATGAATATTGGAATAGATTGTTCTAGAATTGAAATCAAACAGAAAACCGGTACAGAGTGGTATTCTTATTATATAGTAAAAAATATTTTAAATATTGATAAAAAAAATCAATATTTTTTATTTTCCAGAGAAAAACTAAGTTATGAATTTACAAATTTTAACAATGTAAAAAATATTGTTTTAAATTGGCCCATGAAAAAATTTTGGACAATTTTTAGACTTAGTCTGAGTTTAAAAAAATATAATTTAGATATTTTTTTCTCGCCATCACATAATCTGCCAATATGTCATTGTAAAAAAATTATAACTTGGCATGATTTGGGCTATAAACATTATCCGGACTATTATTCTTTTTTGCAAAAAATTTCTTTGAATTTAGGTGCAAATAAATTAAAAAAAACAGATGCAATAATCTCACCATCATTTTTTACAAAAAAAGACATAATAAAAATTTATAATATAAATGAAGAAAAAATTAGAGTGATTTCTCATGGAATTGATTTTGAAAAGTATGAAAATACTATATATAATAGAGAAATTTTAGAAAAATTTAATTTAAAAAAATATTTTGTGTATATTGGAAGATTAGAGACAAAGAAAAACATAGAATCATTAATAGATTTTTATGATGGTTATTGTGTTGAATTTGGATTAAATTACGATTTGGTTTTAATTGGTGGACCTGGATATGGTTATGAAAAAATAAAATTTAGAATTGATAATTCAAAATTTAAAGAACATATAAAAATTTTAGGTTACGTTGGCGAAGGTGAGAAAATTCAGATTTTAAAAAATTGTTCACTGTATTTAAATTTTTCAAATTTTGAGGGATTTGGAATGACAATTCTTGAGGCAGTAATTTTAAAAGTTCCATTGTTAATTTCCGACTTAGAAGTATTTCGGGAAATAAATTTAGATGAGATTTGTTATACTAATGATTTTAGAAGTGATGCAATAAGAAAAGCAATGAAAATATTAAAAGATCAGGAATTTAAAAATTATTTAGTTGAGAAAAATTTTGAAATTTTGAAAAATTATACTTGGAAAAATACAGCAGAAAAAACAATTGAAGTTTTTAATAATTTAAAATAAAAGAGCTGAAGTTTTGATAAACATCCAGCTCTAAAGTACTTTTATTATCTGCTTTAAGAATTTAATGGGGGTATATTTTTTTTTGTCTATGTAGAAAAATTCTTCCCAAAAAATTAGTGTTGAATCTTTTGATCCAATTATTCTTATTGGATTTAAAAGATTTGGTTTGATGGTCATATACTCCCATCTCCAGTCAATATTGATTTCTAGATCATCCCGGTTTTTTATAAGCCAAATTAGGAGCCTTTTAATCCAAGAATCATCCATAAAATTTACCACCAATGTTTCATTTAGTGGATTTTTTATAAATTTCATAATACCTCCTTGAGGATTTATACTATAGCATATTCATTATATTTGTCAATAGATGATTTTGCTCATAATTAATTTATATAGTATATTAATAATTAGATAATAATTAATATTAAAATTATGTCATTTGAAGATAGTATTAATAGACTTTTTCAAGAGGCTGATAGGGTTAAGCGTAGTAATGAAACATTTAGAAATCCAGAGTATCTAGAAGAGTGTTACAAAATTGCATTAGAAAATCTTAGTATAGATACAATAGATATCAGTGACCCTGTTTTCTTGACTAAATACAGTCAAGCAGAAATAAATGAAGATAAAAAACACGTACAAGCTCTTGAACATAATTTTGATGAATCAAATACCGATATAGCAAAAAATAATAAAAAAATAGGTACTATTTTAGAGGCTTTTTTATATAATCAGATAGAACAAAATTTAATACTGGGTATGAATGTGCATACAATTAGTACTTGTAAGTATGATGATTATCATAATAGGGTTGATACTATAATGGAATTATTACCAGAAGAATCAGATGAATATGAGCATTTGGCTTTGGCTTATGATGCAACACTTACTTCAAATACAGATCAACTAAATAAAAAAGTCGAAAGTTTAAAAAGAGATATTCTAAATGGAAGATTGGCAAATATAAAATATTTTAAATCAGAGAATTCATATCAATTATCTTTAGAAAATATTCCAAAGCTTGTTATAGGAATGGATATGTTTAATTTAGAAAATGTTATAAGGCTTTGGATGGGCGTTATAAATCAGGAAAAAGGAAGCAATGACAAACTTATTAATCACCCTTTTCGTTTAATTATTATAGATCAGATAATATTGCAATTAGAATATTTTGTTGAATATGCAAAAAGTATAAATCAGGATAGTATTGCAAAAGAATATGAAAATATTTTAATTTTTTTCAAGCAATTAAATGATGAAAAAGATATGAAATCTTTAAGGGACGGTATATTAAGCGATCCAAAAAAATTACAAATGTATGAAAACGACAATGTTTTGAATTTTTTTAAAGACCTCAGGTATAAAAAATAATAATATTTTATTTGACAAAATTAAATAATTGTTATAGTATATATAAGCTAGATTAGTGGATGATCGCGGTAAACTATTATGGTTTATCGAGGAAAGTCCGAACACCATTTTGCCAAGTTTTATAACTCGGGAATAATTGCTAACGGCAATCCTTTTAAAAGTGATTTTAAAAGAGGACAAGTGCAACAGAAAAAATTCCTTCCCTTGATTCGTTTCGCTTCGCGAAATATCGTCGGGGATAAGGGTGAAATTCTGAGATAATTAGCTCAGACGCTCTATTAGCGACAATAGAGAAGAGGTAAACTCTATTCGGTGCAAAACTAAGAAATCCCATTTTGTGGGAGTGGTAAGTTGCTAGATCTATTTAGTGATAAATAGACAAGATAGATGATCATCGCCTCCTTTTGGAGGAAACAGAATTCGGCTTATAGCTAATTTAGCAAATTTATATTTGTTGTTATGATAAGAAATAAACTTTTTTTAAATGCAATAGAAATTCCTCTTGATTTTATTTTGTTAATTGTATCAGGAATTATTGCTTATTATTTAAGATTTGCTCAATTTATAACACAATATAGACCGGTAATTTTTGAATTACCGTTTTTTTTATTTTTACAAATATTAATTGCTACATCATTTGTGGCAATTATAGTGTTTATGATTTCGGGTCTTTATAGCTTTGAAAAAAGAACGGTTTATCAAAAATTTGCAAAAGTTTTTTCAGCTTGTTCAACATTTATTTTAATACTTATAATTGCTTTTTTCTTTGAGCAGAGATTATTTTCTTCAAGATTTATAGTTATAATTTATTGGATAATTGGAATAATATTTCTACTACTAGAAAGAATTGTTCTTGATATAACAAGAAGAATTTTAGCAAAAAAGGGAATTATAAAAACAAAAATTATTCTTGTGGGAAAAAACGAAACCGCAGATGAATTAGAAATAGAATTTAAAAATGATAAAACATATGGATATGAAATTGTAAATCATTTTTCAATAAATAATAACACTATCTATGAAATTGAAAATTATATTTTAAATAATAAAGTTGATGAAATAATTTTAACAGATCCATATGCTGAAAAAGATTTTGTGTCTGCACTTATAAATTTATGTAATGTGAAACATATTACTTATAAATACACGGCATCACTTCTTGATACCAGAATAATAAATTTTGAAGTAAATGATGTAGCTGGAATACCAATTTTGGAGATTAAAAGAACTAAACTTGAGGGTTGGGGTAGAATTTCCAAAAGACTTTTCGATTTAATTCTCGCAATATTGGGATTAATTATCCTTATCCCAATTTATGTAATTATAGGAATTATTATAAAAATCGATTCTCGCGGACCGGTGTTGGTAGGGCTTACAAGAATTGGAGTTAGAAATAAAGAATTTAAAATGTATAAATTTAGATCAATGATTTCTAATGCTGAAAAAATGAAAGATGAGCTTATAAAATTTAATGAAAGAGGAGATGGACCACTTTTTAAAATGAAAAACGATCCAAGAATTACACGCGTTGGAAAATTTTTAAGACGAACATCAATTGATGAAATTCCACAAATTTTGAATGTAATAAAAGGACAAATGAGTTTAGTTGGACCTCGTGCACATGAACCACGCGAGGTGGCTCAGTATAAAGATGAGCAAATGCAATTGTTGGTTATAAAGCCAGGAATAACCGGAATGGCACAGGTTTCAGGGCGTTCAAATTTAAAATTTGAAGACGAAGTAAGACTTGATGTTTATTATATAGAAAATTGGAGTTTAATGCTCGATCTAAGAATTCTACTCAAAACAATAAGGGTTTTATTTAAAAAGGAAGCCGTTTAATTATTCTATAAATTTATTTAAAAAATGAGTTTTTTGCTCATTTTTATTATTTGACCGAGGGGGTTAAATTATTTATAATTCTTATTATGAAAGACAATAAATTAGCAATAACACACGATCATTTATTTCAAATTGGTGGTGCAGAAAGAGTGCTTTTGGAATTTCATAAAATTTATCCAGAAAGTCCCATCTATACACTAATTTGTAATAAAAGAAGTAGAGAATTTTTGAAAAATTGTGATATTAGAACTTCATATATTCAAAAAATTCCTGGTTCTACAAAACTTTTTAAATTATTTTTAACTTTAATGCCAAAAGCATGGGAGAGTTTTGATTTATCCGAGTATGATGTAATTTTATCTTCTACGTCTGCTTTTGCAAAAGGAATTACAAAGCCAAAAAACACAATTCATTTTTGTTATTGTCACACACCAACAAGATATTTATGGAGTGATATGAAAGAATACGTTGATGGACTTCGTTTTCCCAAACCTATCAAATATTTTTTAATAAATGTTTTAGAAAATATGAAAGAATGGGATTATAAAAAAGCACAAGAAGTAGATTATTTTATTGCAAATTCAAAATTTATAGCAGATAGAATTAAAAAATATTACAATAAAGAATCTTATGTTATTTATCCACCGGTTGATGTAGAAAATTTTTATTCCGAGACAAAAGAGAATTATTATATTTTAGTATCTCGCCTAAGACCATACAAAAAAATAGATTTAGCAATTCAGACTTTTAATCAATTAAAATTGCCATTAAAAATTATTGGTGGTGGAGATATTGATTACTATAAAAAAACAGCAAAAGATAATATAGAATTTTTGGGAGAGCTTAGTGATCAAGAAAAATTTAAATATTTATCTCGCGCTAAAGCATTTATTCATCCACAGGAAGAAGATTTTGGAATTTCACTTGTGGAAGCGCTTGCCTCCGGTTGTCCTGTAATTGCATACAAAAAAGGTGGGGCTCTTGAAACAATGATAGAAAATAAAACAGGAGTATTTTTTGAAGAGCAGAATTGGCAATCACTTGCAGAGGCGGTGTTAGATTTTTCTAAAATGAGTTTTGATCATGAATTTATAAAAAATCATGCACAAAATTTTTCTCGTACGAGATTTGAAGAAGAAATTAGAGATTATATTAATGAAAAATTAAATGAAAATAGGAATTGATATAACATCACTTAGGCAGGAAAATATAAGTGGGATAGGAGTTTATCTAAAAAATGTTTTAGAAAATCTTTTTGATATAGATAGTGAAAACGAATATTATCTCATAACTTTTGGAAAAAAAAATATAAAAATTAATTTTGATTTAGATAATTATAAAAATGTTTATCATATTCATTTTAATATTCCAAGTAAATTAATCCTTCTTGCAAATTTTTTCTTTAATTATCCAAAAATTGATAAATTAATAAATAAGAAAAAAAATATACAATTGGATTGTTTTTGGTTGCCAAATATTTCTCCATGCGTTCTATCAAATAAAACAAGATTGATTCTCACAATTCATGATATAAGCTTTTTTTTATTTAAACATTTTTTTGATTTTAAGAGAAACTTGTGGCATTTTTTTGTGCGCCCCAAGAAACTTATCAAAAGAGCCGATAGAATTATCTGTGTTTCTGAAAATACAAAATTTGACCTCATGAATTTTTTAAAAATTAAAAAAGAAAAAATTATTGTAAATCATTTAGGTATATCAACAAACTATAAGAAATTAGATAATTTAGAAATTCAAAATTTTAAGGATAAATATGGACTAAATAGAGATTTTTTACTCTACGTAGGAACAATTGAACCAAGAAAAAATTTAGATTGTATATTAGCTGTTTTTGAAAAATTAACATCTGATTTTAGTAATCTAGATTTAGTAATTTGTGGAGATTTTGGATGGATGAAATATAAATTTGATTTAAATTTTCATAAATTAAAAGATTCTATAAAATCAAGAATAAAATTTTTGGGTTATGTTAAATACGATGAATTGCCAGCACTATATAATAGTGCAAAAATATTTATTTGGCCATCTTTTTATGAAGGATTTGGGCTTCCACCACTTGAAGCTTTAGCCTGTAATTGTGTTACAGTTTCGTCAAATAATTCTTCAATGCCAGAAATAATTGGAAAAAATACGTTACTTTGTGAAGCATATAACATAGAATCATTTTATTTGGGGATAAAATCCTTATTGGAAAATAGTGATTTATATAATTTTTACAAAAATAAAACATTTGATGATACTTATTATGAAAATTGGAAAGAGTGCGCACAAGATTTATTGAAAATATTTTAATTTATGAAAATATTAATTGATGCAAGATTTATGGGCACTGCAACTGGCATAGGAAGATATGTCAGTGAGTTAGTTTTTAATTTAGAAAGTGTTGATCACGATAATCATTATTTTATTTTGATAAATCGTGAAAATGAAAATAAATATGAATCAAAAAAATCTAATTTTAAAAAAGTTATAGTTGATATTCCTTGGTACGGATTAAAAGAACAATTAGAAGTTCCAAAAATTTTAAAAAAAATTAAACCAGATTTAGTTCATTTTCCACATTTTAATGTTCCTCTTTATTGTAAATTTCCATTTATAGTAACAATTCACGATCTAATCCTTACAAGATATCCATCTCAAAAAGCGACAACACTTTCACCAATTAAATATTTTATAAAAAATATTTTATATAGAATGGTAATTTCAAATGCAGTAAAAAAATCTAAAAAAATTATAGCCGTATCAGAATTTACAAAATTAGACATTGTAAAATTTTTTAAGATTAAAAGCGATAAGGTTTTTGTAACTTACGAGGGCGTTTCCCACAAGCTGGTATCAAGCAATGAAAGTTTAGATATTTTAAATAAATTAAATATAAAAAAAGATTTTTTGCTTTATGTGGGAAACGCCTATCCACATAAAAATTTGGAGTTTTTAATTTCCACCTTTAATAAATTTGAACATTTAGAAAATTACGAATTGGTGCTTGTAGGAAAAGAGGATTATTTTTATAAACGACTTAAGCAATTTGTTACAGATAATAGTTTTAAAAATATAATTTTTGCTGGATTTGTAGATGATTCTAATTTAAGTATTTTATATAAAAAATGTTCTGTTTATGTTTTCCCATCACTCTGTGAGGGATTTGGACTTCCACCACTTGAAGCTATGACAAATTCTGCCGTAGTTTTATCAAGTAATTATTCATGTTTGCCAGAAATATTAAAAGACTGTGCAATTTATTTTGATCCAAAAGATGAAACTAATTTTATAGAACAATTAAATAAAATTTTAACCGATGATGATTTGAAAAAAGATTTGAGGTTAAAATCACAGGAATTATTGAAAAATTATACATGGGAAAAAATGACAAGACAAACACTAGAGATATATAAGTAAGTAATATATAAAAATGTCTATAATTAAGTCATTTTTTGTTTATTTGTAAATTATTGACAAAAATATTAAAATATGATATGATTTATATATTAAAAATGCTCTAATGGGGAGGAATCATGATACCAGTATTTTTTAAACCCAGGCTTTCTGGGGTAGGGTTCAGAAGGTTTAATAATCTTCTTGACAAGATGGATCTTCATCAAACTCTTGGAATTCCGGCAATTATCTTCGCCGTCCTGGGTCTAATTTCATCTATTTTTAATTGGGTGAAAATTTTGACCGTGATGGATTTAGTTATATTTCTGGTCTTTTGCTTTATGGCTGGAGGATTGGTGGGGTTTTTTACTATTCTCCAATGGAAGATTTGGAGAATATACAAAAAATTGAGAAAATACAAATCAAACACAATATAGTCTGCTTTGCATTTTCTCTGAAGCATCTCGGTAAAACGGGATGCTTTTTCTTTTAAATAATTTTTTATCAAAATATTTCTCAATTTAGTAAAAAAGTTGTATAATATAATATATGAAAAAGACAAATGTCTTACAGAAAAATCTTCCTAAAAAAGTAGCTAAAAGGAAGAATTCTTCTGTTATAAAAGAAAAAAATAAAAAAATAAATGTTTCTCAAATAGAAGAAATTTCTCCTGATATAAATAAGGATAATTTTTTGTATTATAATAATGAAGTTTTAAATGATTTAGATTCATTTTTAAAAGAAGCGGAAATCAATTATTCTCCAAATTTTTTAGATCTAAAAAAAGAAGTAATTGAAGATAAAAAAAATATTGAAGATTCTACAGAGCTTAATGAAATTGAAAGAATAATAAAGCAAGATGTGGCTGATGCAGAATTTTTAAGACAAAATTTTAACTATAAAATCAAAATAGGAGATAATGATTCTACAGTGTTTGGAAGTGTTAACACAAATAAAAATTCTCAACATGTTATCAATCTAAGAGACAAAGTACAAAAAGATCAAAATATAAATAGAGATTTATCTTTTGATATCCCAAAGAAAAAAACACTTAAAAGCGTTTCAGATTCTTATTTTAGAGAAATTTCAAAAATACTATTAAAAAATAAATTTGTTAAATTGGTTTATTTTCTTGGTGAGGGAACTAATAATTTTTTTGTTTATTCACTTTATCCAGTAAAATATATTGCAAAAGGCATTGTAAATGCTAGCGTTTCTCTTGTTGCTTCAGTAGACATGCTTGGTCGCGGTGTTTATAAAATGTTTGTTGTGTCAGAAAAAAAACCAAAAAATAGATATAAGGAAATTAAATTAGAAGTTTCAAAAATAGAACCATCAAAATTATTTAAGCCAAGCGGATTTAAATTTTATAAAAAATTATTTGCTTTCGTGATAAGTTCTATTTTAATAATTATAATTATTAATTTTTCTGCTTTTGTAAATAAATTAAATGAAACTAAAGGAAGGGTGCTTGGTATTTCTGAGCAGGCTTATCAGAGTTTAGAAAGTGGAATAAAGTCAATGGTTGGATACGATTTTGAAAATGCACATTCAAATTTTTCAAACGCTAATCAGAAATTTACAGAAGCCGAAAATGAAATAAATCAGCATGGGGAGATTATAAATCAAATATTAAAATTAATTCCAAACCAAGGTAAACAAATTGATTATGGAGAGAAATTAATTGAAACTGGTAGATTGTTGTCAGAATCAGCTGTTTATATAAATTCAGCATTAACTGATCAAGAAGGATTAACATTAACACAAAAGATTAAATTAATTCAGGATAATTTAGAAAAATGTAAAGATAGTCTTAAATTAGCTGGCAAAAACATATCTGAGATAAATGAAAACGTTTTACCACAAGAATATAGGGGAAAATTTAAATTAATGAAAGAAAAATTTCCTCTACTTACTTCAAATATAGATAAAATTACTTCTCTTTTTGATGTTACAAATCAAATTTTAGGTTCAAATGGAACTAAAAGATATTTATTATTATTTCAAAATAATAATGAACTTCGTCCAACGGGTGGATTTATAGGATCTCTAGCTATAGTCGATATAAAACAAGGAGAAATTCAAAATATAATTGTTCCACCCGGCGGACCATATGATTATAGAGCTGGAATTACAGATAGTTTTATAGCACCAAAACCACTGTGGCTTATAAATCCAAATTTTTATTTTTGGGATATGAACTGGTGGTTAGATGCACCAATATCATATTCTACAATTGCAGAAAATTTTGAAAGAGCTGGCGGGCAGACTGTTGACGGAGTGATTTCAATAAATAGCGATGTAATGCTTGATGTTTTGAAGTTGACTGGCCCAGTTCACATAGATGAATATAATTTAGATATAACAGAAAAAAATTTTTATAGAGAAATTCAAGAAATTGTTGAATTTAAATATGATAAAGAAGAAAACAAACCCAAAAAAGTTATAGGTGAGATGATGCAAAAAATATTAGATAGATTATTTAATGATAAAAATTTAAATTATGTAGAAATTGCGAAGCTTTTTGATAGGGGTGTTTCAAGTAAAGATATTCAAATGTATTTTAGTGATTCTTCACTAGAAGCATTTGTAGATAACTATGGTTGGTCTGGTTCTATGAGAGAGACAGATAAGGATTATTTATCTGTTGTAAATACAAATATTGGTGGAGGAAAAACAGATGAATTTATAAAACAAAAAATTTATCATAATGTTGAGGTGCTCTCTAATGGTAAAATTATCGACACGGTAAGAATTGTAAGAAAATTTAATGAAGTTTCTGATAATTTTTTTGCACAAGCCACAAATAAAAATTACATGAGAATTTATGTTCCATATGGTTCTAAATTAATTGAAGCTGGTGGATTTGATTCTTTCCCAGAAAAAGATTATGTAAAACCATCATATGGATCTCAAGAGTTTGGAAAATTATTGGAGTTACAGGGAAGAGTGTCCGTTGATAAAGCATCTGGAATTGAAATATTTGATGAACTAGGAAAAACAACTTTTGCTGGCTGGCAAGAAATTCGTCCTGGTGAAGAAAAAATTGTTTATGTGAAATATGAGCTACCATTTATATTAAGTTTTGAATCACTACAATCCTTTTTAAATGGATTATTCAAAGATAATTCTAATAAATTTAGTAGTTATTCTGTGATTTATCAGAAGCAATCGGGAATAGAGGGAGATATAGAATTTAATTATAAATGGTCTGATTCACTGAAGTTGATTTGGTCAAATTTAGACAATTTTAAGCAAAATAAAGAATTTTCTAGTGACCTTGCAAACGGATTTATTTTAGATAAAAAATAATTAATAATTTTTCAGTTTGTAGATTTCATATTTCAGTGTTATCTGAAAATTGAAAACTAAAGTCTGAAACTTAAAACAATGACAAATATTTTTACAATCAAAGAGGTGGTAAATTATTCTTGGGAAAAAGTAAAAAAGCACTTAGGTTTTTTTATTTTATTATCTATTATTATTTTTTTAATAACCTATATTCCCCAAACTGTTAATAAATTAACAACAACAGATGAAAATCAATTTTCCGTCATGGGCATTTTGTTTCATTTAATATTTTGGTTTTTACAGATTATTGTTTCAATAGGAATCACAAAACTGTGTCTTAATGTTGTTTATGACAAAATAGAAAAACCCAAAATTAAAGATTTGTTCTCTGGTTCTGATTTATTTATTAAATATTTATTGGCCTCTATTTTGTTTAGTGCTTTTGTTTTTTTACCAACGGGTATAATTTTTGCATTCTTTATTTTGATGATGGTTTTAAAGGTTAATATAATTATTAATATCATTTTGGGAATTTTGGGTTTAGCCTCTCTTGTTTTTATGATTATATATTCAATACGATTAAGTTATTATCCATATTTTATAATTGAGGGATTGGGCATCATTGAATCGTTAAAAAAAAGTTATAAAATTACAAAAGGATTAGTGTGGTCGCTTATGGTTTTGGGATTTGTTTTAGGATTAATTAATTTATTGGGATTATTGTGTTTGGGTGTGGGGCTTTTAGTAACAATACCAATTTCTTATATCGCAACAGCCTATGTTTATAAAAAAATGAAAGAAGTTAATTTTAATAATCCAACCCCACCAGAGATAAAATCAGAATCCATATAATTTTAAATTTATTAGATATTATAAAATCCACCAATGGGTGGATTTTTAGTTAATTTTTGCTATAATACACTTATAAATAAATGAAAAATCCATTTAAAAGCTTAAATAAGACTGTTTTAGGTGGCGCTATACTAATTAGCGTTTTTTCTGTTTTAAGCAAGATTTTGGGGCTTTTAAGGGATAGAATGCTTGCATCAAGTTTTGGTGCGGGACAAATTTTAGATTCATATTTTGCTGCATTTAGAATTCCAGATTTTATTTTTAATTCTTTGATTTTGGGGGCGCTTGCTAGTGCATTTGTTCCTGTTTTTGTAAAATTAAGTAAAGAAGATGAAAAATATGCTATAAAAGTATCAAATTCAGTTTTAAATATAATTACATTAATTTTATCTATACTTTGTTTAATTGCATTTTTTAATGTTGATTTTTTGGTGAAACTTTTAGCGCCTGGATTTAATTATTTTCAATTACAACTCACAGTTCGTCTTACATCAATTATGCTTATAAGTGTAGTAATTTTTGGATTTTCTTCTGTTGCGAGCTCAATATTAAATTCAAAAAAAACTTATATTACCTATAGTATTGCACCGGTTTTTTATAATTTAGGATTAATTGCTGGAATAGTTGCATCAAAATATTTTGGTTATGATATGTTGGCTTGGGGCGTTGTGCTTGGTGCATTGCTTCATTTTTTAATCCAATTAATAGAGTTAGTAAAACTTGGGTGGAGATATGAACTTGTTTTTAATTTAAAAGATAAAAATGTTTTAAGGATTTTTAAATTAATGATTCCGAGAACGGTTGCTTTGGTTTTGGGTCAGATAAATCAGTTTGTAATTACAATGATTGCATCATCGCTTGTTGTTGGAAGTATTTCGGTATTTTATTTTGGGATAAATTTACAATCTTTTGTTGTAAGTATTTTTGGGGTTTCTGTTGCAATTGCAATATTTCCAGTTTTGTCAGAATTTGTAAATGAGGGAAATAATGAAAATTTTAATTTATATTTAGAGAGAAATTTAAAAAAAATAATTTTTTTTGTAGTGCCAATTTCTTTATTTATGATTCTTACAAGATTTGAAATAGTAAAAATTGTTCTTGGGACTGGAAATTTTAATATAGAGAATATAAATTACACATCAATTGTTTTTGGGTGGTTTTGTGCTTCAATGCTATTTCAATGTATTTCTAATGTATTGTCTCGAGCTTTTTACGCGCATGAAAATACAAGAACTCCCGTGATTTTGAGTTTTATAAGTTTAGCTTTAAATATTGTTATGGCAATATTTTTATCTCGTAAAATTGGAATAATAGGATTGGCTATTGCGTTTTCAATAAGTAATACAATATTTGCTATATTGTTATCGGTTTTACTATCTTTAAAGCACAAATTTTGTAAATGTAAAATATTGCTTATTTATTTTTTGAAAATTTTATTTAATTCATTAATTATTTTTGTATTTTTTTATTTTTTGAGATTAATTTATATAAAATATATCGGAATAGAGTCATTAATAAAAGTATTGGCAGAATTGATAATTTTGTTTATAATAGGCTTTGCTCTATATTACTTTATTTCAATTTTTGAAAAAATAGAGGAAGTTCAATTAATAAAAAAATATTTTAAAAAATTTGTTAATAGATAACGTTATGTCAAATATTAGAAATTTTTGTATTATTGCTCATATTGATCATGGAAAATCCACATTAGCTGATAGGCTATTAGAAATTACGAATACATTATCAAGTCGTGAAATGAAAGATCAGATTTTAGATAACATGGACTTGGAGCGTGAAAGAGGAATAACAATAAAACTTCAACCAGTTAGAATGAAATATAAAGACTATATTTTGGATTTAATTGATACCCCCGGACATATGGATTTTAGTTATGAAGTGAGTCGATCAATTGCTTGCGTTGAAGGAGCAATTTTAGTAGTAGACGCAACAAAGGGAATTCAAGCTCAAACTCTTGTAAATTTACGTTTTGCTCAAGAACAAAATTTAAAAATTGTTCCAGTTATAAATAAAGTTGATTTACAAACCGCTGACGTAGAAAAAACAAAAGAAGAAATAGTGAATTTAATTCAATGTAATCCCGATGATATAATTGGAATTTCAGCAAAAACTGGATTAAATGTTGATAAATTATTAGATCAGGTTATAAATTTAATTCCAGAACCACGCATTGATTTTTCAAAAAATAGAGCTCTTATTTTTGATTCTGTCTACGATGAATACAAGGGAATAATAAGTTATGTTAGAATTGTTGAGGGAAAGTTTAAAAGAGGAGATAGGGTAAAATTTTTAGGAACTAATAAAACAGCAGAAGTTTTAGAGGTTGGATATTTTAAAATAAAACATGAAAAATCAAATGAACTTCAAAGTGGTGAAATAGGTTATATAATAACAGGCGAAAGAGATTTAAGAAGTGTAAGAGTTGGAGATACAATTTCACTTGTTTCAGAGCAAAATGAAGCACTTCCAGGATATAAAATTGTAAAACCTATGGTTTTTGCGGGAATTTATTCTCGTGGAGGTGATAACTATGAAGAACTTCGCGATGCTGTAGAAAAACTAAAATTAAATGATTCTTCACTTGAAATTCAGAAAGACTCCTCACCTGTTTTTGGATTTGGATTTAGATGTGGATTTTTAGGGTTACTACACCTAGATATCTTTTTACAGAGATTAAACAGAGAATATAATCTTGATTTAGTTGTAACAATTCCATCTGTTGCATATCGTGCTTATTTAAAAAATGAGATGATTCATAAATTTAAAGGTGATATCATAAAAGATGACAAGGGAAGCTATATAGAGCTTACAAAACCAGCGGAATTAGAAGAACAATTTATAAATTATATAGAAGAGCCAATTGTAACAATGGATATTGTAACACCAAGTGAATATATTGGTTCTGTGATGAGTTTAGCAACAGAGCGTCGTGGAATTTACAAAAATACAAAATATTTAGACCAGGATCTTGTTGTTTTGCAATATGAAATTCCACTCACCCCTATTTTAGTCGATTTTTATGATAAATTAAAAAGCGTAAGTCGTGGTTATGCGTCTTTAAATTATGAATTTTTGAAATATGAAAAAGTTGATTTATTGAGATTGGACATTTATATAGCAGAAGAGCTTGTTGAGCCACTTTCATCATTTGTGTATAAAGATGAGGCATATAGAGTGGGTCGTGGAATTGTGGATAGATTAAAAGAAGTAATTCCAAGACAACAATTTGTTGTAAAAATACAGGCATCTATTGGTTCAAAAGTTATTGCAGCGGAAAGATTAAGTGCGCTCCGAAAAGATGTTACGGCAAAATTATACGGAGGAGACGTAAGTAGAAAGAAAAAATTATTAGCAAAACAGAAGCAAGGTAAAAAAAGAATGCAATCCAGCGGTAGGGTTGAATTGCCTCAAGACGTATATTTATCAGTGTTAAAAAGAGATTAATATAAATAATTAATTCCAATAGTCCAGGCTATCATAGAAAATATAACAATAGTAGCTGTTATTACCCAAAATATCTTTACTAGTTTACTTTTTTTCATAATTTTATGTCTTATAAATATTTTAGCAAATATTTATCAAATAATGAAGAGCTTTTAGAAATTTTTCATTATTCAGTTTTTTTTCTTGCAATAAAAATAATATTTAGGTTTATATTATTTTTAAGTGCTTTCTTCTTTATGGTTCCAATTATGAAACTGGGAATAATAGGCTTTGTATTATTTTTTGTTATAATAATTTTTTGTGTTATTTCGACATACGTTGTTTATAAAAGATGGGAGTATGATTGTTTGGTTATTACAAATAAAAAATGTATAAATTGTTATTTTGGATTTTTTAAAAATGACATGGAAGAGTTTTTACTTGATAGTATTTTACAAATTGAAATAGAATACAGAAATTTATTTTTAAAATTATTTAAAATAGGAGATATGATAATTAAATTGAAAAATAAACAAATTGTTTATTTTGATTTTATTTATAATCCACTAAATGTCAAAAATTTTATTTTAGAGACGCGTGTTTAGTTTGAATATGTGTTATTTTTTAGGTATAATAAATATATGATTAAACAAAAAGAATCATTATTTTTTAGAATTTTTTCATCAAAAATATTTTTTGTGTTTGTTCTGGTGTTTTCAATATATTTAGCAACTAATTTATATAAGGATTTACAGCAACGACAAAGAGTGAAACAGGAAATTAAAAATTTACAAAATCAAATTAATGAAGTTGATAAACAGAACAGTGATTTAAAAAATCTTATAGGATATTTTGAAACAGATGAATATGCAGAATCTTTTGCAAGGGAAAAACTAGGACTTAAAAAACCAGGAGAGAAAATTATTATTTTGCCAAAGCAAGAAGAGATAGAAAATAATTCCAGTATTAATGAAGAAAAATCAAGAATTTATGGAAATATGAGGCTTTGGTGGGATTATTTTTTTGCAGTTAATAATAAATATGAAAATTAAACGAATTATTATTATTTTTCTTTTATTTATTGTTTGTTTGTTTTCTTTATCAGTTGTAGATATTTATTTTGTAAAGTCTAACTTATTTTTTGGTAGATTTTTTGCAAAAATAATTCCCTTCCCAGCCATTTATTGTAATGGAGAATTTATAACTTTACGTAAGTATGAAAAATTTTTAGATGATTATAAAATTTATTTTTTATTTAATGAAAAAGTTAAAAAAGATCAACAATATATTAATTCAGGAGTAAAACAACTTTTGGGTTTAAATTTTATAGAAAAGATGGGTGATAAATTAAATGTTCAGTGTACAAAAAATCAAGAATACTTAAAATTTAGAGATAATTTTTATTTTCAAAATAATATAGACAAAGATGTTGTTCTAAAATTAAAGACAAATTTAGGTTTTCAGGAAAATAAATTTGAAGAATGTGTAGTATTTCCCACTTTTTGTAGAATAAAAATTTCAGAAAAATTGCAATCCTTTGATTTCAATAAAAATCAAAGAAAAAAAATTGATGAGATATACTCTGATATAGTGAAAAATCCAGATAAATTTTTAGAGTATAGTGACAAATATAATGACAAAAAAATTAATCCAATTAAAAAAATAGGGTGGCTGTCAAAATCGGACCTACCAAATTCATTAGCCGATATTATAGATAATATGAATGTTGGTGATATTTCTCCAGTTTTTCAAAGTATATCAGGTTTTCACATTTATAAAATAGAGGCCGTTTTACTTGACAAAGAAAAGGATGATAGGTTTTATGAATTTAGTCAGATATTTTTGCCAACAAAAAGTTTGAGCGACTATCTTGATGAATATTTAGTTAATGGAAAATTTAAAGTTTTAGTACAATAATGACGCCGGGATAGCTCAGTTGGTAGAGCAGTGGTATCGTAAACCAAAGATCGCAGGTTCGAATCCTGTTCCCGGCTCCATAAAAATAATTTTATCGATTTAAATAAAATATATGGAAAATAAAAATTTTGAAACTAAAGAAGTAAATAGTGGTTGGGTTGATGAAAAAAGTAAAAGAGGCGGTTCTGTTTTAAATTTTTTGAGCTCTATAGATTATAAAGATTATAGTCCATGGGAGTTACATTTTTCTGGTGGAAATACAGATACTCTTAATAGAGTTGCATCTGGAACTGCTGAAATATCTGAGCTTAAAGTTTTTTATAATAACAATGAAATAGAACAAATTCATGTCGCTTTTGTAGCAGAAGTGGGGGGAATTTTAGATGTTTATTTAACTAAAAATGCACTTAAAGATTATTTAGAAAATTTTAATTAATTTATTTTTAGTCAAAAATCCGAAAATATAGTAAAATATAAATAAGCAATCAGTTATTAGCTATTAGCTTTTAGAAAATACATAGTTAAAAGCTGAAAGCTAAGCGCCAATAAAATGATTAAACTAGATAATGTATCAAAATTTTATAAGCCAGATGTTTGGGCTGTAAATAAAGTATCTCTTGATATTGATCCAGGAGAATTTGTTTCTATTGTTGGGCAATCAGGAACTGGGAAAAGTACACTTGCAAAACTCTTATTTGCAGAAGAGCGCCCAACAGAGGGAACAATAGAAATTGGTGGTTGGGATATAACTGATATAAAACAACACGAGGTTCCATATCTAAGACGCCAAATAGGATTTATATTTCAAGATTTTAAATTATTACCCAAGAAAAATATTTACGAAAATATAAGCTTTGCAATGCAAACTTCAGGAATAGATGATGATAAAATTAAAAAAGTTTTGCCTCAGATTTTAAAGATTGTTGGCCTTCAACATAAAGCAGAGAGATATCCAAATCAACTATCTGGTGGAGAACAACAAAGAGCAGCTATAGCCAGATCTTTAGTCCATCAGCCAAAATTGCTAATAGCAGATGAGCCAACTGGAAATTTAGATTCAATTAATTCAAGAGAAATAATTGATTTACTGTTAAGAATCAATCATTTAAATACAACGGTAATTTTAGTTACACATAATAGAGACATTGTAAATAGTTTGAATAGGCGTGTTGTAACAATGGAGGGCGGACGCATTATAAGTGATCAGAAAAGAGGGCGCTATATATTATAATTAAGAGTTTTGAATCATGAATAAATTATAAAATTCAATAATTAATTTATTTAAAATTTATAATTCAAAATTTAAAATATGTTTGTAAATTTTAGAAGAGTATTCAAATTTGCTGCGCAGGATTTTGGAAGAAATATTTGGCTTTCAATAGTAAATATTACTATTTTAGTTTTAGCGCTTTTAACAATTAATTTTTTGATAATTTTTAATTTGCTTACAAATAACGCAATTCATGTAATAAAAGAAAAGGTTGATGTAAGTATTTATTTTAAACAAAATATAACACAAGAACAAATTGATGATTTAAAACAAAAAATTTCCTCATCTCAATATATAAAGTCAGTTGATTATGTTTCGGCGGAGGAATCTCTGGAAAATTTTAAACAAAAGCACGCCCAAGATGAGAACCTCCTAAGTGCAATAGAGGAACTTAAAAAAGATAATTCAAATGTATTTTCTGCAAGTTTAAAAATAAAAGCCAAAGACATATCAATGTATGAGAATATATTAAACGAACTCAAAGAAAGTCAGTATGTTGATTTGTTTGAAATAGATGAAAATCAATTTCAAGATTATACATTAATGACACAAAGATTAATAAATATTTCGGATAAAATTAGATTTTTTGCTTATATATTATCAGGAGTATTTATGCTTATAGCTTTTATGATGGTTTTTAATACTATAAAAATCGCAATTTACACACATAGAGATGAAATAGGCATTATGAAATTAGTTGGAGCGACAGAAAATTTTATAAAAGCCCCATTTATATTAAATATTTTATTTTATAATATAGTTGCTTTAATTGTGATTATAGGAATAGTATATCTCGGTGGAGCATTTTTACAACCAATAGTAGATAAATTATTTGAAGGATACACAATTAATCTGGTTTCTTATTTTAATTCCAATTTTATTGTAATATTTTTTGGACAATTGCTTTTGTCCTGTGTGTTCTCAATAATTAGTTCTCTCATTTCGATTAAAAGATATTTAAAATTTTAAATTTGATAAAAATAAAAAATCAGCTTCCTAAAAAGAGCTGATTTTTTTATATAATTTATTTTTTCTCTTCGACCGATACAAAATTTCTAAGCTTTAATTTACCATCAAACGCTTTTACCTTTTTTTTGGCAAATTTAACTATTCCTGATTTTGCAGCATAAAGAGTGTCATCAGTGCCTTTTTTTACATTTGCGCTTGCGTGATATTTGCTTCCGCGTTGTTTTATGATAATTTGGCCAGGTTTTATGCTTTGTCCGTGTTGCATCTTTACACCCAGTCTTTTTGCTTGTGAATCTCTCCCCAGTTGGGTAGAACCACCAGATTTCTTATGTGCCATATATTTAGTTTTTAGCTCTTGGTTCCAGCCTTAGCTCTTAATGGCTAATAGCCAACAACTAATTGCTATTTTTATTGATAACTTAAAAAATTATATCAAAAATACTGATATTGTCAAATATGTA
>ERZ795044.140-NODE-140-length-60463-cov-19.131870_pt1 | contig 60463 bp, 50 predicted proteins | sample MGYA00375128_ERZ795044 | MGnify/ENA primary metagenome ERZ795044 (study PRJEB30173, sample SAMN05720213) | anaerobic digester metagenome | isolation source: active sludge of municipal wastewater-treating anaerobic digesters | place: USA | collected 2014-12-22 ...
CACCATTGCTTGATTTTGTGGGAGCGAGCTTGCTCGCGACGAATGAGTTCCGTACGTGTTCAGAGTTTTCCTAGCGCCCCGGCAGCACGTAAAGCAGTATCGAAAAAAACTGAAGGACGCTGCCGCCCAGCACGAACAGGTGCCACAAGGCGTGATTGAAGGGCAGCCGCTTCCACAGGTAGAACGGCACGCCCAGCGTGTAGCAAAGGCCCCCACCGAACAGCAGCCAGAGTCCGCCGGGCGCAATATTTTCCATGAGTGGCTTGAGGGCAACGATGCCGATCCAGCCCATGCCGACGTACAGCAGCGCGGCGACTTTTCGATTGTGCATGCCGCGCAGTTCCAGGGTGATTCCGATCAATGCCAAGGTCCAGACCAGAAGGAACAGCGTCCATCCCCACGCTCCACCCAGACTGATCAACGCGAACGGCGTGTAGGTTCCGGCGATCAGCAGAAAGATGGCGGAATGATCAAGCAGGCGCAGGATCGGCTTGAGGCGCGCGTGCGAAACCGCGTGATAGACCGTCGATGCGGTGTAGAGCAGGATCAGGGTCGCGCCATAGACGCAGACACTGACAATGCGCCAGGCGCCACCGTGCAGGGTGGCATACGTGGCCAGCACGGCCAGGCCGGCAATGCTGAGAACGATCCCGAGCGCGTGGCTCAGGCTCGATGCGATTTCCTCGGCATTCGAATAGGCCGGTTGCGCGCCGGGATGGCTCATCTGCAGACTGTCATTCGGGCAAGCGCGTCAGGGCTTGCTGATGATGAAATTGCCAAAGGCGACACCGAGATCCCAGCCGCGGCCCTTGCCACTCAAGGCCAGCGAGATCGGCCCCTTGGTCACCACGCGCGCACTGGCGGATTTCCCCGCACCGGCATGGGCTTCGGCCGTGGCATAGCCACCGATGATGTCCTCGATGTTGTAGACCTCGCTGAACTTGCCGATGCCATTGTCGATTTCCGACTTGCCAAAACTGAGCCCACCGCCCTTGGCGGATATGTTCACCTTCATGGACTGGCCGTTGTCGCAGGTGACGGTTCCGCTGCCCGTGGCGTGCTTGTAGAACGCCGACCAACCGGACATGGAGAAGCGCAATTCGCAGTCGATGGGACCGGCGGCGAGGGCCGGTGCGCTCAGCGCTGCGAGCATGAGGAAACCTGAAACCATCAGGGGAAAGCGAGTCATGGTGAAATCTCCAGGGGGAGATCGGCATTCTGCGACCATGCACCGCCTTGCACAACATGAGGCGGCGACGGTTTGCCGCAGCGGGATGGAATTCATTCAGCCTGCTTGCCTGCGGGGGTAAACTCGGAACATCGATGCAGAGAAGGTGATGGTGATGTCCAATTTCGATGTGGTGATCCACCTGCGCCGCTGCGAAAGTGGCGTTCCTGCGACCGAAGCCGGATTGGCCCTGGCCGCGCGCCTCGGTGCGCATGTTCTCGGCTTGCATGTGGTGGCCTTGGCCACTGCTGCCTTTGTTTCCCCGGAAGCAGTGGCCGTGCAGGTGAACGAGAGCAGCCATCTGCTGGATGAGGCGCGCCAACGTGCGCCTTGGTGGCAAAGCCAATTGCAACGTCACGGCCTGCAAGGTGAGTTCCAGGTTGTGCAAGGCGACACCGTGGAAGCACTCTGCCACGCCTCGCGCTGGTCGGAGCTGATTGTTGCCGAGCGCCCCTGTTCGAATCCGGATGCACCGGTGGGCTGGGGTATCGTTTCGCGAACGGTGTTCGGGGCTTCGGCACCGGTGGTGGTGGTGCCGGAAGGTGCGCGCGTGGATCAGATCGGCGAGCACATGCTGGTGGCCTGGAACGGCAGCCGCGAAGCAACCCTCGCCATTCGCGGGGCATTGCCGCTGCTCAAACGCGCCAGCCGGATCACTGTATTGGAAGGCGATCCCAGCCCGAGCCCGCTCGGTATCGACACGCTACCCGACTTCAATCTGCGCACCTGGTTCGAACGTCGCGGCATCAGCGCGGAATTCCGCCCCTTCAAGCCGGGCAAGGATCACGGCCATGCCCTGCTGGAAGTTGCCAACGGCATGGGCGCCAACATGATCGTTCTCGGTGCATGGGGCCAATCACGCATCACCGAACTGGTGCTCGGCGGCGTAACCCGCCACCTGTTCCAGCACAGCAATTTGCCGCTGCTGGTGGCGCATTGAGAGAACGGGAATTGAGAATGGGGAATGGAGAATGGTTCAAGCAACGCGCGCTTCGACCTTGCGTTTGATCTGCGCTTGACGATCCCCGATTGATTCGCCGCATCCTGCGGCTCTCCCGCTGGCGTACCCAGAGGGCATAAAGGAGAGGGTTGGGGTGAGGGTGGGGCAACACGCTGGCGCAAGTCCTCGAACAAGCCCTGGCCCCTCCCTCGCCCGCGTCCTTGGCGCGATCTTTCCTTCATGCCCTCGGGGTCTGCGCGCATTCATGGCGCCGGTCGGCCACGCAGGCCACTCCCGCGTGCCTTGGGGTGCCAGATGGCCGCAACGACATGCCCGAGGGTAAGACCGATCAGGATCCAACCACAGCCAATGTGCAGGTACCACGCCAAGGCTCGACCGGTTTCGTCATCCGCCGGCGCAACGAACACGCGCGGCAGGTCAAACCATCCGAACACGTCCATTGGCGCCTGCATCCACACCCATATGACGTAGCCGCTGATCGGCAAAAGGAACATCAGCGCATACAGCGCACCATGCACGCAGACCACCAGGCGCCGATGCCATGCACTCGCGCCCACCCGCACACCGCGCGTGCCGCGTGCGAGACACCAGGCCAGGCGCAAGACCATCAGCAGCACCAGCAACATGCCAAGCTGGTAGTGCAGCCGGAGCAGGAAGAAGCCAGCCTGTTGCCCGGGCACGCCTTCCGATAGCCATCCGAGCAGGAATTGGATTGGCAGAACGAGCGCCACCGCCCAGTGCAGCAGGCGGGCGGGAAAGCGATGGCGACCGGCGCTGGATGCCTCGATCATCCGAGTGACGAATCCGGATGACCGGGAATGCGCAATCCCAGAGTGATGTCCCGACGCACCTGCCAGACGCCATCGCGTCGCTGCGGGCTTGCAATGCCGCTGCCGCCTCGCCCTGCGTCGTGGTCGCGAATGTATGCGGTGGTCAGCTTGGGATCATCCGTGAATACAAGGTCGTCGATGTAATAGGTGAATCGTCCCGGCTCGATCACGTGCATGTGGATATGCTCGGGCACATCGCGGCCCGGGTAACTGCCGGGTCGGATGGATTGGAAACGGTACATGCCTTCCGCGTCGGTCCGTACCCAGGCACGCAGGCGGCCATGCCGGCGAGCCTCGCGGGTGAGCGCGTCGCCGGGCGGATAGATCCCCTTGCGATCCGTGTGGTAGGCATAGACGATGACGCCGGAGCGGGCGTGACCGTAGCGGTCCGCGACACGACCTTCCAGGTGAAGTGGGTCACCCGCTTCCCCTGGCAACGCGATGCGCGCATGCGTGGGCAGCGTGTACGGACGTCCGTCAAAAGCAGCCTCGCAGCCTTCGCAGGGCAAACCCACTATCGGTTCGACAGGCTCCGCCCGTGCCCGAAGGCCTGCTGTCAGCGGAGTCGAAAGCAATGCAAGCAGCAGTTGGCGTCGGTCCATGGTCTGGCCTCGAGGGAGTTGAACCACAAGAGGCACCAAGCACCGGATGTGTTAGCGCGCCATGTTCATGAATAATTCCGGTTAACACTTCTCGCTGTGCAACCCTCCCTTCCGGATCGCCATCCTGACGACCCACGTGCCAGAAGCCGCTTCCCCATGCCTGCCCGATCTGGAGGTGGTGCGTCACGTGCGCCTTGCGCGGCGTGGATCGCAGCAGGCGTACTCGTTCCTTTACACACGCTTTGCAGCACTGGTCCACGCCATACTGCTGGGCCGATTCGCTCCGGCGCTGGCCGATGAATTGACCCAGGAATGCTTTGCCACCGCGTTTGCCAGGCTTCACCAGCTGCAGGATGACTCACGCTTTGGTGCCTGGATCGCGGCGATGGCACGGCGCATGAAGCCAACCACGGGAGCGGAGCTGCATGATGCTCAAGACCTCGATGCGTTCCGCTGCAAAGGCGCGCAACCCGATGAGGTTGCCGATGCCGCGCACGTGCTGCGCGCCATCGCCGCCTTGCCCGAGGCATATCGGGAAACCCTGATGTTGCGCCTGGTCGAAGGCATGAGTGGCCAACAAATTGCCGACTTGACCGGGCTCACTCCCGCGTCCGTGCGGGTGAACCTGCATCGCGGCATGGCCAGGCTGCGTGCGGCGCTGGGGCTGGCGCCGACTGCCAATGCGGAGCTGACGCATGATTGACAACGACGACCCCCTGTGGAATCCGGCTGCGCAAGCCGATGAGGATCTCGCCCGCATCCAAAACCTGTTGGGTCGCTACGGCGTGCGTGCACGCGACCTGTCGGCTCCTCGAATGGCCGCACCGTCGCGCCTTCGGCGCAGCCTGCCCTGGGCGCTCGCCGCCAGCATTGCATTGCTGTTGATGGGCGCGGGCTTCCAGTATCGGTTGAGTTGGACGGCGGATGGCAGCTGGAGCGCCGTGCTCGGCAAGGGATCGCCCTCCGCGGCGAACATCATGCTGGCGCCTGGCCAGCGCCTGGGCACGGCGACCAACCAGACGGCAATGATCGAGGTGGCACGCATTGGCGAAATCAGGCTGTCGCCCGATTCGCGCTTGCGCTTGCTGGAAACCCGCTCGGGGCACCATCGAGTGAAGCTTGAGCATGGCCACATGCGGGCGCGCATCTGGGCGCCACCGGGGTATTTCGCCGTCAGCACCGAACATGCTGAAGTCGTGGATCTGGGTTGTGATTTTGATATTTGGACAAACGCGGACGGCTCGGGCCGGGTTTCCGTGCGCAGCGGCTGGGTGAGCTATCGCGTCGGCAGCGAAGACATCCTGGTGCCGCAGGGCTACACGCTGGGGTTCGCCGCGGACCGGGTGCAAACTCCGCTGGCCGATGGCGCGACACCGGAATTCGCTCAGGCCGTGGAGACTTTGGAATCCGCAGTCCGCGCCGATCCATACGCGCCAACCATCAATGCCTCGGCTCAAGCGGTTGCCGTCGCCGCGCGTGACGAAGACGCCTTCACCTTGCTGAGCCTGTTGACTCGCTGGCCGCGTCTGGCAACCACGGACTTGTATTCACGCCTGGGCAAGACATTGGGCATCGAAGATGACGATGCGCAGCACCGTCGCGCGTGGGTATCGGGAGACGCACAGGCCATCGATGCGTGGTGGCAAAAGCTGCCACGGCATCCCAAGCAATGGTGGGTCAACTGGCGCGACGCCCTGGGTTGATATCAGCAGCCGTGCAGATGCACGTGCAGCGGCCGCTGGTTGCACGCAACGCCGGGATTCATCGCGCCGAAGTGCAGATGGGTGCAAGCCTGGCCAGTTCCTTCGCAGGCGCGGCAAAGTCGATCGATGCCAGTTCGCCATCGTCAGCGGCGCTGTACCAGACCGCGCCGTTGGGGAACATCACCACCAGAATCCCGCCGAAGCCGGACATGAAGGGAACCCATGTGGGTTTGTCGCAGCCCAGTTCCTTTTGCAGGTTGCGCGCCCAGAAGCCGTGCTGGTAGCGGAAGTTCGCAAGGTGCGCGACTTGCAGGCCACGCTGCGCGGGATCGCGTTGTAGTGCTTCATCCAGCAGACGGGCATCCAGCAAGGTCTCGCCGCCGATCTTGCCGTGATCGACTCCGATGTAGCGGCCGAGTTTGGCGATGTCGTCGGCGTGCACGAACAGACCCCAGCCGACAAACGGCTGTGCGTATGAATCGTAGGTGCGGCGCGTGCTGCGCGCGGTGGGGCTGAGCTTCAATGCCGCGTAGATGTCGGCATCAACCACGTCGCTGAAGATGTCCTTGCCCCGCTGGCCGGGTTGCTGCCTGAGCAGCGTGTTGAGGCCGACGCCGAGCAGGAAGGTGTCGGCGGTGTGGTAGACCCAGGTCTTGCCCGGTTCGGACTTGCGCGGATAGGCCTCGCAACTGAAGGCGAGCTTGTGCGCGTAGTCTTCCGGATTGAAGAACTGCACGATCTTGGCCGCATCCTCGTCGGCCATGTAGCTGGCTGAATCGTAATGTCCGCTGGCCATGTCCAGGAGGTTCAGCAGGCTCACGTCTTTCCATGCCTCCGTGCGGCAACCGGTTGCCTGGATGATGCTGACCGGCTGCCTCGTGGTACCAGTAAACAACTTCTCCATGCGCATCAGCGCGATGCCGCCTACCACCGATTTGGCCACCGAATACGAGGGCACGTTGAGCACCTCGCAATAGGGATATCCGCCGTGACGCGTCGGGCAATCCGAAACATAGTGGATGCCCTTGTAGAACACGCCATGGCGGGTGCGCGAACGGTCGGGCGCGGTGGCGAGCCTGTCCACCTCGAGACCGGGAAACTCATCGGCCAATGCCGATAGCGGTCGGATCGGCAAGCGTGCAGCAACTTCGGCCATGTAGTCATCGCCGATGCGGCGCGCATCGGCTTGCGCCTGCGGCGTATAGCGCGCCTTGAGCCAACCCCAGCTGTCGCGTTGCAGATACAGGCAGGTCTCGCTGCTGACCTGCATCGCCGCGCGGCCAACAATGCGCTTGTCGTCGAACAGGAACATCAGCACGCCATTGTGGGTGCAGTTGGCATTCTTCTGGGTCAGCGCAAACGGAATGGCGGCGCGCGTGTAGCCGTGATCACCGGGCTCATCCCAGACCCGTCCCGGTTCCAGGATCACTTCCCACCATGCGTGCTTTCCGCGGATCGGCCCGCGCAGCTGCGGGATCAACACATCGCCGTGTTGGACAAAGGCAAAATCGAAATCCTCGGGAAACGATTTCGAAGCCTTGATGTTTTCGGCAGTCAGGTAATCGGTGTTGGCGACGCGCGTGCGCTGCTCGGGTTGTCCGGACAGCGTCAGCCGGCCTTCGAAGCGATGCGTGGGCGGTCTTGCGTCCTTGCCCGGCGCATAGGCGGACAAGTCCACGCTGTCGCGATAGCGTCCCGCAGTCATCGTCGCGTAATCGAGGGCCTCGCGCGCCTGCGCCGGCAGCGCCAGCACGATGAGCCAACACGCAAGCAGACACCGCGCCATTTCAGATTTCCCCGATGCAGACGTATTTTAGTTCGGTGTAGTCATCGAGGCCGTACTTCGAACCTTCGCGTCCATTGCCGGATTGCTTGATACCGCCGAACGGCGCGACTTCGGTGGAGATGATGCCGGTGTTGACGCCGACGATGCCGCACTCCAGCGCCTCGGCCACGCGCCAGCAACGCGCCAGATCGCGCGTGTAGAAGTAACCGGCCAGGCCGAACTCGGTATCGTTGGCCATGGCGATGACCTCGGCCTCGGTATCGAAGCGGAACAAGGGTGCCACCGGGCCGAAGGTTTCTTCGCGCGCGATCAGCATGCGCGCATCGACATCGGCCAACAGGGTCGGCTCGTAGAAGGTTCCGCCCAAGGCATGGCGCTTGCCGCCACTCAGGACGCGCGCGCCCTTGGCCAGCGCGTCGGCAACGTGTTCCTCCACCTTGAGCAGAGCGTTGGCGTCGATCAGCGGGCCCTGGTCGGTTTCAGTGGCGAGACCATCGCCGATGCGCAGTTTCGCCACCGCATCGGCCAGCTTGCGCGCGAAGGCTTCGTACACACCGGACTGCACGAACAGGCGGTTGGCGCACACGCAGGTCTGGCCGGTATTGCGGTATTTGCTGGCGATGGCGCCGTTGACTGCGGCATCGAGGTCGGCATCGTCGAACACGATGAAGGGCGCATTGCCACCCAGTTCCAGCGACACCCGCTTCATGCCCCCCGCGCACTGCGTCATCAGCTGCTTGCCGACTTCGGTGGAGCCGGTGAAGCTCAACTTGCGCACGTGCGCATGCGAGGTCATGGCCGCACCGATCGCACGCGATGAACTGCCGGTGACGATATTGATGACGCCGGCGGGAATACCGGCGCGTTCGGCAATCACGCCAAAGGCCAGCGCGGAGAACGGTGTCTGCAAGGCCGGCTTGCACACCACCGTGCAGCCGGCCGCCAGCGCGGGTCCGATCTTGCGCGCGAGCATGGCCGAGGGAAAATTCCATGGCGTGATCATGGCCACCACGCCGATCGGTTGGCGCAGCACCATGATGCGCTTGTCGCGCGCATGGCCGGGGATGATGTCGCCGTACATGCGCTTGGCTTCCTCGCCGAACCATTCGAGGAAGCTGGCCGAGTAGGCAATCTCGCCGCGCGCTTCGGCCAGCGGCTTGCCCTGTTCGGCGGTGAGGATGCGTGCCAGGTCTTCCTGATGCTGCAACATCAATTCGTGCATGCGGCGCAACAGCTGCGCACGTTCCTTGGCCGTCCTGGCCGACCACGCAGGCAGGGCCGCGTGTGCGGCAACGATCGCAGCCTCGGTTTCGACAGCGCCGAAATCGGGAACCGTGCCCAGTTGCGCGCCAGTCGCCGGGTTGCCGACCACGCAGGTTCGTGCATCCGCCTGATCCAGCCAACGGCCATTGACCAGGCACTGCGTGCGCAGCAGGTCGTGATCAACCAGGCCGGCAATGGGCGGAACTGCGTTCACGTGGAAACCTCCAATTGATCGATCTGGCGTGCGGCCAGGAATGCGGCGACGGCCGATAGCGCAAGCACGGCCACGGACAGCCAGATCAGCAAATCGAAATTGTCCGAACGCAGCAGCAGGCCAGCGACCAGTGGACCGGACGCAAGGCCGCACTTGGAAACGAATCCCCCCAGCGTGGCCAGCCTGCCGCTGGCATCGAGCCGGGAGATCATGCCAAACAAATACGGCACCACGAACGACCAGGTGATGGCGGTGCCGATGTTGGCGATGAGAAAGACCAGAGGATTTGAACTCCACAGGAATCCTGCCGTACCCACGAGGGTCAGCAGGAAGGCCGCAAGCAGCGGACGCAGGCGACCGTAGCGTGCGCCCATGACGATCACCAGCACGGCACCTGCGGTGCCGATCCAGGTGGCCCAACCCAATGCATCGCCGATGAATCCGCGCTCAAGGTGCGCATGTTCACCGAGGCGGATGATGAACGCGGCCAAGGCCATGTTGCCGGCCTGGAACAGGAACAGGGCCAGCAGCGAAAGCAGTACGGTGCATCGGCGATACCCGGCCGGCGTGCCGGTCGTGATCTCGCTTTTTGCGTTTTCCGCCAGTGCGCGCGGCACCGCCAGCATGGAAACGAGGGCAAGCGCGGTCAGTCCCGCCAGCACCATGAACAGGATGCGCGCGCCAAATTGCGGCACCAGTTGCGGCAGGAACATCACGCCCAGTCCGCCGAGGCCGAACTGCAACACCAGCAGCACGCCGAAGGCACGGTCCGGCGAATGCAGGCGTGCCATCACCGAGTAGACGATGCCCACGCTCATGCCGGCGATGAAGCCATGCACACCACGCACGGCTGCAAGCAGACCGGGCGCATGGATCAGTGTCGAAGCCAGGTCGATGGAAATCATCAACAGGAACAAGGCCAGCAAGGCCGGCCGCCAGCGCACGTGGCGCACGATGAACACGGCACACAGGCTGCCGACGCTGGCGCCATAGATGTTGGCGGATCCCACCAGGCCCGCTTCGGCATTGGCGAAGCCAAGTGCGGTGATCAGGCCATCGACAATTGCCGACATGATGTTGATGTAGAAGAATCCGGCGGTCGCCAGCAGGGCAAACAGCAGGTACAGCCACAGGCGATCATGGGAAACCGTGACCGCGCCGGCTGCATGGCCTTGCCCCTGCGCCGGATTCACGCCGCATCTCCATCGTCGTGATCATCGATGCGGACGCCGCCGGCGCGCAGGGCATCACGCAAAGGTGCAAGTTCACTGGCGTAGCGCTTCCACAAGCCCACCGAGCTGGAATACATCGGCTGGCGCACCTGGGCGGCGCTGGCCGTCAGCGACGGCGAGGCATTGTTCTCGAACGCCAGGCATTGATCCTGCCAGGGCATGCCAATCCACTCGACCAGGCGCCGACTGATCCCCGCCTGATCGGCAACCAGGGCTTCGTAGTCGAGCTCGAACATGCGACCGGCCGGCAGCACGCTGCGCCAATGCTGCATGAGTCGGTCGTAGGCCAACCCGTAGCGGGCCAGATCGTCGAGGTCATAGGAAAACGGATAGGCCATGCGGAACAGGGTCTTGTACATCGCATAGCCCACATCCATCGGATTGCGTCGCACATGGATGATGCGCGCATCGGGCAAGGCGGCGGCAATCAGTCCGAGGTAGAGGAAATTGACCGGCGTCTTGTCGATCTGGCGCGCCCCGCCATCGGTGCCGAGGTGCGCGCAATAGCGCTGACCCAATGCAGCGAAATCAAGTTGCGTTGACCGCTCCACCAGTTCGGCCTTGCTGCCGACCGCGCCGGCCATGCCGACCAGGGCCATGGCCAGGTCGCTGGTCTCGCCACGGCTGCTGATTTGCGTGTGCGAGCTGAGGATGCGATCCACCAGGGTGGTGCCGCTGCGTGGCAGGCCGACGATGAACACGGGCCGTGCATCGACGTGTCCGGCATGGGTTCGCGCGAAGAACGCTGCATCAAAGGCCTGCGCGATCAGGTGCATGGTTTCCATGTCATCGTCGACGCGATAGCTCAACTGCGCGCGTCGCGTGTCGGCGGCTTGTTTCAACGCGGCAAACGAATGCGCGTGCTCGCCGAGGTCTTCGTATTCCTTGGCCAGCGCATAACCCAGCGCAACGCGGGCAGGTGCCTTTGGCGCGGTTGCCTCAAGACGCGCTTGGAGTTCGGTTATGTGATTGCTCGCGGCCGTCTGCCTGCGCAAGGTCGAGCGGTTGTACCAGGCATCGCTGTCAGCGGGCTTCAGGGCGATGACGCGATCCAGCGCCGCCTCGGCCTCGTTGAGCTTGCCGAGGGCAATCAAGGCGGTGGCATGGTTGTAGATGATCGCGGCATTGCCGGGTTCGCGCTGCCGCGACGCACGCTGGCAGCGCTCTGCCTCGGCGTGCATGCCGAGCACCGTGTAGCGCTGGGCAACATCCTGCAGCAGGCGCGGCGGATGGCGGGCGGCTTCGGCTTCCAGGGCTTGCAGGGTTTCGACACAGGCTTGCTGCCTGCCGGATGCGTGCAGCAGATCGACATCCAGCATGCGCGCCGAAACCAGACCGGGATGGCGTACGAGGACGTGATCCAGCGCCTCCCGTGCTTCGGCAAGCCGTGACTGCGCGCGCAATGCGTGTGCCAGCAGCACGTGCAGCTGCGGATCATCCGCTGCATTCAAGAGCAAGGCACGCGCCGCGTGTTCGGCGGCGCGCGCCTGCCCCGAGCCGAGCAGGGCCTCTATCCGATTCAGCGCCTGCTCGACGTCCCGCGTTGGCATGTTCAATCGTGTTGGTACCAATCGACGTGCTGGATCAGCATGGGGTACTGATTGCATCACAGGATGGGCCCGCTCCCAAGATTGTCCATGCCGCCCCCAGGACCCTTCAGAACCGGTAGCTGACCGTCACACCGATGGTGCGCGGCAAGGTGACCAGTGCCTTGGAGCCATTGCCGTAATAGTTCTGCGCAGGCGATGTGCCCATGTAGAGCTCGGTGTAGACGCCGTTGACCGCATCGGTGTTGCCGATGTTCTTGATCCACAACGTGGTATCCCAAGCGCTGCGGCTGTAGGTCATGGATGCGTTGACGATGGTGTAGGCATCGAGGTCCACATCGAAGCGCGGGCTCAGGCTCAGTGCATTGCGCATGTCCGACTGGTGGTAGATGTCGCCGCGAATGGTGAGCAGGCCATTGGCCAGCGGAATACCGTATCCGGCTGATGCATTGAAGCGGTGCTCGGGCGCACCCGGCAGGCGGTCTCCCTTGTAACCGACCAGGTAGGCACCATCGGCCGCCACTGCGTCGGCTTCCAGTTGGGCATCCGTGTAGGTGTAGCCCAACGCGTAGGTGAATCCGTCTCCGGCGCTGCCGGCAATCTCCAGCTCGATGCCGCGCGTGCTCGCTTCATCGGCATTCTGCACGGCGAAGAATCCCCAGTTCGTGGTCGAACTGTTGATCTGCGGATCACTCCAGTCCACGTAGAACACGTTTGCGTTGTAGGTCATGCGCCCGACCGCGCCTTTCACGCCGAGCTCGTAGTTGCGCACGGTGTCGGCCTTGTAGGTGGTCCAGGCCGCATCCTCGGCAAAATTGCCGGTGGTTGGCGTGCCATTGGTGCCGCCCCGTCGATAGCCCTCGGAAATGGTCGCGTAGAGCTGGTTGGATGGCGAGAATTTCCACGACACATTGCCCTTGAACAGGGTGTCGCTGTCACTTTCGCTGCCGCTTGAATCCGAGCTGTCGATGATGGATGAATACAGCCCCGTGGTCTGCTGCACGCGGGTATCGGATTCGTCGCGGAAGTGGCGGAAGCCGCCGGTGAAATCGACGCTGTCCGTCGCGTGCCAGGTGAGCTCGCCGTAGAACGCGGTTTCCTTGAACTTCTCGCGCTGGCGATAGAGATAGTCCTGGTCGCTGACCACCGCATCGGCGAACGCCGGGTACGCCGCATCCCACCATTGCTTGAAGCCGCGCAGGAAACTGTCCTGCGAGCTGCGCCGCTTCTGGTCCTGGTAGTACGCACCGAGCACATAGTCGACGGTCTCGCCGGCATTGGAGGTGAGGCGGAATTCCTGGGTGAAGGCCTCGTCGCCGTAGGTGCGCACGGCCGAAGCCATCGGTCGCGGATAGTTGTAGTAGAACGAGGCCAACCATCCGTTGCCGGCATAGAAGCCGGTGTTCTCGCTGGTGATGTCGCCTTCGTGGTTGTAGCTCGACGTGCTGGAGGTCAGGGTGGCAAAGCCGAGGTCGATGTTCGCTTCGAGGCTGGCCAGGTTCACGTGGCGGTCGGCCGGCTCAAGCTGCGCCGAGCCGACTTCGAGATCACCATAGGGAATGCCGAAGCCATCCGTGCCGAGCGAGGTTCCGCGACGTCCGCCAAAGCGGTCCGCCTGCGCCATGTAGCTCAGGGTCAGGTCAAAGGTGTCACTCGGCCGCCACAACAGGGAGGCGCGACCGTAGGACTGTTCGACCGTATCGGCATCTTCCTTCACCCGATAGGACGCGGCGGGATCGAGTGTCCCGGCCGGCGCAACCGGAATGCCCTGTCCATCGAGCACATAGAGATTGCGGTAGTCGGTGATGCCCGGGAAATCGTTGATCGTCGTGTTGAGTCGGATCGCCAGGGTGTCGGCCAGCGGAATGTTCAGGGTTGCCGAAGCGGATCCGCCGATGTCATCCGAATGCTTGACGCTGGAGCCGCTCAGGCTGACGCGGCCGCTGAAGGCTTCGGTGTCCGGTTCGCGCAGGATGAAACGCACCGCGCCGCCGAGGGCACCGGATCCGTACAAGGTGCCCTGCGGGCCACGCAGGATCTCGACACGCTCGATGTCGGACAACAGGAAATTGGCGAACAGCGGCGTCTTGTCGACGTAGGTGGCCACGGTTGCGGCGGCGGACACCGCGTAATCACCGAGCGCGGAGCTGTCGACATTGAGGCCACGGATGCGGATGCCGCTGACCACGCTGGAGTTGCGCGCGCCACGGTCGATCACGCCCACGCCGGGAACGCTGCGCATCAGCTCGGCGGTATCGAGGATGTTGGCTTCCTCGATGCTGTCACCGGAAACCGCGCTGATGTTGTAGGGCACGGCAAGGATGTTTTCCTCGCGGCCCTGCGCGGTGACCGTGACCGGCGCCAATTCCGTTGTTTCGCCCGGCTCCTTGGTGTCGTCGCCGGTCTGCGCGAAGGCCGGCGCCTGGACCAGCAAGGCGCTGGCAATGGCCACGGCAAGCACCGTGTGACGCGGCCTGCGCGATTGCATCCGCGCATTGATCGTGTTCCTGGAATTCATGTTTGCGTATCCCCCATTTGCATGTTGCGTGACGATTCGGCGGTTGCGGGTTTTACAGCTGCTTTGGCATCTCAAGCGGGCCCAGGGCATCCAGCGCAGACGATTCGGCCCGCGCAGCGCCATAGGCCGGATAGACGATCGGGTTGTCGCGAAAACTCTTCAGCGGTTGGCCCAGTCCGTGCCAGCCACGCGCGCGGCAGCGCCGCAGGTAGGCGAAGTCCACTTCGAAGGGCATGATTTCGCGGCCCACGCCGGCCTGGTAGATGACCTCGCCGCCGGGTCCACAGATCACCGACTGGCCGACACCCAGCTCACCGGCGACATTCACGTCGACGAAGTAGCATTGGTTGGTCATTGCACTGGAGCGCGCCATGCAGATTTCGACATCGCGATCGATGGTGTTGGTCATGGTCGGATGCAGGATCACTTCCGCGCCCAGGCTGACCAGCGAACGGGTGGTCTCCGGAAACCACATGTCGTAGCAGATCGAGATGCCGAAGCGCCCCGCGCCGGGCACATCGAAAACGACGAATTCGCGACCGGCTTCAATGGATCGCTCGTACGGCTGGAACGGGAAAATCTTGCGGTAGCGGGCAACCACCTCGCCGCGCGGATTGATCACCGGCGTGGTGTTGTGGACCGCACCGTCACGCAGTTCGTAGAGCGAACCCGGAATCAACCACAGGCCATGCTCTGCGGCCACGCGGCACAGGTGCTGTTCTGCATCGCCAGGCATGCATTGGGCGTGGTCGAGGCCGGCGCCAAATCCGCACAACTCCCCGGCAAGGATCATGCGCACCCACGGAAATCGCCTGGCCACGCCTGCGATCTCGGCACTGAGTGCATCGAGGTTGTCGCCTGACGTCAGCGCAAGCTGGAGTCCGGCGATGCCGAAGGACGTGGATGTACCCGCATGCGGGTCGGCTGGATTGTGTTCGGCCAAGGCAGGATCCGTCGCGTTCCGGTATGCAGCGACGTTAGCGCCAGATCGAACCGCTCCTTAGGGCCAGTTGCAACCCGGGTTTGGGGCCAGTTGCTGCTGCGCCGCGATCACCGGCCTGCATGTTCAGCGCGTCGCTGGCGGACGTCGCGGCTTGCGCAGGATGATCGCGGTATCGGCAAGCAAGCCGTCATCGGCGTACCAGCGCAGCTGGTCACCATCGATGACGATGCGGAATCCGGTGACTTCGGCATACGCCCAGCGCTGCCATTGGCGATACCAGTGATCGCCGTCCACCCACCAGCGTCCCTGGTCGCAATCCTCGCCGGCGTAACCGGCACTGCCGGCCAGTTCGCCGTTGGCACGCACCTCCAGCGTGGCCGGATCGCCGTACACCGTGCTGTAGAGCAGGGTTGCGCCCGCCATCTTCCTGCGCAGCGCAGTGCCACGCAGCGGCGCCTGCGCATCATCCTCGATCCGCCGGGAAGCCGGGCTGAGATCGCCACGGATCAGGCGCGACAGCGCCCTCACCCCGTCGCGGATCTGCGCCTCTTCGATGCCGGTGACGCCCATGCACAGCACCTCGCGCCCACCGTCGAGCCGGCTTGGCTCAACCAGCACGCCGATGGCCGCCGCGTTTCGCGCGAATTCGCGACTGTCCATGGGTGGCGGCAGGCTCACCCAGTAGGCGCTGGCCCCCGGCAGGGTGTGGATGCTGACCTGTTGGTGCAGGTAATGATTGAGTGCGTCACGCAGCGCCGTGCGTCGCGACTCGAGCACGCGCCCACTGCGCAGCAAGGCCGCCGAGTAGTGTCCGAGTCCGATGAAGTATGCCCAAGCGCGTTGCAGCAGGTTCGGCAGCTGCGCGCCCTGGATGTGTCGCAACTGGCGCAGGCGTTCGATGAAGTCGGCATCGCTGACGATCATGCCGGGCGCCTCGCCGCAGGAAATCGCCGGCGCGAAGCTGCCCACGTAAACCACCCGACGCCCGCTGTCGATTGCGCGCAGGGCCGGCGCCAGGTGACTGCCATCGCGCGCACCGGCCGGCATGTCGTGTTCAACCAGCACCGCGTTGGCCGCAGCGATTCGTGCAAGCAGTTGGCGCGGGCGCGATGAGTTGGCGGCATAGCTGCGCTTGCAACTGCTCACCACCACGGCACCATTGGGCAGGGGTTTGCCATCGTGGGCATCGAGCATGGACAAATCGGCCTGGCGATCCCGCATGCGACGCTCGAATTCGGCATCGACCGGGGCCTCCAGCACCACGGGCGTGCCGCGTCCAACCAGCAGGCTGCCAACCAGCTGCAGGGCCTGCCGTGCGGAAAGCGTCAGCAGCACCTGGTCGGCGTCGGCATCGATGCCACGCATCGGCAACACCTTGCTGCGCACTTCGTCGACGAGGCCGGCATCATCCCCTTCGCCTGCGCTGCGGATGATGCCGTCTATCTCGTGGCGGGAAGATGCCAGGCGCAGCGCCTCGCGCCACTCGGAGTTGGGAATCAGGCTGGAATCGACGCACCCGTCGATGAAGGGATACGGGTATTGATGCCAGTTGCCGGGGCAGCGGAAGCCACGATCATCCGGCGCCGCCGGCAGGCGTTCCAGCAGCGGACCCGCCGGCGCCGGCGCGCGGTTTGCCACGGCAATGCGCACGCTGGCCACTTCGGTAGCCACGAAGATGCCACTGCGTGCGCGACTGACGATGTGGCCTTCGGCAAGCAGCGCGTCGTAGGCCAGGCTGACCGTGTTGCGCGACACGCCGATGCGTTCGGCCAGGCTGCGCGACGAGGGCAGGCGTCGACCGGGACGCAGCACGCCGCGATGAATGGCATCGATCAGCTTCTGGCGAAGCTGGTGCTGGAGACTCAACCCGTCGGTCGGGTCGAGAACGATATTGAGGTCATCCATGCTGCGCGGATCACGCCTGCCCACCGGATTCATGACGACCTGTCCAGCATAGCAGCGTGGTCTGCCCCGGCCGGAGCCACGGTCAATCCGAGGCGAGCGCCTGCCCAAGCAAGGCCATGCCTTCGGCCAGCACCGCATCACCGATGGTCAATGGATAGAGCAGGCGCACGGCTTCGCCCTGCGCGCCACAGCCCAGCACGATCAGGCCCAGCGCGTGCGCCTTCTTGAGCACGGCCTGGGCCGCCAGCGGATCAACCTCGTCGCTGCCGCGTGCTGCCAGGAGGTCGAACGCAATCATCGAACCCAGCGCGCGCACATGTCCTATCGGGCGCAGGTCGCTGCGCGCGGCAAAGGCCTGCAACTGCGCGACAACGCTGTTGCCCAAGGCACGCGAGCGCGCGCACAGGTTCTGCTCCTCGATGACATCAAGCACGGCCAAGGCCGCTGCGCAGGCAATCGGTGAACCGGCATAGGTGCCGCCGAGTCCTCCCGGATCAACCGCATCCATCACCTCGGCGCGACCAATGACGCCGGAAAGGGGAAAGCCGCCGCCGAGCGCCTTGGCCACCGTGATCAGGTCGGGCCGGATGCCGGAATGCTCGATGCCGAACATCGTGCCGGTGCGAGCAAACCCGCTTTGCACCTCGTCGGCAATCAACACGATGCCGTTGTCATCGGCAATGCGACGCAGCGCCTGCAGCAACTCCGGCGGCGCGACATGGAACCCACCTTCGCCCTGCACCGGCTCGATGATGATCGCGGCCACCTCGTCGGCGGCAACATCGGTCTTGAACAACTGGTGCAGCGCCTTGATGCTGGCATCGACGCTGATGCCCTGGTGCGAAACCGGAAACGGCACATGGAAGACTTCCGGTGGCATCGGGCCGAAGCCACGCTTGTACGGTGCGGTCTTGCCGGTCAGCGCCATGGACATGAAGCTGCGCCCGTGGAACGCGCCGGAGAACGCGATCAGCGCCGAGCGGCCGGTTGCCTTGCGCGCGATCTTCACCGCGTTTTCCACCGCCTCGGCACCGGTCGAGAAGAAGATGGAGCGCGCTGGCGAGCCCAGCGGCGCCAGAGCGTTCAAGCGCTCGGCAAGGGCAATGTAGGTTTCATACGCGGTAACCTGGAACGCGGTGTGCGTGAAGCGGTCGATCTGCGCATGCGCTGCCGCCATCACGCGCGGATGGCAATGGCCGACATTGAGCACGCCGATGCCACAGGCAAAGTCGATGAAGCGCCTGCCCTCGACATCCCACAGTTCGGCATTCAAGGCCCGGTCGGCAAACACCGGCAAGGCGGTGGCGACACCGCGCGGAACGGCTGCCTCGCGTCGCCCCAGCAAGTTGGTATTGTTGGTCATCATCTCACCTCGGCACAGGCGCCAAGCTTGCGAAGCGCGGGCCGCGGCGCATAGGGCCAGAATATCGGCGGCCATGGAGCCAGATTGAATCGCGATTGTCGCTAGGGAAACTCTGATTTTGTTCGTCATTCCGGCGAGGCGCTTTACAACTGCCGAATGGCTGGTCAAGCCGGAACCCATCTTGATCTTGTTCCAATGGAATCAAGGGCAAAATGGACCCCGGCGTATGCCGGGGTGACGAAAACTGTGGTTGATCAGAGTTTCCCTAGGATGCTTGGCGAATGACTGCAACCCACACTTCAATGACCAGACAAAACGACATGAACGCACCGCGCACGCCGCTGGCCGGACTCAAGGTGATTGAACTGGCCCGCATCCTGGCCGGACCGTGGATTGGACAGACCCTCGCCGATCTCGGCGCCGAGGTGATCAAGGTGGAAGCGCCGCAAGGCGACGACACGCGGCGCTGGGGCCCGCCCTTCGTTCGCAATGCCGACGGCTCGGACGGTGATGCCGCCTATTTCCACAGTTGCAATCGCGGCAAACGATCGGTGATTGCCGACCTGCGCAGCGAGGAGGGTCGCGCACGCGTTCGCGAATTGGCCCGTGATGCGGATGTGCTGATTGAGAACTTCAAGGTCGGCGGTTTGGCGAAGTACGGACTCGACTACGCGTCACTGGCGGCGTTGAATCCGCGCCTGGTCTATTGCTCGGTCACCGGATTCGGCCAGGATGGGCCGTACGCGGCACGCGCCGGCTACGACGCCATGATCCAGGCCATGGGTGGATTGATGAGCATCACCGGCGAGGCGGATGGCCTGCCGCAAAAGGTGGGCGTCGCCATGGGTGACCTGTGCGCCGGCCTGTACGGGGTGATCGCAATCCAGGCGGCGCTGGCCATGCGCGAACGCACCGGCCGCGGCCAGCACGTCGATATCGCCCTGCTCGATACCATGCTGGCCATGCTGGCCAACCAGAATCTCAATTTTCTGGTTTCCGGCGAGGTGCCAACGCGGCTGGGCAGTGCGCATCCCAATATCGTGCCGTACCAGGTGTTTGCCGTGAGCGACGGCCACATCATGCTGGCGGTCGGCAATGACGGCCAGTTCGCCAAGGTGTGTGCGCTGCTTGGCATGCCCGCACTTGCCAAGGATCCACGCTACGCCACCAACGCCGCGCGTGTCGAGCATCGTGAAGCACTGGTCGCGCTGTTCGGCGATGTGCTGCGCACGCGCGGTCGCGATGCGTTGCTTGCAGAACTCGAAGCCCAGGGCGTACCGGCAGGGCCGATCAACAACATCGACCAGGTATTTGCCGATCCCCAGGTACGCCATCGCAAGATGCAACTGCAACTGGACGTCGGAGACGGCACCACCCTGCCCGGCGTGCGTACCCCGATCTGTTTCTCCGATGCCGAACTCGCGCTGTCGCGCCGCGCACCGCAGTTGGGTGAGCAGTAAAGCCGGGAATGGAGAACGGAGAGTAGGGAATGGCTCAAGCGAAGCGCGCTTCGCCCCCTGCTAAGGAAACTCTGAACAAGTACGGAACTCATTCGTCGCGAGCAAGCTCGCTCCCACAAAATCAAGCAATGGTGGGAGCGAGCTTGCTCGCGACAATACTTGTTCAGACCTTCCCTAACCTGCTCTTTACGATTCCCGATTCCCGATTCCCGATTCCCGATTCCCGATTCCCTATTCCCTATTCCCTATTCCCGGCTATTTCGCCTTCATCAGGGCCAGGGTCATGTCGAGCATGCGGTTGGAGAAGCCCCACTCGTTGTCGTACCAGCTGAGCACCTTGACCAGGGTGCCGCCCATGACGCGGGTCTGGGTGGCGTCGTAAACACTGGACAGCGGGTTGTGGTTGAAGTCGATGGAGACCAGCGGCTTGGTGTTGACGCCGATCACGCCCTTGAGCGGACCGTCGGCGGCGGCCTGCACGGCGGCATTGATTTCCTCGACCGAGGTGGCGCGGGAAGCGACAAAGCTCAGGTCCACGACCGACACGTTGATGGTCGGCACGCGCATGGCGAAACCGTCGAGCTTGCCGTTGAGTTCCGGCAGCACCAGGCCGACTGCGGCGGCGGCTCCGGTCTTGGTCGGAATCTGCGAATGCGTGGCCGAACGCGCGCGGCGCAGGTCGGAGTGGTAGACGTCGGTCAGCACCTGGTCATTGGTGTAGGCATGGATGGTGGTCATCAGGCCATGCACGATGCCGATTTTCTCGTTCAGCACCTTGGCCAGCGGCGCCAGGCAGTTGGTGGTGCACGAGGCATTGGAGATGACCTGGTGGGCGGCGGTCAGCTTGTCGTGGTTGACGCCGTAGACGAAGGTGCCGTCCACGTCCTTGTCGCCGGGCGCGGAGATGATCACCTTCTTGGCGCCGGCGGAAATGTGTGCGCCGGCCTTGGCCTTGCTGGTAAAGAAGCCGGTGGATTCCAGCACCACGTCCACGCCGAGCTCGGCCCATGGCAACTTGGCCGGATCGCGTTCGGCACAGACCTTGATGCGGTCGCCGTTGACGATGAGATCACCGCCATCGACACCGACTTCACCGGGAAAACGGCCGTGCGCGGTGTCGTACTGGGTCAGGTGTGCATTGGTTGCCGCATCGCCCAGGTCATTGACGGCGACGATCTGGATCTCGCCATTGCGCTTGGCTTCGTAGAGCGCACGCAACACATTGCGACCGATGCGACCATAGCCATTGATGGCAACCTTGACGGACATTGCACACTCCTCGAATACGTTGACGGAAATACGGATGACGTGGGTTGTGTATTGTAACGGTCCCTTCATTTGACCGCACAGCACCACTTGGATGGGACCAATCCCGGGTGCCTTCCGCAGCCGGTGTCCGTCCCGGCGACTGGCGCACTACACTGACAGCAATGCAAACGACGCAAACCACATGAATCCCGAAGTCCGCAGTTTCCATCACCAGGACACCTTTACCTGGTCACATGTCGCGGTGGATTCCGCCAGCCGGCGCGCCGCCATCATTGATCCGGTGCTGGATTTCGATCCGGTCACGGGCCAAGTGCAGACCCACAGCGCGCAGCGCCTGCTCGAATACATCACGACCACCGGGCTTGGTGTCGACTGGATCCTGGAAACCCACATCCACGCCGACCACCTCACGGCCGCAGCCTGGCTCAAGGGCCGGCTCGAAGCCAGCGGATCGAAGCCCAGGATCGGCATTGGCCGCGGCATGCTTTCGGTACAGCGTACCTTCAAGCAGAAGCTCAACCTGGGCGATGAATTCGCCGCCGACGGTCGCGAATTCGATGTCTTTTTCGATGATGGCGCAGAAATCACCATCGGCCATCTCGTCGGTCGCGCAATGACCACTCCGGGTCATACCGCGGACAGCTTGAGTTACCTGTTTGGCGATGCGGCCTTCATCGGCGATACCCTGTTCGCGCCACGCAGCGGCAGCGCGCGCTGCGATTTTCCCGGCGGCGATGCACACGTGCTGTTTGATTCGATCCAGCGCCTGTATGCCCTGCCGGATGCCACGCGTGTTTTCCTTGCCCATGACTATCCGCCGCCGGGTGAATCCCCGCTTGCCCAGACCAGCATCGGTGCCCAGAAGGCGGACAACATCCATGTGCGTTCGGGCACCCGGGCCGATGAATTCGTGGCCATGCGCCGGAATCGCGATGCCACCCTCGGCCTGCCGCGCCTGTTCTGGCCATCCTTGCAGTTGAACATCCGCGCCGGTCGCCTGCCGCCCGCGGAAGGGGATGGCCAGCACTTCCTGCGCCTGCCCTTGAGCGCCCCCGATTTCACGTCGTGACGAGCGCCGCCCTGCGCATGCACGCACACCGGCTGGGTTGGCTGGCCTCGATGCTGGCACTGTTTTGCAGCACCACGGCCCAGGCCTGGGGTCCGGCCGCGCATCGCATCGTTGCGCAGCTGGCCGAAGGGCAGTTGCAAGCGGATGCGCGCGTGAAGGTGCGGCTACTGCTCACGCTGTCCGATGCACGCCATCTGTCCGATATTGCCAATTGGGCGGATGATCTGCGCGAGGATCCCGACCAGCGCGAGTTCGCACGCGCGACCGCACGTTTGCATTATGTGAACTTTGCCGATTCCGCCTGCAGGTTCGAGGCGGATCGAATCTGCGCGAATGGCCAATGCGTGGTGGCGGCCATTGATCACTACGCTGCCATCCTCGCTGACAGTTCACGCCCGCTGGCAGAACGTGCCGAGGCGCTGCGTTTTGTCGTGCACTTTGTCGGCGACGTGCACCAACCCCTGCATGCCGGCTATCGGCCGGATCGCGGCGGCAACCACATGCAGGTGCGCATCGACGGCAAGGGCAGCAATCTGCACTCGGTCTGGGATTCGCGGGTGACCGCAAGCGCGAGGCTTGGCTGGTCACGCCATGCCGAGCGCCTCGCACGCGTGGCGCCGCTTGCCGATGCCAGCGAAGATCCCGTCGCCTGGGCCCGGCAATCCTGCCGACTCACCCGCGATGCCGGGATCTATCCGGACTCGCGCAACATCGACAGCGCCTATCTCGAGCGCATGCGCCCGCTGGCCGAACGCCAGATGCGCCTGGCCGGCAAGCGCCTGGCCAACGTGCTCAACCGCGCTCTCGATTGATGCGGGCGATTCCGCTCGGCGCGGATCAAACCAGTCGGGCGTAGCGATCAACCACCGCTTCGGCGGTGATGCCGAAGTAGGCGTACAGTTTTTCCGCCGGCGCCGAGGCACCAAAACGGTCGAGTCCGACCACCTCACCATCGAGGCCAACGTACTTGCGCCAGAAATCGGTGATGCCCGCTTCGATGGCAATGCGCTTGCGGCACCAGTCCGGCAGCACGCCTTCGCGATACTCGATCGGCTGCGCATCAAACACCTGGGTACAGGGCATGGATACGACGCGCGCAGCCACGCCCTTGTCGGCGAGGATGCGCATGGCCTGCATGGCCACTTCCACTTCCGAACCGGTGGCGATCAGGATCACATCGAATCTTGTGCTGGCGGGATCGGACAACACATAACCCCCGCGCGCAATCTGCTGCACCTGCTCGTCGGTGCGTGATTGATGCACCAGGGTCTGGCGCGAAAACACCAGGCAGCTTGGGCCGTCCACGCGCTCTATGGCCGCTTTCCAGCTCACGGCCGATTCCACCGCATCGCAGGGACGCCAGACCGGGTTGTTGGGGATGTAGCGAAGGCTGGCCAGGTGCTCGACCGGTTGATGGGTGGGACCGTCTTCACCGAGGCCAATGGAGTCGTGGGTGTAGACGTGGATGGTTGGGGTTGGAATCAGCGCGCTCATGCGCACCGCATTGCGCGCGTAATCGGAGAACACGAGGAAGGTGGCATCGTAGGGGCGGAAACCACCGTGCAGGGCAAGGCCATTCGCAATCGCGCCCATGCCGAATTCGCGCACGCCGTAATGCACGTAGTTGGCGCTCTCGCCTCCCTTGACCACATCCTTCGAACCTTTCCAGATGGTCAGATTGGATCCGGCCAGATCCGCCGAGCCGCCGATCAGTTCCGGCAGCAGCGGGCCGAACGCATCCAGCGCCATCTGCGAGGCCTTGCGCGAGGCGACCGCCGGACCTTCCATCTGCAACTTGGCGATCCATGCATCGGCGGCGGTTGAAAAATTTTCGGGCAGCTTTCCGCTCTGACGTCGCTCGAACTCCGCGGCGAGCTCGGGATGCGCGGCGCGGTAGCGGGCAAACAAGGTATTCCATGCGGACTCGCGCTCGGTTCCCTTGGCCTTGGCATCCCAGCCCGCGTAGATGTCTTGCGGAATCTCGAACGGCGCATGGTTCCAGCCCAGTTGCGCACGGGCAGCGGCAATCTCGTCCTTGCCCAGTGGCGCGCCGTGACAGGACTCCTTGCCCTGCTTGTTGGGCGCGCCAAATCCGATCACGGTTCTCGCGCAGATCAGGGTGGGCTTGTTGGATGCTTCAGCTTGCTCGATGGCTGTCTTGATGGCGGCCGGATCATGCCCATCGACGCCACGGATCACGTTCCAGCCATAGGCCTCGAAACGCTTTGGTGTGTCGTCGGTAAACCAGCCTTCCACCTCGCCGTCGATGGAGATGCCGTTGTCGTCCCACACCGCGATCAACTTGCCCAGACCCAGGGTACCGGCCAGCGACGCCGCCTCGTGCGAAATGCCTTCCATCAGGCAACCGTCGCCGAGAAAAACAAAGGTGCGGTGATCGACGATGTCCATGCCGTCGCGATTGAAGCGCTGGGCCAGCACCTTTTCCGCCAGCGCCATGCCAACGGCATTGGCCAGGCCTTGGCCGAGTGGTCCGGTGGTGGTTTCCACGCCCGGGGTTTCGCTGGCTTCCGGATGTCCCGCGGTTTTCGAATGCAGCTGGCGGAAGTTTTTCAGCTCTGCCATCGGCAGGGCGTAGCCGCTCAAATGCAGCAAGGCATAGATCAGCATCGAACCGTGGCCGTTGGACAGCACGAAACGGTCGCGATTGGCCCATTTCGGATTGCCCGGATTGTGCTTGAGGAAATCGTTCCACAGCACCTCGGCAATGTCGGCCATGCCCATCGGCATGCCCGGGTGTCCGGATTTCGCGGCTTCAACCGCGTCCATGGCCAGCGCACGAATGGCGTTGGCGAGATCTTTACGGCTCGACATGATTCAGACCCGACTGGATGACGCGGCGGACCGGCTGGCGGCCGCGAGGGGTGCGCATTGTCGCCGATCAGGACCCGATTGTCTGGTTGAACACCGCGCCACATCGCCCGCGCGGTCATTGCGCCACGCCCGCTGGCAGCCCCAGGTCCAGGCGGGAAGGCTGTACACAACGGGCCTGACTATTTACTGAACTAGACAGTTTGGTATTTGCCGGATGCACCCCATCTGATGGGCATCGGAACCCAAGTACGGCCCCCAAACCGGCCTCTCTGCACGCTCCGAGCCCGCGCATTGCCTGGCCTTGTGCGGCCCTGACCTCGATACACAGGAGTTGAAACACCATGAGAAACACACTGCTGGTACTTTCCATTGCCGCCGCCGGCCTCGTTGCCGTCCCCGCCCTGAGCCATGCCGCCGAAGACAAGGGCGGATTCTTCATCAACGGTAGCGTGGGCCAGTCCGACTACAGCAAGAGCATCTACGACGACACCGACACCGCCTACAACGTGAATCTCGGCTATCGCTGGGCCCTGTCACCTTCCTTTGCGCTGGGCATCGAGGCAGGCGCTGCCAATCTCGGCACATGGTCGCCCAAGGACAGCGCGATCGCCGCCAATCCCGGCATCAGCCTGCGCGACAGTGAGCTGAAGGGCTGGACCCTCGGCGCCAACGCCCACTACAACTTCACCGACAACTGGTACCTGAGCGGACGCGCCGGATTGTTCCGCGCCGATGCCGAAGGCGATCTCCTCATCGACGGAGCGGCGGTTCGCGCCGATGGCAAGAGCACCGAATGGTATGCCGGTGCAGGTGTCGGCTACGACTTCACCGACAACTTCAGCGTCGGCCTCAACTACGACTACTACAAGACCGACGACAATGGCTTCAAGGTTGACCCGGGCGTGATCTCCGCCAGCGCGGAACTGCGCTTCTGAAACCGCAGCCGGTTCTCCGCAGTAGTCATGAAGACAGCGCAGACCAGTCCGGCAACGGGCTGGTTTGCCTGCTGAAGGAGACGCTGCGGGCACCGCGGCCTATGGCCGCCACTGCTCCAGTTCCATGCGCTCCGGCGCGGTTTCATGGAACGCGGAACCCAGATCGGAAACGGACGCAACAAGCGCCTTCGCCTTGTCGGAATCTCCAGCACGTTCCTGCAAACGGGCGAGATCCAGCGCGTATTGCAGGATCAGCGGATGATGATCGCCCCAGGCGCGGCGGATCGCGGCCAAGGCCTGCTGGCTTGCCTTCAGGGCCGCAGGCAGATCGCCGTCCTGTTCGGCAATGCGCGCATTGAGCGCATCGCGCAAGGCCAGTTCGCGGTCATCCCAACGGATATCGCCAGCCGCCAGTTGCGCCAACTGCTGGCGCGCGGGTTCAACCCGGTGTTGGTCGAGCTGACGCTCGACATCCAGCAAGATGAGCTTGACCACGTTGCGATGGGTTGCATCGTGGCGCTTGCTGAAGCTGGCCAGCGCCTGTGCGGAGAGCGTTTCGGATTCGCGGTACTCGCCGCGCTTTTCAAGCAGCCGGCCCAGGTTGTATTCGGCACGCGCAACCATGGGACTGTCCACGTCCTGGGTGGCCTTGCGCACGGCCAGCGACTCACGGAACAGCGGCTCCGCCGCCCCGTAGTCGCCCATGTCCTCGTAAGCGGAGGCCAGGTTGTTGAGCGGCAATGCGTACGTGCTGGACTGCGTGCGACCCTTGCGGGCCAGGATCGCCATGCATTCACGATACTGTTCGGCCGCTTCGTTGAACCGGCCAAGATCGTGCAACACGGACCCCAGTTCGTTGTGCGCGGATGACACCTTCTCGCTGTCCGCCCCGTACAGGTCCAGGGCCAGGGCGAGATGCTGGCGACGCAACTCGAGCGCGCGCAGGCGATCACCACTCTCGGTCAGGGCGCGCGCATAGTTGCCCAGGCCGATTTCGTAATCGGGATTGTGCTCGCCATTGGCCTTGCGCTTGATTTGCAATGAACGCTCGAAATAGGCAAGCGACTGCGCGTGGTTTCCACGCTCCCTTTCCACCAGGCCCAGGTTGTTGAGGTTGCCCGCGACCACGACTGCGTCCTTGCCGAACAGTCGCTCACGAATGGCCAGGGAATGCAGCAGAACGCGTTCCGCCTCGTCATGTTCGTCGGCATGTTCCAGCACCACGCCCAGGGTGTTGAGTGAATCGGCAATCTCGGCCGACTCCGGCGCCGTGTGCAACTCGCGCAGGCGCAAGGACTCACGCGCCGCCTGCTCTGCCTTGCTGGCCGGAAATTCATTGTTGCTGTAGACAATGGCCAACTGGCTGAGCACACCGGCCGCGTCCAGCGGCTTGTCCACACGCGGGTCCTGGTAAAGCGCCGCCGCCTTGGCCAGCATGTCCACGGCACGCTGTGGCTCGCCGATGTAGCGGTAGGCGGTACCGATCACCGCCAGCAGCCTGGCCTTGATTGCGGGCGTATCGGTGAGCTCCTTTTCGATGCGCTGCGCCCCCTCGTCGAGCACGTCGCGTGCGCTGATTGCGCGATTCTGGTTGAGGTCGGGATTGGAAACATTGAACACCGAGACCAGGAATTCGCTGGCACGCTCCGCGGTCTGTGCCTCGATGCGCGCTGCGGCTTCGGCGGCACGCGCGCGGTCACGCTCTTGCGCAAGTTTCCAGGTGAACACCGTGGCACCGATCAGCATGACCAGCGCGGCGGCAAAGGCCGGCCAGCGCCTGCGCACAAGGCGGTTTGTTCGGTAAACCAGGGTCTGCGGGCGCGCGCCAATCGGGCGATGCTCAAGATGGCGTTGCAGGTCCAGACCCAGGGCTTCCGCGGATTCGTAGCGCTGCGCGGGATCGTTTGCCGTGGCCCGTTGCATGATCGCATCCAGGTCACCGCGCAGGCGCGAGCGCCACGGCATGTCGGCAGCAAGTTCACTCGGACGCACCTCGGCCTTGCCCAGCAAGGTGATGGTGTGGTCGTCGGCATCCACGCGCGCGCGCCTTCCCGCCAACAGCTCGAACAGGATCAGGCCCAGCGAATACACGTCGCTGGCAGTGCTGACCGGCTCGCCACGCAATTGCTCGGGACTCGCGTACAGCGGCGTGATCCATGCGCCTGCCGACCTTGCCTCGCGCGAGGCGGGTTGCTGGTCGAGCGCGCGCGCAATGCCGAAATCAAGCAGCACCGGATTGCCATCGGCGCGCACCAGCACATTGGACGGCTTCAGGTCGCAATGCACGATCAGGCGCTGATGGGCAAACTGCACGGCATCACAAACCTTGCGGAAAAGGCGCAGGCGCGATTCCAGATCCAGTTGCTGTCCGGCGCAGTGACGCTCGATCGGAATGCCCTCGATGTGTTCCATCACCAGATAGGGCTGCCCACCCGGCGTCGCGCCACCATCAAGCAGGCGGGCGATGTCCGGATGCTGCAACCTGGCCAGGATCTGCCGCTCGCGCGCGAAGTGCAGGAAGGTTTCCGCATCGGGCACGCCGCGGATCAGTTTGATCGCCACGCGCTGGTCGAAATGTCCGTCGCTGCGTTCGGCCAGGAAAACCGCGCCCATGCCACCGCTGCCGATCTCCTTGAGCAGGCGCCAGGAGCCGAGGCTGTCACCGGCGTGCAATTCCAGCGCGTCCTGCGACGTATTGCCCGAACGTGGCGATTGCCCGTCGCGCCATGCGGAGGTTTCCGCATCGGCCATCAGGCGCGCATCGATCTCGGCGATCAGCAGCGGATCCGCGCCCAACTCCAGCAGGCGCTTGTGTCGTGCCGATTCGGGCAAGTCACGTACCTCGGCATGCAGCCGGCGAATGGTTTCCTCATGTTCGTCGCCGCTGTCCACGCAGCCTTCAGGTTTGGTCTTGCGTCGAAGCGGCCCCGTCCGAATCGCCGCTGCCATTGGACACCACCACCGCCGCAGCGAGGTCACCGGTCACGTTGAGCGTAGTGCGGCACATGTCGAGCAGGCGGTCGACACCGAGGATCAGGCCGATGCCTTCAGCCGGTACGCCGACCATGCCACAGATCATGGCGATCACCGGCAGCGATCCTGCCGGCACACCCGCGGTGCCGACGCCACCGAGGATGCAGACCAGCATGACCACGACCTGCTGGGTCAGGCTGAGATCGATGTTGAAGAACTGCGCGAGGAACAGCACGGTGACGCCTTCAAACAGTGCGGTGCCGTTCTGGTTTGCGGTGGCGCCCACGGTCAACACGAAGCGCGCAACCTTGCGCGGCAATTTGAGTTCCTCATCGGCCACCTTCAGGGCGGTGGGCAAGGTCGCATTGCTTGATGCGGTGGAGAATGCCATGACGATGGCTTCCTGCGAGCCACGGAAGAAGGCAATCGGCGACATGCCGCCAAGCCAGCGCACGCTGAGCGAGTAGACGATGAAGAAATGGATGGACATGGCCAACAGCGCAACGCCGACGTAGCCGGCCAGTTTGGTCAGCAGGTCCCAGCCAAACGCCGCGGCAAGATTGAACACGAGGCAAGCCACTGCATACGGTGCAAGGCGGATGACCAGGTGAATCAGGGTCATGCAGATCTCGAACACGCCTTCGACCACATCCTTGGTTTTCTGCGCCAGCGGCGAGCGCGTCAGCACGATGCCGATGCCGAACATCAGCGCGAAAAACATGACGGCCAGGATGTCGTTGTCGGCCGCGGCGCGGATGACATTGGTCGGCACGATGTTGAGCAACAGGTCGATGCCGGAACCTTGCATGGCGCTGCTGGCGACGATCTTCTGCGCATTCTCGCTGGCATCGGCCAGCAGCTGCTGGGCGACCGCCGGATCAACCCCGGCACCGGGCTTGAACAGGTTGACCAGTGTGATGCCGATGGCCACGGCAATGGAGGAAACGCACACCGTGAAAGCCAGGGTTTTCCAGCCGACACGCCCGAGCGAACGCAGGTCGCCCATTTCGGCAATGCCAACCACCAGCGCGGAGAACAACAAGGGGATGACCAGCATGAACAACAGGCGCAGGAAAATCTTGCCCACCGGCTGGGTGACCCATTGCATCAGCCACTCAACCCAGGCCAGATGGGCAGCACCACTCCAGTGCACCGCAAGGCCTGTGCCCAGGCCGAGCACAAACCCGATCAGCATCTTCGTATGCAGGGCCATGCCGGTGCCTGTGCTCATGCGGTCACCACGCGCTGCGCGCCGCCTGTGCGTGGCAAGGATGATCGGCGTGCAACGATGGCTTGGTTCATGAGGAGGTCTGCTCGCGCGGCCTGCGTGGAATCAACTCCTAGTGTGCCGCATGCGTCGCCGTCGTGAAACCGAAAGTGTTCAGCCTGCCTTGCGCGAAGGCGGATACAGCGGCGGCAACGCAGAGGCCGACTCAACGTTTTTGCCTGGTCGAATCCAGGCGAGACCCGGGCGGAACGCGCGTGCCAGATGCGAGGCCACGCCATCGGCGCTGTCTCCCGCGTAGCGCACGCGTTGCAGCGACTGGATCGCCTGGCATTGATCGGCATCGGACAGCAGAAGTGCGAGCTCACCCAAATTGCGCAGGTCCGGATTGTGCATGCGCGCCCAGCCCAGCAAGGTGCGTTCCGCTTCCGCCAGGTCGGCCATCGCGCACGCACGCAGGAAGGCATCGCGCCCACCGCCGGCCAGTGCAACGGACATGCGCTGCGGCTGGGCGCGGAGTTTGCGGCGTGAGCGCCACCACAGCAGCACGGTCGCCAGCCACAGGCCGGCAAACAGGAAACTCAGCAAGCGCCAGCGTTGTGCCGATGCCGCATTGGCTGCGCCCGGGTAAATGATCGGTGTCGTGCTGGCCGCGGGCGCGGCGGAACCGGAGATCGCGTCGGCCGCCGAGGATTGTCCGCCAGCCGGGGTGCTGCTGGTACCCGCGGCCACGACGCGGACAGAATGTTCCGGCAACACCGCCGTTTCCATGCGGTCGTTGGTGGTGTCCCACCATTGCACTCGCATTTCCGGCAGGACCAGCGTGCCCGGCCGGGAGGCGACCACGGCAAATTTTCGCGTGCGCTCGCCATACAGCCAGGTACCATCGTCACGGGTTCGCGTTTCGGATTTGTCCGCATAGACATCGGCGCCGGCAGGTGAGGGCATTTCCAGCTCCGGCAGCTGTTCAAAGCCCAGCCCCTGCGCACGCAGCTTGACCGTGCGCGTCAGGGGTTCTCCGAGCGCGACCTCATCGGGCAGCGTCGTTTCATCGGTGATGCTCAAGGCCTGCGCTGGCAACCACGGGGCATTGCCCCAGCTCGCCGGCCTGCCACGCACCTCGATACTGAGCGCTTCGGATCGCGCGCTGACTGCACGGCCGCGGCGGAAGAAACTGCCCGGATCGGTGTTGTCCAGGGCACTGCCACGAAAATTCAGACCGGGTATTTCCAAGGCTCCACTGTGTTCCGGCGTGATCGCGTAATTGCGCTCAAGCACCTGGTAGCGCCGGCCATTGAGGTTGGTCGCGTACTGCTTGTCGCGCCCGAGTTTTTGCACATGCGCGGAATCGATGGCAGGTTCATCCAGCGCGCCTTCACTCAGGTCAACGGCAAAGTGCAGTTTGACCGTGAGTCGAATCTGTTGTTGGACATACGGCGAGAGGGGCTGCGCATCCACGGTGATGAAGATGGCATCGCCCGCCGCACCCTGGCGCGTGGTTGCTGCAGGCATCACCACCAGGACCAGCGGCTGCGTCTTTGCCGAGCCGATGTCGAAAGCCGGAATGGTGAGGCTGCCTGCATGCCTGGGTTCAAGTCCGATGGCCCAGACCGTCTTCGAACTGGCGCTGCCATTGACCAGGCTCATCTGGCGACTGGACTGCGTGCCCAGGGTGTTGAAGTCGGAGTCGAGCACGCTGAAATCCGGCTGGCTCGCGCTGCCGCCCTCGACTTCCACGTTGAGGGTGACGGTTTCACCCATTTGCATGGTGTTGCGATCAAGCCAGGCGCGCGCATTGTCGGCGGCCTCGGCGGAGATCGGCACGATCAACATCAAGGCCAGCATCATGCAAATCCGGAATTTCATCACTGCCCTTCTCCGCGCTGGCGTCTTTCGTACTCAAGCTGGAACTTGCGGCGCAACAAGCCGCCCGGATCATCCGGCACCCGTTGCAGCCATTGGTTGAGCGCCTGGCGTTGTTCGTTCTGCGCCTGTTCCGCAGGGCTGGGGGCCGCTATCGCTTGTGTATCCGTTGCCTTGTCCTCAAGCGCCTGGTCGATGGCTTGCGACAAGGCCTGCTGTTGCGCCTGTTGCTGCTTCTGCTGTTGCGCAGCGGCATCCTTCGATGCGGGCGCTTTCGATTGATCGGAGGATGCGTGCTTGCCGGGGTCATCGTCTGCGGACTCCGAAGGCTGTCCTTGCTGTTCATTGGTCTGATCATCCTGGGGCTGGCTGCCGTTCTCGCCGGACTCATCCCCCGGTTTTTGCTGCGATGACTGCTGGTCGGAATCGGGCTGCTGTCGGGATGGATCCTGATCCTCACCCTTGGAACCGGACTGCTGATCCTGCTGCGAAGCATCCGAGGAGTCGCCGCTTGCGCTGGATTGCTGGTTTTCCTGCTGATCCTTGTCGCCCTTCTGGTCTTGCGAGCGCTTCTTCGATTCCTGCTGCTGCCGCTTCAGCCAGTCCTCGACTGCCTGCTTGTTCGCCTTGGCATCGTCCATGGCGGGATCCGTCGCCAAGGCCTGCTCGTAGGCCGCGATGGCATCCTCGTACTTGCCGGATTTGGCCAGGGCATTGCCGAGGTTGTAATGCGCATCCGCACCGTCGCCCTGGCGCCATGCAGACTCCGCTTCGGCAAAATCCTCTGCCCGATAGGCAGCGCTACCGCGCCATGCCGGGTCGCGCGCCAAGGCTTGTGCGCGCGCGGCATCACCCTCCGCCAATGCCTGTGCCGCCTGCTGATCCGCTCGCAGCCAGAGATCGCGCAATTCGAAGGCCTGTGCCTGCGGCGGCGACGCCAGCGCGAACAGGGCCACGCTCATCAACCATCCGCGACGAAACGCGAGCAGAGCCAGGGGCAGGAGTAGCAGCACCAGCCATGGGCCGCGATCGCGGAAGCGCTCGCTGAGGGCATGGCGCGCGGAGTCGCTGGCTTGTGCCTTGCCAAGGTCGATGCCGCCAAGCAACACGTCGATATCGTGACGATCATTGCCCAAGGTGACGTAGCGTCCACCGCCTGCGCTCGCCAGTTGTTCAAGTTCTGCCTGCGCAAGCCGCGGCAACACGATGTTGCCGTTGGCATCCTGCAGGAATCCGCCCTGCGGCAAGGGCACTGGCGCACCCTTGCTTGTTCCGACGCCGAGCACGGACACGCGCAACCCGGCCTCGAACGCACGACGTGCGGCGGCCTCGGCCTTTGCGCTGCTGCTGTCGGCCAGCAGGATCAGCTCGCCACGCTTGAATCCGGCCTGCTCCAGCAGGCGTTGTGCTTCGGCAATCGCGCGTTCGGGCGCATTGCCAACCACCGGCATGATTCCCGGATCCATCGCGTCGACGAGGTTGCGCACGGTGTTCACGTCGCTGGTCAGCGGCGCAGCGACAAACGCATCGCCGGCATAGCCAATCAGCGCAGTCTCGCGGTCGCGACTGGCTTCGAGAATGTCGTTGATCTTGAAACGGGCGCGCTCAAGTCGGGTTGGCTTCACATCACCGGCCAGCATGGTGGGCGAGAGTTCGATGGCGAGGATTCGGGCGGCGTCGTTGCGGAACAGCGGCATCGGTTCGCGCTCCCAGGCCGGACCGGCCAGGGCCAGGCAGGCGATCATCCACGCCATTGCTGCAAGCCAGGCGGCCGCGTTGTGGCGATGCGCAGGGGCCTGCTCAATGAGGTGCGGCAGCAGATGCGCGTCGACGAATTCGCCCCACGCGCCTGCGCTGCGGCTTTGTCGACGCCATGCCCAGCCAAGCAGGGGCAGCAGCAACACGGCGAGCAACCACCAGGGTCGCAGGAAATGAAAATCGGCCAGCGCCATCATGTGGACACCTGAGTCAGGCGTCGATGCATGCGCAGCGACGGTTGCAGCAATCCTGCAATCGACAGCAGCATGGCCGCCAGCAAGGGCAGCCAGAACAACTCATCCACCGGACGCAGGGTTTCCGTCTTGTCGGCGACCGGCTCCAGCTGGCTGATCTCCTGGTAGATGCCGGCAAGCTCGGCGGTGTCGCGGGCACGGAAGAACTTGCCACCGGTACTCTCGGCCATCCGGGTCAGCATCGGCGCATTGAGGTTGGCGGAAGGGTTGACCGTGCGTTGACCGAAGAAACTGTCGATGGTGACCGCGTCGGCGCCAATGCCGATGGTGTAGACGCGCACCTTGTTCGCCACGGCCAATTCCGTGGCCTTTTCCGGAGGCAACTCACCGGCATTGTTGACGCCATCGGTCAGCAGGATCACCACGCGCTGTCCCTCGGGTCGGTCCAGCAGTCGCTTCACGGCCAGGCCCAGGGCATCGCCGATGGCGGTTTCGCGACCGGCCAGACCAATCACGGCATCGCGCAATTGGCTGGAAACGGTTTTCAGGTCGAATGTAAGCGGCGTCAGCATGTAGGCGTTCGATCCGAACAGGATCAAGCCGACGCGATCGCCTTGCCTACGCTGGATGAAGTCCGAAGCGATCATCTGCACGACCGAAAAGCGATCCGCAGCGCTGCCACCGACCTGCATGTCGGCTGTGCTCATGCTGCCCGAGGTATCCACCGCGAGCAGCAGATCGCGGCCGCTGCGTGGCACGTCTTCGGCCTCGCCCAACCATTGCGGTCGTGCCGCGGCCAGCAGCAACACGGCCCATGCCAGAATGGCAAGCACGCGGCTCCAGCGCGATGCCAGGCCGCGCACGGCGGATTCTTCCAGGGCCACGCCGACATGGGGAAGATGCAGCACGCCGCGGGTCAGGGTACGCGCACGCGGCAACAGCCAAGCGGCGATCCAGGGCAGCGGCAGCGCCAACAGCAACCATGGCCAGGCCAACTCAAGCATGGACGTCGACCTCGCCCAGTGCGTGCTGCAACCAGCGCCGCGACAGCGCGATCAGTGCGGGCGCATCGATGTCCGCGCGCGACCGGTAGGGTGCGTCCAGCAGCACGCGACCCACGCCACTGCAAAACTCGCTGCCGCGCATTCGATCATCGAGAAACCGCAACCAGGCTTCGCCCTGCAAGGCCGCGCTGCGCGTATCGAGCAGGCGACCAGCACGCCTGAGCACGGCGGAAACCCGGGCGGCAAGCTCGGCGCCATTGTCGGCAGCGGCATGCGCTGCTACCGCCTGGTCGAACTCCGCCAACACGCGGCGATGCCACCGTCGCCTGCGCACGCTTCGCAGAAACCACCGCCCTGCCCACAGCACCAGCACGACCACGAGCAGCGCCAACACCCACCAACCGGGTGCGGGCGGCCACCAGGAGGGGTCCGGTGGCAGGTGGATGTCGCGCAGTTGGGGGCCGTCCGCATTCATGCCTGTGAATCCCGCGGGCCGACACTGCGTTGGGTGAATGGGGCAAGACTGCGGCGCAGATCCGAATCGGTCGAAAGATCGACCACGCGCGCACCGATGCGCTGCAATTCGCTGCGAAGTCTCAGGCGTCGCTCGGCGAAGGATTGCGACCACTGCGTGCGCATTCGCAGGTTGCCGAAATCAAGCACGTGGCGCTTGCCGGCCAGACTCAGTGCAAAGCGGCCTCCCGGTGGTGGATGCTGTTCGAGCTGATCGCTCAAGAGCACGGCGCCAAGTTCATGTCGCCCCGCGCTGCGCAGCAGGGCCGGTGATGATTGCGCATCCACGCTGAAGCCATCGCTCACCAGGATCAGACGCATGCCCGGCCGCAGCAGGCGTCGCGCTCGTTCAAGTCCGCTGGACAAGGCTTCACTGTCCTCGCCAGCGGCGTGGTCCCAATCGCGCAAGGCACGCAACACCTGCAGGACACCGCGTCGGCCCCGTGCCGGCTTGACCTCGGCGGTAATGCCACCGCCAAAGCCGCAGATGCCCACGCGATCACCATTGGCGCTGGCCAGCCAGGCCAGCAGGCTGGCCGCCCGAGCCGCCTGCACGCTCTTGAAGCGCACGCGCGTGCCGAAGCGCATGCCGGGATTGAAATCCACCAGCAACAACAAGCCGCGCTCGCGCTCCTCTTCGAACAACTTGGTGTGCGCACGCCCACTGCGGGCGGTTACCCGCCAATCCATGTGGCGAATGTCATCGCCCGGCTGATAGATGCGCGACTCGCGAAAGTCCACGCCGCGTCCGCGCCAGCGTGAAAGGTGCAGGCCGCTTTGCGCAGCCGTGGCTCGCTTCGACTCAGCCAAGGCCGCTCCACGCGCCAGCGCACAGATCGCCAGCAACTCGGGCAAGGCCACGCGGATGGCGGATTCATCAGTGGTGTTTGCGGAATTCATGGATGCGTATGCGTGGACCAGTGCGATAGGACTCAAGCCCTTGCGCCGCGCTCTTCGCCGACTTGAGCCAACGCGAGTGCGCAAGCGGCGAGCCTGAGCGGGCAATCCCTGATTTGCTCAAGGCAACGGAATCAGTTCCAGCAAACGGGATATCACCTGGTCGCTGCTGATTCCCTCGGCCTCGGCCTCGTAGGTCAGGAGGACGCGATGGCGCAAGACGTCGGCGGCAACCGCGTGCACATCTTCGGGGGAAACGAAGTCGCGCTGCTTGAGCCAGGCATGCGCGCGCGCACAGCGATCCAACGCGATGGTGCCGCGCGGACTGGCGCCGAATGCGATCCAGCGCGCCAGTTGTTCGTCGTAGGTTGCCGGCGAACGCGTGGCAAGCACCAACTGCACGATGTACTTTTCCAGTGCAGGCGCAAGATGCATATCCAGCACCTCGGTGCGCGCTGCAAACACCTGGGACTGGCTCAACAAGCGTACTTGCGCCTTGGCCTCGACCATCCCGGCTTTCGCGCGTGAACGCGCGAGCTCGAGGATCGCGGCTTCCGACGCGGCATCCGGATAGCCGATTCGAACATGCAGCAGGAAGCGATCCAGCTGCGCTTCCGGCAGGGGATAGGTGCCTTCCTGTTCAATGGGATTCTGTGTCGCCATCACGAGGAACAGCGGCGGCAAGGCAAAGGTGTTGCTGCCGACCGTGATCTGCCGCTCGCCCATCGCTTCAAGCAGGGCGGATTGCACCTTGGCCGGGGCGCGGTTCACTTCGTCGGCAAGGATCACGTTGTGGAACAAGGGGCCGCGCTGAAATTCGAACTGTCCGGTTTGCGGTCGGTAGATTTCCGTGCCGGTGAGATCGGCCGGCAACAGGTCCGGCGTGAACTGCACGCGATGGAAATCCGCTTCGATGCGCGCGGCAAGTTCCTTGATGGCGGTGGTCTTGGCCAATCCGGGCGCGCCCTCCACCAACAGGTGTCCGTCGGCAAGCAGCGCAATCAGCAGCCGGTCGACCAACGCCTGTTGGCCGATGATGCATTGGGCGAGTTCGTTTCGCAGATGGGAAAACGCGCTTGCAACCGTGTTGGAATCGGGCATGTCCATGATTCTGATGTCGGTAACGTGGGTTAGACAGGCGCCGTGCGGCGCGCTGGGTGTGACCACAAGCCTGCCTGAAAGTTGCCCTGCCGGAATACTCTCAATCCGTATCCAACACGGATTGCAAGGAAACCGGCCTGCCGACCAGCCAGCCCTGTGCGTATTCGCAGTCGAGCTCGCGAAGCGTATCGAGCTGGTCCTGGGTTTCCACGCCTTCGGCAATCATTTCACTGCCGAGCGCCCTGGTCATGGCGACGATGGCCTGCACGATGGCCTTGCCGCGTGGCTGGTCCATGGATCGGGTGAAGCTCTGGTCCAGCTTGATGCGATCAAAGTTGAGGCCCAGCAGGGGCCCCAGGTTCGAATACCCCGTGCCGAAATCATCGAGCGCCACTTCCATGCCGGCCGCATGGCATTCGTCGATCAGGTGCTTGATCAGGCTGTGCTTGAATACCAGACTTTCGGTGATTTCCACCTCCAGCCGATCACGTGGCAGGTCATGCGCATCGAGTTGCGCAAGCATTCGCTCGACCAGGCCGGGCTCCTCCAATTGTCGGGCGGATACATTGAGGGCAATGAAGGGAAGTGGCGACCTGCCGCGCTCGCGCAGAGCGGAAAGCATCTGGCACACGCGCTTCAGCACATACTCTCCGACCGGCACGATAAGCGAGGTTTCCTCGGCGAGCCGGATGAATTCGATCGGTGAAACCTGGCCGCGTTCCGGATGCTGCCAGCGAATCAATGCCTCGTAGCCCGCGATGTTTCCACTGGCAATATGCAGGATGGGTTGCAGCTGCATGTCCAGTTGATCGCGCTCGAGGGCATTGCGCAACTCGCTTTCCAGGCGAATCTTGTCGAAGGCATGGGTGTCCTCCTGGGCCAAGCGGCCCGGCTCCTGGCGGGTGTCTCCGGTCAGGGTGGCCAATGCCGAGCGGTAGCGCGAAAGCTGACTCATCAGCAGCGCGCGCACGACGGGATCGGCCGCGGCGAGACGTTCGGCAAACTGGTTGCGGTCGATGGGGGTGAGCACGCAGTCGCTCAAGGCCTGCGCGCTGGCGGAGCGCGGCGAGGAATCGATGACGGCCATTTCGCCCAGCAGCGCGCCGGGGCCGAGGTCACCGAGCAGGCGCGTCTTTCCATGCTGCACGGTGGTGATGCGCACCTGTCCAGTTTCAACCAGGAACGCCGTGGTGGGTGCATCGTCTTCGGCGAAAATCATCTCGCCAGCACGAAATGTCTTGCGAGGCATCGTTGTATTCATGCGCACGCCGCCCTTCAGTCCCAATGGTGCGATTGTGGCAGAACCGTCCGTTGCCGGTGTGTGGGCGCGGCAGTCCTGCCTGGTATCAATGTCGCGGGTTGGCAAAAAAGAACAAGGGCCGCATACGCGGCCCTTGTTCAGGATCAACGAACGTAGCTATCAGGGGCAGGGGCTGAAGCCACAGCCAGCCGAGCTGATGAAGGGCACGGTTGCGCTCAAGCCATCCTGGGTTGAATAGGTGCATGAGCCCGCGCCTACCGCAGTGGGACCGGCTATGGTGAATCCTGTCGCGCTTCCGGAGTGGGTGGTCCGACCATTGCCACCCGTAGTTCCAGTAAAGGACGCGGGATTGATCGCAGCAGATCCGGTAACCGTGCATGCACCGGTAATCGCTACGCCTGGAATCGGATTTCCAAACGTATCCACTGCGCCAATCTGAATGTTGAATCCAGTGGCAGGTGGATCAATGCCGACAATCACCAGATTCGGCGAAACCTGCAACGCGGCCAGATTGACGATGATATCGACACTGGTTGAAGTGCCACCGCCAAAGAAGGTCAAGGTACCGCTGGGCGATTCGCCGGAGCTCGCAGTCAAGCCGGACGTCACCACATTGGCAACTGCGCATCCATTTGCGCCCGTGCTGCTACCCAATACTCCGGTTCCACTGACGCCATCAACCGTGCCCGTCCCCGATCCCAGCTGGAATGCGAAACCGAGGCGCACGCGCTGCAGCGGAGCCAACATCGCATCCCTCAGGCAGACAATGACTTGCTGCGTGGTGTTGCCGATGATCGGCGAAGGTGCTGCCGTGATGGAAGCCGGCGCAAGACCCGGATAGGAACCAATCTCGACGTCCGTCACGCGCTTGGCGCCACCGGTCACCGTATCCACGCTCTCGCCCTGCGCCCAGATCACATTCAGGAATCCAAGCGTGGAAATCGTGTAGTTGAGCGTGGCTGATGCACGGCCGATGTCATTGGTGACGCCAGTCGCGGTGATGTTGCCGTGCTGTGCGCGGGCAACCACGTAGGGCAGCACCGGACCGTAGTTGACCGATACGCCGGTGGTGTTGTTGAGATTGAAATTCGACGCCGTGGTCAGGCTGGTCTGCGAATTGATCTGCGCAACGGTCAGTGCGCTTTCAAGGTCGCTGTTGCCCTGGACATCCTGGCCGAACACGGCCAGCACGTCGCCCGGACCTGCGCCACCGCCGCCGGTGACGAACAGGCCGGAGGCCGCCGTGAACAGGTTGCCACCCTCTGCGGCGTCGCCGTTGACACCCGACATCGAGAACACGTCGCTGGCGACATTGTAGGGTTCATCGACCACGCCGAAGCGGATCACGGTGCCCGGCACAACCGGGTTGCCCTGGCGATCCTTGGCCAACGCGCTCACCGTCAGACTGTAGGTGGCGTCCGGATCATCCGGAATGCCATCGTCACCCACTGGCACGACATCTTCCGGCGGAATCACACCATCGGATACGCGATTCACGCGCAACGCATTGATGATCGGCGAGGTCAGGGTCAGGCTGAACAATTTGCCATCCGACACGACCACGGTCGTAGTCGCCGAAATCGGATCACTGATTCCGTTCGATACGTTGTTGTCGCTGCGATCCACCGTGGCGCGGATCTGGATCGGTCCCTGTACGGTGCCAGCCTGGAACGAGGCGGCGGCAATACCGTTCACGGTGCGCGTATTGACCGAAATGCCGCTGACCGGACCGCCAGCAGAGGTTGCCTGGAGGATGGATCCACCGGCACTGCCAACGATTTCGTAGCTCACGTTGTCCACCGCGCCCGGATCGGGCACCGGCTGGTTTGCACCGTCGCGTACCTGTACCGAAATCACTGAATTGGTCTGTCCACCAGAACCCGGGATGTAGACGCCGGCCGGACTGGGTGCGATATCCAGTGCCGCAGGCAATGGCGTTGCACCCTGTACGGTGAAGACCAGGGTCTTGGTCACGGTCAGGCCCGTGGCCGGATCGACCGCAGAGGCGGTTACTGTGGCACTGCCCGCCACATCATAGGACGTGGCGAAAAAGACATACGAGCCATTGTTGGTGGTGGCGGGAAAGCTCACCACGCGTGTCGCAAGCTCATTCACGTTGGTGGTGGACGGATCATCCGGTGGCGACAGGCTGACCGTGCTCGGCGAACTGGTGGTGAAGGTCGCATCCTGCGTCAATGCCGAAATCTGACCGCTGCTGTTGCGGAAGGTAAAGGAAACCTCCGCCATGAACGGAGACCCTGGATAAGGCAGGATGTTGTTCGGGTTGAGCGGCAGATTGGTTCGCGTTGCAATCAGGGTGATCGAGCCGGATTGCGGGGTGGCCGCGCCGCCGTCACCGCCGCCGCCGCCACAACTGGCTAAGGTTGCGCTGGCAAGCAGCAAGCCAAGCGTCTTGAAAGGGAATTTCATGTGGTTTCTCCAGGCTTGCAATGGGTTCTCGTGATACGTCTCTTTCGGCAGCACGTTGCCGTGCCGCCTGCCCCTGGACGTCTTACTTCAGACTCTCACTCAGGATTCTTGGCGTTACGAAGATGAGCAGCTCGGCCTTGGTGTCGGTGCGGCCGGTCTTCTTGAACAGGTTGCCGAGTATCGGCACGTCGCCCAAGAACGGAACCTTGGTCAAGTCGTCGCGCTTCTCGACCTCGTAGACTCCGCCGAGCACCACGGTCTGGCCATTGTCGACCAGTACGGAGGTGTTGATCTCGCGCTTGTCGATGATGGGCACCTGGCCACCACCCGGGTTGTCGATGTAGCGATTGACGGCATCCTTCTTGACACCCAGATTCAGCACCACGCGATCATCCGCCGTGATGGTCGGCGTCACCTTGAGCTCAAGAACGACTTCCTTGAACTGGACGGTCGCCGTACCGGTACCACCCGCACCGGAGTTCTGGAAGGTGACGTAGGCCACTTCCTGGCCCTGTTTGATCACGGCTTCCTTTTGGTTGGCGGTGACCACGCGCGGGCTGGATACGACTTCACCACGACCTTCGTTCTGCGCAGCGGACAGCTCCAGGTCCAACAGGTAGTCGGCACCCAGAATAGCGAGGCCAAAGCTGCCGGCTGGCGACGCAGCAGGCAAGTTGATGTTGAGGCGGTCATTCAGGTTGGGTACCGCGATGCCGCCGGTTCCTGCCGTGCTGCCCGGCGCAAATACCGGCAACCCGCGACCACCGCCAAAGCGATTGCTCAAGGCGAGGTTGCTCATGCGATCCGTGCCCGTTGCGGTTCCTGTGGTCGAGATGACATTGCCGTTGTTGTCCTCGTAGCCGCCGCTGATGCCAAACTTGACGCCCAGCTCGCGGGCAAAGGTATCGGTGGCGATGACGATGCGGGATTCGATCAACACCTGCTGCACCGGGCGATCAAGCACTGCGATCAGCTGGCGAATTTCCAGAACCTTTTCCGGCGTGTCGCTCACCAGCAGGGTGTTGGTGCGGTCGTCGTAGGTAACCGTGCCGCGTTTCGACATGAATCCTCGCTGCTGACTCTGCCCTGAAGCACCAGTTCCAGCCGAGCCACCCACCTGACCGCTGGAGACATCCTTGGTCAACAAGGCCGCGATATCCCGGGCATTGCCGTAACTGATGGGGATGTAGTCGGAGACCAGCTCCACCTTGTCTTCCATCTGCAGGCGTGCGTCGGCGATGGCCTGCTCGCGGTCGGCGATTTCCTTCTGCGGAGCAACCCAGATCACATTGCCCTGCTTGCGCTGGTCGAGACCCTTGGCGCGCAACACGATATGCAGCGCCTGGTCCCACGGCACATTGATCAGGCGCAAGGTCACGTTGCCCTGCACGCTGTCGGCGACGACGATGTTGAGGTCCGACACATCCGCGATCAGCTGCAACACCGAGCGCGTCGGAATGTCCTGAAAATTGAAGGTGACCCGGCTGCCGTTGAAGACCGGCTCGGCATTCTTGGCCAGCTTGTCGTCAACGCGCTTGGGAGCGACTTCGACCACGTATTCATTGCCGGTCTGGTAGGCGAGCTGCTCGAACGGACCCTTGGCCGATATCTCGATACGCACACCAGCTCCGCGCGAACGCGTCTCGATGTATTGCACCGGCGTCGCGAAATCGAGCACGTCCAGACGTTTGGCCTGGCTCGGCGGCAGCTTCACGTTGAGGATATCCAGCACAATCTTGTCGCCTTCCTGCTTCAGGTCGGCAGCAGCGCCTGGGCCGGAGAAGCTGACAAGGATGCGCCCTTCACCATCGGTGCCCCGGCGAAAATCGACATTGCTCAGCTCGACCGAATTGCTGGCTATGGTCTTGGTCGGATTGCGGCTGCCGGCAGCTGCCGCAGCCGCTGTCGTTCCTGCCACATTGGCCGCGATGCTGAGAACCAGCTCCTTGCCATTGATTCGGGTTTCGTAGCTTGCGGGCCGGAACAAGTCGACCACGACGCGCGTGCGCCCGGCGGCTTCCACCGTGGTGATGCCCGACGTGGCTCCTGCGCCAACCTCGATGCGACGCTGGCTGAGCGCATTTCGCGTGTCGGCCAGGTCGAGCGCGATTCTCGGCGGGGCTTCCGTGGTAAATGCCTGCGGCACCGTCACCGGTTCAGCGAACCGCATCGTGACTTCGACCCGCCCTCCGGGCTGTGCGGTGTAGGTGAGATCCTCAAGCACATTCTCGGCCTGTGCCGGATTTGCGAAGCTGAAACCGAGCAACGCGATCAGACCCGCGATTCCGGCTCGCCTTTTCCCTATGGCGGGCTTGCGCCCCTGGAAGTCAGTAGCTGTCGTAGTCATTTTGCTTACCCCCAACGGGTCGGTCATTTCTTGTCGGTATTGGCTAACGAGATCGAGGCTTGCCGCTCAACCCAGCCGCCGGTCAGATTTGGAACCAGTTCGACCAGTTCAATCTGGCCTTCATTGATTGCGGTAATGCGTCCGTAATTCTGGCCGGCGTAATTGCCCACATGGACGCGATGAATCGCGCCATTCGGATCCTTCAACAGCCCTTCCGGGGCCCCGGCTGCCCCCAGCGTTCCCACCATCTTCAAGCCATCAAGGGGAAAGCCCTCCAAAGGTTCCGGTACCCTGTTTTGGTCCGGCTTTGGTCCGGCATCTGCCGACATCTCGTCATCCTTGCTGGATGGCGGCATGTCGAACGGATCGCGATCATCCGGCGCTTTCAGCGTGTAGTCGAATTTCTCGAAGGTCTTCATTGTCGGAATGGGTTCGACATTGGGCTTTGCCTTTTTCTTCGCAGCCTCTACCCAGGTTCTCACCTCGTCGGTACCTGAAGTGCAACCAACGAGGACGATGATCGCAATGAACAGCGGCAGGATTCGATATGGGCGGGTGATTCGAAAGTCCATGTCACTCGCCTCCCTTGGTTTTGGCGGGAGCGGGCTTCTTCGCACCCTTGCCTGTCTTGGGTGCGTTCGCGGCCTCAAACTCGGCAATCTCGTCGTTGTCCATGTAACGGTACGTCTTGACGGTACCCTCAAGGGTCAGCGTGCCACCGGCACTCAGCACGGTCGCCCCTCCCTTCTTGGCGCCGCTTGGTCGCAGCGAAACGTCGTGCATGGTCAGGATCACGACGCGCGGGAGCGAGGCGACCTTGCTGATGAAGGCGCCGAACTCATGGTAGGTACCCACCATGCGCAGCTGGATCGGCTTTTCCGCGTAGAACCCCTTCATCACTTCTGGGCCTGGCTGGAAAAGGTCATTGCTAATGCCTGATCCGAGAGCTGCCTGGGAAATCTCCATGATCAATTTCGGCATTTCCGTCTTGCCTGGCAGCTGGTTGATCGCCTCTTGCAGCTTGTCGGTCATATCCTTCAGCTGCTTTTCCAGCGCGGGAAGATTGACCACCTGAGCCCACTTCTTGGTGAAGTCGTCTTTCAGGCCCGCTTCCTTCTTTTCGGCCTGCTTCAACTCTTCTTGCTGCTCGCTGATCTTGAACCACCAACCGAGGAACAGGATGGCGGCGATGATCAGGATGGCAAAGAATGCCTTGATCGATTTTGGCCAGTTGCCGACATTGTTGCGATCAAGATTTCGGAGGTCGTCGAAGAAACTCATGGCTTCTTCTCCTCTGTGGCTGGCTTTGCTGGAGCCTCCTTGTCGGTCAGCTTGGTCGCCGCCGCATTCAGCTGCGCACCCAAATCCGCAGCTGGCTTGGCAGGCGCCGCTGCCGGAGCTGCAGCCGCGGAAGCCGACGCGGCATCCTTTCCATCGGCAGCCGCACTCTTTTCGGCCTCGGTCTGCGATTTCTTTGTGTTGACTGCCAAGGAAAACTCGAAAGGAAGTCGAGAGTCCACGTCTTTGGCGCCTTCCTTGTTCTCGATCTTGGCCAGATCCGCCTTGCCAAGATAGGGCGAGTTTTCCAAGGCCTTCATGTAGGTCGCCACACGCGTGCTGGACTCGGCCACTCCCGCAAAGGTAAGCGTGTCTCCGCTCTGCTTGATGGAGGTCAAACGCGTGCCGTCGGGGATGGTCTTCGACATCTGGTCAAAAAGATGAACCATCTGCGCCCGATTGGCTTGCAGGTCCTCGATGATTTCCTTGCGTGCCAGCAATTGGGCTCGAGTGCGCTCGAGCTCCTTGATGGATTCGATATCTTTCTCCAGCAGCTTGATCTGGTCGGACAAATACCGGTTGCGCTCGTTCTGGTTGTCAATGCGCATGCCCATCCAGTACGACGCGCACAGAAACACGAACACCGCAGCCGCAGCCGACATGGCGAGCATCATGTAGAACTCGCGCTCGCGCTGCTTGCGCCGCTCAGCTCGCCAAGGCAATAGGTTGATTCTGGCCATCAGTCGAAACTCCTCATCGCCAGCCCACACGCAATCATCAGCGCCGGAGCATCCTGCGCGAGCGTCTGCGCCTGAACGCGCGACGAGAGCGACATGTTGGCAAGCGGGTTGGCTACCACGCAGGGCACGCCCAGCTGCTCTTCAACCATGTCGGCAACGCCCGTGATCGACGCGCAGCCACCTGCAAGCACGATCTGATCAACCCGGCTGTACTCGCTACCGGCAAAGAAGAACTGCAGCAGGCGACTGATCTGCTGGACCATCGCCTCCTTGAATGGCTCCAGTACCTCAATCTCGTAGGACTCAGGCAATCCGCCCTGGCGCTTTGCCAGTCCGGCTTCCTCGTAGCTCAAGCCGTAGCGGCGCATGACCTCGTCGGTCAGCTGCTTGCCACCAAAGACCTGTTCCCGGGAATAGATGGTGCGCTGATTGCGCAACACGATCAGGGTCGTCATGGTCGCCCCGACATCGATGACGGCGACAACCGCATCCTTGGGCACCGACAACTGATCGGCAACAAGCTTGAAGGCGTTTTCCATCGCAAACGCCTCGACATCCATGGTTTTGGCGGCCAGACCCCCGAGATCGAGGGCAGCAATCCGCAAATCGACGTTTTCCGTGCGTGAGGCGGCAAGCAGGACGTTGACCATATCCGGGTTGTCCTTGACCGGGCCAAGGACTTCGAAGTCAAGACTGACTTCTTCAATCGGATAGGGGATGTACTGATTCGCCTCGACCTGGATCTGCGCCTCCATGTCCTCCTCGGACAGGTCGGCCTGCATCGGGACGATCTTTGTGATGACCGCCGATCCCGCCACGGCTGCTGCCGCAGCGCGCGTTTTTGCGCCGGATCGGGCCAATGCACGCCGAATGGCATCGCCTACGGCCTCGACCTCGACGATACCTTTCTCGACGACGGCGTTCGGCGGCAATGGCTCGACGGCGTAGTGTTCAACGCGGTAACGACCGCCCGTCTGACTCAGCTGCAACAGCTTTACGGCCGTTGAACTGATGTCGACTCCGATCAGAACCGGTGCCTTAGGAGTGAAGAGTCCCACTACTTTTTCCCCTTCCCACGCGCCCTTACGAGCGAAACATGTGCTTTCACATTAAATCTAAATCTTAACCAATTGGCAACAGGGTCCTCTCAATTAGTCGACCCCGTCGCGAAAATGGCCGAATTTGGTGCCTTTCTGGCCCCTTGGCGCCCCCGGAAAGGCCTGAACGGGCGCTAACACCTATACTGTGTCGTCTGGTCCCGCTTTCTTCCTTGACTGCCATCACAAGTCAAATCCACTGCATGAGAATTTTCCTACGTCTGGCCCGCTATGCGCTTTACCTCGGACTGGGTGGCGCGCTGCTGGGTTTTCTTGCCCTTGGCATCGCCTATTGGCTGATTTCGCCTCGCCTGCCGGCCGTCGAGTCCCTGAAGAACGTGAACCTCCAGGTGCCGTTGAAAGTGCTGTCCGCAGACGGCAAGCTGATGGCGACCTTTGGCGAAACCCGGCGCATTCCCATCACCATGAAGGACGTGCCGGATCGCCTGCGTTATGCGGTGCTGTCGGCTGAAGACGCGGATTTCTACAGCCATTCGGGTATCGATTTCGGCGGAATTGCGCGTGCCGTCTGGCTGGTCACCACCACCGGCAGCAAGCACGTCGCAGGCGGCAGCACGATTACCCAGCAGGTTGCACGCCAGTTTTTCCTGAGTCCCGAAGTCACCTATACGCGCAAATTGTCGGAAATCTTCCTCGCGTTCCGCATCGAGAATGCGCTCAGCAAGGACGAGATCCTCGAGCTTTATCTCAACAAGAGTTTCTTCGGCAATCGCGCCTACGGTATTGCTGCAGCGGCCGAGTTTTACTACGGAAAATCGCTCGACCAACTGACGCTCGCCGAGTGCGCGATGCTGGCTTCCTTGCCCAAATTTCCATCCACGGGCAACCCGATCAGCAACCTTCCGCGCGCGCTGTTGCGCCGCGCCTATGTGCTTGGACGCATGCTGGATCTGGGCCATATCGACAAAGCCAGGTATGACGCGGCAATGGCCGAGGACGACCTCTCCTTTGCCCACGAGCCACCGATCGAGATCGAGGCTTCCTACCTCGCCGAAATGGTCCGACAGGAAGCCATTACGCGCCTGGGCAACGACGCACTCAACAACGGCTACGTCATACGCACCACGATTGAATCCACCGACCAGGCAGCGGCGAACCAGTCGCTGCGGGAATCGTTGCTCAACTACGACATGCGCCACGGCTATCGCGGCGCGGAAGCGCACGTGGAGCTCGGCTCCGAACGCGACCCCGAACACCTGGCCACGCACATCGAATCCCATGATGTGGTCAGCGGGTTGATGCCCGGCATCGTCAGTGCGAGCAGCGAAACCGAAGCCATCGCGTACTTGAAGGACGGCCAAAGCGTCGCGCTTGATCTCACCGCCGTTGAATGGGCCCGCCCCTACATTGACGACAGTCGGCACGGCCCCTCGCCCAAGCGGGTTTCGGACGTGCTCAAGGTTGGCGACATCATCCGCGTGGTGCGTGACGACAAGGGCACTTGGCGCCTGGCCCAACTTCCCGCAGTGCAAGGTGCGTTTGCCGCCCTGGATCCGGAGGATGGTGCCATCCGCTCGCTGATCGGCGGTTTCAACTTCTCACGCAGCAAGTTCAACCGGGCCACCCAATCGAGCCGCTCGGCCGGATCCAGCTTCAAGCCCTTCCTGTATTCGGCGGCTTTCGAGCATGGATTCACCCCCGCCTCGGTGGTCAACGATGCTCCCCTGGTGTTTCCGGACCCATCGCGGCCCAACGGCCTGTGGACGCCTTCGAATGACGACAACAAGTTCGACGGCCCCATGCGCTTGCGCGAGGCCCTGGTGCAGTCGAAAAACCTGATCTCGGTCCGCCTGCTCGATGCCATTGGCGTCCACTATGCCCACGAGTACGTGACCCGCTTCGGATTCAACGCACAACAAATCCCCGAGAACCTCTCCATGGCACTCGGCACCGCTGCCGTATCCCCGCTGGAAATGGCACGCGGCTACGCAGTGCTTGCCAATGGCGGGTTTCTCGTCGATCCCTATTTCATCGCCGAGATCAGTGACCGGGACGGCAAGCTGATCTACCGCGCCGATCCTGCACGGGTCTGCCGCGAGTGTCCGCAGCGCCAGCTCGAAGGCAGCGGCGGCTCCGTCGGCTCGGATGCGCCCTCGCCTGCTGGATTCAGCGCGATCAGCAGCGCCCATGCAACCCCAGCCGCAGTTTCCACCGACGGCAGCCCCCGCCTTGCTCCGCGCGTCCTCGACGCGAGGGTTGCCTACCTGGTGACGTCCCTGATGCGCGATGTCATCCGGCGTGGAACAGGATCCGGCGCGATGGTGTTGAAGCGCAACGACCTCGCCGGCAAAACCGGAACCACCAACGAATACCGGGATGCCTGGTTCTCCGGTTTCAATGCAAGAATCGCCGCAACGGCCTGGGTTGGATTCGACGATTTCAGTTCGCTCGGCAGCCGCGAGTTCGGTGCCAAGTCCGCGCTTCCGATCTGGATCGGATTCATGCGCGAAGCATTGGCCGACGTGCCAGAGCAGCCCTTCGACATGCCGGCCGGCATCACCACGGCGCGGATCGACAGACACAGTGGCTTGCTCGCATCCGCCGGTGACGCCGAGTCGATGATCGAGTATTTCAAGACCGAAGATGTCGACCAACTGGCAGCGCGCCCGGATTCGCAACAGGAAGAGCTGCGCGAAGCCTATGACGTGTTCTGATGCACCATTCTGCGCGGGGCCGACATGGCGACTCCAGACGACGCATTGCGGTTGAAGCCGCGCGCCTGATTGCCGACCAGGGCATGCGCGACTATCACGCGGCGAAACTCAAGGCGGCCTCGCGGCTGGGGTTTTCGCCAGATGTTGATCTGCCGCGCAACGCTGAAATCGAATCGGCCCTGCGCGAACACCAGCGCCTGTTCCAGGCGCAGACCCAAACGGCCATCCTGGCCCGCCTGCGTTCCGCTGCGCAGGAAGCGATGCGTTTCTTCCACCAGCTTGAACCGCGACTGGTGGGTGCCGTGCTGGAAGGAACCGCCGATGAGCATTCCGCCATCTGCCTGCACCTGTTCGCGGATGACGTGGCAACGGTCATTGCGCTGCTGGCTGAACGCGGCATCCCCTATCAACTGCATGATCGGCGGATCCGCCTGGATGCCGTCACCGACACCCGCTTGCCGGTGCTGGAATTCACGGCAGGCACCAACACCATCGACGTCACGGTGTTTCCCCGCGACGGCTTGCGCCAGGCTCCTTTGGACCGCATCACCGAACGGCCGATGCGTCGCGCAAGCATCGATGCCGTGAGCCAGCTTCAGGACCCAAGCCCAGGCGCCTGAATCGTCACGCAAGCATCCAACGCATGCCCGGCCGCCTTGCTTCAGCGCTTGTCCATTGCCACGTAATTGCGCTCGGCGGCGCCCGTGTAGACCTGGCGCGGACGACCGATCTTGCCATCCGCTGCGCCCTGCTGCTCGAGCCAGTGCGCCACCCAACCGGCGGTCCGCGCAATGGCAAACATCACCGTGAACATCTCGGTGGGAATCTTCAGTGCCTTGTAGATGATGCCCGAATAGAAATCGACATTCGGGTACAGCTTGCGGTCGACGAAGTAGGAGTCCTTGAGCGCAACCTCTTCAAGCGCCATGGCCACATCAAGCAGGGGATCCTTGAGGTTGAGGTCCGCCAGAACCTTGTGGGTCATCTCGCGGATGATGGTCGCCCGTGGATCGAAATTCTTGTAGACGCGATGGCCGAAGCCCATCAGGCGGAATCCGGAGTCCTTGTCCTTGGCCTTGGCCACCGCGGACGCAACATTGCCGGCATCGCCGATTTCCGTGAGCATGCTGAGCACGGCCTCGTTGGCTCCGCCATGTGCGGGCCCCCACAATGCAGCGATACCTGCAGCCACGCAAGCATACGGATTGGCGCCAGTCGAACCGACCAGTCGCACGGTCGAAGTGGACGCATTCTGTTCGTGATCGGCATGCAGGATGAACAACAGGTCAAGCGCCTTGGCTACCACCGGACTCAGCTCCAGCGGTTCGCTCGGCACCTCGAACATCATGTGCAGGAAACGCGTCACGTACTCGAGGTTGTTGCGCGGATAGCGCACCGGCCAGCCGATCGAATAGCGGTATGCGGCCGCGGCAATGGTCGGCACCTTGGCGATCAGACGGATCGCAGCCAGCCTGCGCTGCTCGGGATCATCCATGTCCAGGGTGTCGTGGTAGAAGGCCGACAGCGAGGCAACCGACGCGCACAGCATGGCCATTGGGTGGGCGTCGTAGTGGAAACCGTTGAGAAAGTTCTTCTGCGCTTCATGCATCATCGTGTGATGCGTTACCTCATGCTCGAAAACGCCGAATTCCGCCTTGCTCGGCAACTCGCCATTGATCAACAGGTAGGCAGTTTCGAGAAAGCTTGACTGCTTGGCCAATTGCTCGATCGGATAGCCGCGATACAGCAACACGCCCTTGTCGCCATCGATGTAGGTGATGGCGCTGCGCGTACTGGCCGTCGAAACAAATCCCGGATCAAAGGTGAAGTAACCGGTGTCGCGGTGCAACTTGCCGATATCGAGGGCTGGATCACCCAAGGTGCCAGAGACGACCGGCAACGACGTGCTGCGGTCATTGATGGTATCGGTGAGGTTCACTGCTTTGTCGGACACGACGGGCTCCTTTTGGCGGGTTTCGGACTCGCGGCATCTGGCCTTGCGGGAGCGCAGGGGCAAATGGCCGAACGTCGAAGATCGGACTCCCGCATGGGATGCGCGCGTCCGCATCCTGATTATCGCATAGCGCATAGGCGCGCATTCGGCGTTCGCGAATGAAGCGCACAAACAAGAACGCCGGCTGTGGGCCGGCGTTCCTGCATAAATCGGGAATCGTGCGTTACTTGGCGTAGCGACGACGGAACTTGTCCACGCGGCCACCGGAATCCACGATCTTCTGCTTGCCGGTATAAAACGGGTGGGACTGGCTGGAAATATCGATCTTGATCAGCGGATACTCTTGGCCATCCGTCCACTTGACGGTTTCCTTCGACGACATCGTCGAACCGGTCAGGAACGAAAAGTCGCTGGACAGATCCTGGAAAACGACGGGCTGGTACTTGGGGTGGATATCGGGCTTCATGGGACGCTACCGTTGACCGGGCTGACCCCGGAGAAAAGAGCGCGATTATAGGTGGCAATCAGACAACGACGCAAGTTTTTCGCATTGGAGCGAAAATCATCCGCATGGCGCGAAGAATTCATGCAAGCCGCTGTTTCCACAATCATTTCATGCGTATTTGGTGTGCGGTCCCAGACAAATCTCAAGCGGCGCCCAATGCATCCCTGATCAGGTTCTCGAATTTTCCCTGTTCCACTCCCAGCACGATTCGGGCATTCACCGGCCGAGCCATGCGTTGTTCCCAGTCGACCACGGTGGCGCCACGTGTCAGGCCTCCCGCCAGTTCAATGCCAACGTGACGTTCGGCGGACTCCACGATGATGGACGGATCAAGGGCCACGGCCATCGCCAATGCGTCTGCGGAAAGCATGCGCTGGCGTCCATGTTGCCTGGCCCAGCTTCGCGTTCGACGGGAAACCGAGGCATAGAATCGCGCCCGCTCATCATCGGCGGCCAGCCATTGCTCGAGGTCGTCATACGCAAGGCCATGGTGCATGGTGGCCTCCCAGTCCACCAGATCGAACGTCGGCCAGTTGCTGAACACCACATGCGCAGCTTCCGGGTCGAAGCCGATGTTGAATTCCGCCGGCACCAGATGCGTATTGCCGCGCCCGTTGACGGCGCCACCCATGATCACCAGACGCGCAACCCGCCGCGGCAATTCAGGATCCAGGCGCAGCGCGAGCGCCAGGTTGGTCAACGGCCCCAGTGCCACCACGGTCAGTTGACCGGCAAATTCCCTGCTCAAGCGACTGATCGCCAGTGCAGCGTGTTCGTTGGCGGCTGCCCGCGTTGATCGCGAATAGCCGGTATCACCGAAGCCATCGGCGCCATGCACGAACGCGGCATCCGCGGCATCCAGCACCAGGGGCGTCGCGCAGCCAGGGAACACGGGAGTTTCGTGTCCCATCACGTCAACCAGCTTCAGGGCATTGTTCACGGTATGCCGCAAGCCGACGTTGCCCGCGGCGATCGCCAAGCCTTTCACCTCGGCATGCTGATGCGCCATCAGGATCGCCAGTGCGTCATCGACGCCCGGGTCGGTATCAATCAGTAGCGGTGCGCGCATGGTCATCCATTCGAAGGGCCGGCATGGATTGTTTCAGACATGGGTGCGGTTCCTCCACAGGCACGCATTCCACCCCGGGGCGTCATGCGTCCGCGAAACGTGCAGAGTTACCGACCCAGCGCGCAATCAAACGATCGCATGCTCCTGCATGCTTGCGCAGCATGGTGCCGGCCACGTCCTGGACTTCCGCGAGCATGGCAGCATCGCGCGTCAGGTTTGCAATGCGGAATTCGAGCCGGCCGGTTTGCCGCGTACCCAGCAACTCGCCCGGGCCGCGCAGCTTGAGATCCTTTTCCGCGATCTCGAAACCATCGTTGGTTTCTCGCAGTGCATTCAGGCGCTCGCGCGCCATCGCCGAAAGCGGCGGCTGATACAGCAACACGCAGCTTGACGCCAGGCTCCCCCGGCCCACGCGTCCGCGCAACTGGTGCAACTGCGCCAGACCAAGGCGTTCCGCGTTCTCCATGATCATCAGGCTGGCATTGGGCACATCCACGCCCACTTCAATGACGGTGGTCGCAACCAGCACGCTGATGGCACCGGACTGGAATTGCTGCATGACCTTCTGCTTTTCGGCCGGTTTCATGCGCCCATGGATCAGGCCGATGGAAATGCCTTGCAGCGTGCGCTCCAGTTCGGCATGGGTGGTTTCGGCAGCCTGCGCTTCCAGTTGTTCGGAATCTTCAATCAGGGTGCACACCCAATAGGCCTGCCGTCCTTCGCCGCAGGCGGCGCGGATGCGATCGACCACCTCGGCGCGACGCGCAGTGGAAATGGCAACCGTGGTCACCGGACTGCGCCCGGGCGGGAGTTCATCGATGCGTGACACGTCCAGATCGGCATAGGCGGTCATCGCCAGGGTGCGCGGTATCGGCGTGGCCGTGAGCACCAGTTGATGCGGGACAAGTTCGGCATCGGCTCCCTTGTCACGCAAGGCCAGGCGTTGGTGGACTCCGAAGCGATGCTGTTCATCGATGATGACCAGGCCGAGCTTGCGGAACGCGACGGCATCCTGCATCAGCGCATGGGTACCGATGACCAGTTGCGCCGGACCCTGCAGCGCGGTCATGGCCGCTTGCCGTGCCTTGCCCTGGACCTTGCCGGCCAGCCATACCGGCTCGATGCCGAGCGGCGCAAACCAGTCGCGGAAGTTGCGCAGGTGTTGCTCCGCCAGCAATTCCGTGGGCGCCATCAGGGCGACCTGGAATCCGGATTCAATGGCGACCAGCGCAGCCAGCGCGGCAACCACGGTCTTGCCGGAGCCGACGTCGCCGTGCACCAGGCGCAGCATGGGCTCGCTGCGCGACATGTCGCGTGCGATCTCCCGCGCAACGCGCTGCTGCGCACCGGTGAGCTTGAATGGGAGTGCGGCAAGCAAGTCGCGTTGTGCTTCGCCCGTTCCCGCCAGGCCCGGTGCGCGATGCGAGCGGATCCTGGCCCGCAGGCGCTTCATGCCCAGGTGATGCGCCAGCAATTCCTCGAATGCCAGCCGCCGCTGGCTCGGATGGATGCCTTGAAGCAGCGCCGCAACGTCGGCGTCAGCGGCCGGGCGATGTACTTGGAGCAGCGCGTCGCGCAATGACTGCAGGCGCAAGGGTTCAAGCAATGGTGCCGGGATCTGCTCGAGTTGCGCGGCCGGCGGAAGCTGCAGCAGTGCCTTTGCAATCAGCACGGCAAGCCGCTTCTGGCCGAGGCCTTCGGTGGTCGGGTACACGGGGGTCAGGCACTCGTCCACGCCCGAACCATCGGCCAGCACCCGCTGGTATTGCGGATGCACCATCTCGAAACCGTGTGCGCCGTACCTGACCTGGCCATAACAGCGCAGTCGCGTACCCGGCGCCAGTTGCTGTACCTGGGTGCGACGGAAACTGAAAAAGCGCAAGGTCAGCATTGAACGTGCGTCATCGGTGATGACGACGCGCAATTGCGGACGGAAGCGGAACCCTTGCTCGACGGCTTCGACCGTGCCTTCAACCTGGACGCTATCCGCGGCACGCAGGTCGCGAATCGCAGTGATGCGAGTGCGGTCCTCGTAGCGCAACGGCAGGTGGAACCAGAGATCCTGGATGCGCAGGATGCCCAGCCGCGCCAGCGTCGCTTCCAGGGCCGGGCCGACTCCGGGCAGGCTGGCGACGGCTGCCAGGCCTGGATCGGCTGATTCGCGCGGATGCAGGTGAGGTGCCGACCTCATGCGACCAGCACAGCCTTGATGACCCGCGCGATCACGCAAACCCTGGGTCAGTCGACCACGGCAACCAGATCGATCTCGACCTGCGCAGCCCGCGGCAGTGCCGCGACACCGATCGTTGAACGCGCCGGATACGGTTCACGGAAATACTGCTTCATCACCTCGTTGACCGCGGAGAAATTGCCCAGATCGGTGAGATAGATGCCAACCCGCACGACATTCCCGAAGTCCGCGTTGGCCGCGGCCAGGACCGCCTTGAGATTCTCGAAAACCTGCCGTGCCTGGGTGCTGATGTCACCTTCCACCAGTTCGCCGGTCGCGGGATCGAGCGGCGTCTGACCCGACAGGTACAGGGTATTGCCGACCTGTACGGCCTGCGAGTACGGACCGATGGCCTTGGGAGCGCGGTCGGAATGGATGATACGGCGTTGCGACATGTTCACTTCCTCGATTCAGACAGGATGACGATAAACCGCGTTGACGACCGCAAGTCGGCGCACGCCGCGCATGACATCGGCCAAGTGCTTGCGGCTGGTGACTTCTATGGTGAACAACAAGGTCGCCGTCATCAGGTCGCGCTCCTTGTATTCCACATTTTCGATGTTCGAATTGGCCTGCGCCACCGCCGCCGCAACCTGTGCAAGCACGCCAGGCTTGTTGGCAACGATGATGCGCAACTCCACCCGATAATCGCCACTGACGCTGGTGTCCCAGGCGATCTCCACGCAGCGTTCCGGCGTCTTGCGCAATTCCACCATGTTCGGGCATTCGAGCCTGTGCACGACAATGCCCTTGCCGGCGGACAGGTAACCGACGATTTCGTCACCCGGAACCGGATGGCAGCAGTTGCCGAAACTGAGCACGCCCCGTTCAGCGCCGGTGATCAGGATCTTTTCGGCGGACCGCGCATTCAAACCGGGCAATGCTTCATCATGGAGTTGCAGCAGGCTGCGCGCAACCTGTTCGGCGGTGCGGTTGCCGAGTGCGATGTCGGCAAGCAGGTCCTCCAGGGCACGCAACTTGTTGTCTTCGAGATAGCGGCCCAGTTGATCCGGCGGCAGTGCTTCGAGCGAGCCACCCAGCGCATCCATGGCGCGATCCAGCATGCGATGACCCAGTTCGATGGCGTCTTCGTGTTGCAGGCGCTTGAGGAAATGCCGGATTGCCGTACGCGCCTTCGCCGTGACCACCCATTCCAGCCATTGCGTGCTCGGCACGGCGGATGGTGCGGTGATGATTTCCACCGATTGGCCGCTGCTCAAGCGGGTACGCAGCGGCGCCAGCTTCTTGTCGACGCGCGCGGCCACCGCGTGGCTGCCGACATCGGTATGCACCGCATAGGCGAAATCCAGGGCCGTGGCATTGCGCGGCAGGGCGAGGATCTTGCCGCGCGGAGTGAACAGATAGACCTCATCCGGAAACAGGTCGACCTTGACGCTTTCGATGAACTCCAGCGACGAGGGCATCTGGCGCTGTTCGTCGACGAGGCTCGTCACCCATTCACGCGCGCGATTCTGCGCGCTGTTGGCCGGCATGGAATCGCTCTTGTAGGCCCAGTGCGCGGCAACACCGCGCTCGGCCACGGTATTCATGTCTTCGGTACGGATCTGGATCTCGATGGGCGCACCAAAGGGGCCAAACAGTACGGTGTGCAGCGACTGATAACCGTTGGCTTTCGGAATTGCGATGAAGTCGCGGAACCTGCCATCCAGTGGCTTGTACAGGGCATGCACCGCACCCAGCGCGTGGTAACAGTGCATGACCGAATCAACGACCACGCGGAATCCGTAGACGTCCATGACCTGGGCAAAGGATTTGTGGTCGCTGCGCATCTTCTGGTAGATGCTGTAGGGCGACTTGATCCGGCTGATGGTGCGGTGGGCAAGTCCCTCGGCATTGAGTCGAGCCTCCAGCGCGGATTCGATTTTCGCCATGACTTCGCGACGATTGCCCAGCGCGGTGCGGATGCGCTCCGAGATGACCCGGTGTCGGTTCGGATGCATGGCGCGGAAGCCGAGATCCTGCAACTCGGCCTTGAACTGGTTCATGCCCAGGCGCTGCGCAATCGGCGCGTAGATCTCCAGGGTTTCCAGGGCAATGCGACGGCGCGACTCCGGCTCCATGGCGCCGAGGGTTCGCATGTTGTGCAGACGATCGGCCAGCTTGATCAGAATCACGCGCAAGTCGCGTGCCATCGCCAGCAGCATCTTGCGGAAGCTCTCGGCAGCGGCTTCCTGGCGACTCTTGAAGTGGAGCTTGTCGAGTTTGGTAACCCCGTCAACCAGTTCAAGCACGGCGCTGCCGAACTCGTCGTTCAAGCATTCGGCGGTGACATCGGTATCTTCGAGGGTGTCATGCAGGATCGCGGCAATGATGGTTTCGACATCCATGCCAAGCTCGGCGAGGATGCCGGCCACCGCGATCGGATGGGTGATGTAGGGCTCGCCGCTGCGCCGGGTCTGGCCCTTGTGCGCCAACGCACCGACCTCGTAGGCGCGCCGCACGCGCGCGACTTGCGCCTCCGGCAGGTAGCCGGAAAGCTTGTCCTCCAGCGCCAGCACATACGCGGGGACCTTGTTGCGCCTGGTCGTTCGCGAATCCGCAGCTGCCTTCATCGCCACCTCGCTGCCGCGCCCGATCAGGCCGCCGCGCAATGGCCGGATTTGCCGCGGAGCATCGCCAAATTACAGGTCGTCGCCACCCTTCGAAAGGTCGTCATCCACTTCCGCGGCCGCCCATTCCAGGGCCTCGCGTTCGGCGCGCTCGCGGGCTTGCCGGTCGATCTCGTCGATCATGGTCAGGTCCACCTTGCGTGCTGCGATTTCGCGCAGGGAAACCACGGTCGGCTTGTCGTTGTGGGCTTCAATCGTCGGATCAGCGCCCTTGGAGAGCTGACGCGCGCGCTTGGTCGCCATCAACACCAGTTCGAATCGGTTATCGACGACCGAAAGACAATCTTCTACGGTAATACGCGCCATCTGCAGCCAGCCTCTTGGAAATCAGTTGCAACACCGGTTTGGGCGGGTATTCTAGCGGGCTGATATATTGCAGTGCAATCAAGGCGCCCGAACGCCCGATCCGCAATGCATCAGCGAGCAACCGGAAGCCGGTTTGATTTACCCTGCCGGATGTACCCGGCCTGATCCTGGCGCGCCAACCTGACCCGTGGCGCTCGGCGTACTGCAAGGAACCCTGTACCCATGCTGCGATCCTTCAATCCAACACCCGTTCGCAACAGGCTGCTGGCCGCATCCTTGCTGGTGTTGGCCGGCTGTACGATTGCCAAGCCGCGAACCGACGATCCCTGGGAGAAATTCAATCGCAAGGTCTATGCCTTCAATGTGAAAGTCGACAATGCGGTGATCCGCCCCACGGCCGTGGTCTATCGCAAGATCACATCACCCAATGTGCGACGCATCCTCAGCAATTTTTTTGCCAATTTGCGCATGCCGATCACCATCGCAAATGATGCACTGCAAGGCGAGATGAAGGACGCCCTCAAGGGTACCGGGCGCTTCCTCATCAACAGCACGGCGGGATTTCTCGGCTTTTTTGATCCGGCCAGTGAAATGCGCCTGCCGCCGCAGGAAACCGACTTCGCCGTGACCTTGGCCAAGTGGGGCGTCGGCGAAGGCCCGTATCTGGTATTGCCCTTGGTTGGCTCGACCAGTGCGCGCGACATCTGGCGCATGCCGGTCGACGGCCGCCTGTTCGATCCCATGGGGTATTACTCGCGCACCCACGATTACGAACTCGGTCGCCAGTATTGGCCGAGCATGGCTTATCTGGTCACCCTTCGCGCCGGCGCCATCGACGCGGAGAACCTGGTCGAGGGTGCGTTCGATCCGTACGTGTTCTACCGCGATGCCTACCGGCAACGACGCCTGTACCTGATATACGACGGCGAACCGCCTTTTGAGGCCATCCAGCAATTGCAGGGGTTGGACGAGGACGATCTGGACTCGCTGTTGCAGGAACAGATCGACTACGAAAAACAGCAGCCGACCCCGCAGCCGTGATTGCCTGACGCCTGGATCAATCCAGAATCAGGTGCCCTGCACTGGAGCGGTGTCGCTCGAACCCAACATGCCAGTGGCATCTCCCAGCCTGGCAATGGCACGCAAGCGATCCGACATGCCCCGGTAAACCAGTCGGCACTGGCTGCGACTGGCCGCAGCCGACCAAGCCAGCAGTACTGCCAGGGTCACGCTGTCTGCACTTTCCAGGTGCTCAAGATCCAGCTCGAAATTTCCATTGGCCGGAATCTGCTTGCCCGCAGCGAGCGCCTGCGCCGCGTTGGCGACATCGATGCGCCCGACCAAGCGTGCCGAGGTGGCCGAAGTCGGCTGCATTGAAAACGCCGGACTCACGGCCCGCTCGTGCGCTTGTCGAGGCTCTCCAGGGCCTTCTCGCCCTGGGTTTCAAGGCGCACGATCAGTGAATCGAGGCTGGTGGCCTGGATTTCCGCCGCAACCTGGTTGCGGTAATTGGTGATGTAGGAAATGCCTTCGATGATCACGTCATAGGCCTTCCATTCACCGGATGCCGCCTGGCGGAACGCATAGTCGACGGCGACGCTCTTGCCATCATCGAGGATCACCTGGGTGCGCACGATGGTGCGCTTGGCATTGAGCTCGCCCTTGAAGGGCAACACGCGCACGTTGCCGCGCGTGTAGTTGAGCAGCCCTTCCGCATAGCGGTGCGCGATCGAGTTGTAGAACGCCTTGGCAAAACGCGAACGTTGCTGTGGCGTTGCTTCACGCGCATTGCGGCCCAGAACGAGCAGCGAGGCGTACTCGATATCAAAATGCGGCAGCAGGATCGCGTCGATCTCGCGGATCAGCTTGTCGCGATCCGCCTTGAGCTCCTCGCGGTGGGCGCCAATGCTGTTGGCAAGATCATCGGCGATCTTCTGCACGACCTGGTCTGGCGCCAGGTTTGCAGCGTGCGCAAACGACACGCTGGAGAATCCCAGAACCAACCCAAGTAGTCCCGCCGTCAACTGCCGCATGCCGTGTGCCTCCAATGGCTGTCTGTGTGAAGGATGGTGTTACTCGGATCCATCCGTTTTCGCCTGGTCACCCTGTTTGGCGGTATCGCCACCCACCAGGAATTTGCCGATCAGGTCTTCCAGCTGCATCGAGGACTGGGTCAGGATGACTTCATCGCCATCCTTGAACATGTCCGGCGAGCCACCGGGCTGGATGCCAACGTACTGATCTCCCAATAAACCGCTGGTGAATATGGCGGCAGCGGAATCGTCGGGAATCTCGGCAAAGCGCTTGTCGATGCCGATCATCACGATCGCGCTCAGGGTTTGCGGATCAAGCGTGATTGACTGAACCGAACCGATGCGCACGCCCGCCAGCTTGACCGGCGCGCGCACCTTGAGCTGGCCGATGTTGCTGAACTTGGCCTTCAGGGCATAGCTGTCGCCTTGCTGATAGTTGGCAATGGAGGTGGTTTGCGTGGCGAGGTAGGTCAGCGCGGCAAATCCGAGCAGGATGAAAAGGCCGGTTCCGACCTGGAATGAACGTCTTGGCTGGGTCATGGTTCGAGTCCGGTCACATCAGGAAAGCAGTCATCACGAAATCGAGGGCGAGTACGACAATGGCCGACGAGACAACGGTGCGCGTGGTGGCATAGGCCACGCCTTCGCTGGTCGGTGGCGTGGTGTAGCCCTGGAAGGTGGCGATCAGGGCGATGACCGCGCCAAACGCCGCACTCTTCC
>ERZ795044.151-NODE-151-length-58270-cov-18.550477_pt1 | contig 58270 bp, 54 predicted proteins | sample MGYA00375128_ERZ795044 | MGnify/ENA primary metagenome ERZ795044 (study PRJEB30173, sample SAMN05720213) | anaerobic digester metagenome | isolation source: active sludge of municipal wastewater-treating anaerobic digesters | place: USA | collected 2014-12-22 ...
GTTCCATACTTGTTCAGAGTTTCCCTAACTCGCGGCCGCGCCCTGTGGCTTGTTGCCGGCCTCGATGCGTCGGGTGATGATCCATTGCTGCAGCAGGCCCAGCGCACCGTTGACGGTCCAGTACAGCACGAGGCCGGCGGGGAAGAACGCGAACAGCACGGAGAAGATCAGCGGCATGATCTTCATCATCTTCTGCTGCAGGGGATCCATTCCCGTCATCGGCGTCAACATTTGCGTGGCCAGCATGGTCAGCGCGTTGAGTACCGGCAGGATGTAGTAGGGATCCGGAGCGGTGAGGTTCTTGATCCACAGGATGAACGGCGCCTGGCGCAACTCGACGCTTTCCAGCAGCACCCAATACAGACCGAGGAACACCGGGATCTGCACCAGCATCGGCAGGCAGCCGCCGAGCGGGTTGATTTTTTCTTTCTGGTACAACTCCAGCATGGCCTGGTTCATCTTGGCGCGGTCATCGCCGTAGCGCTCCTTGAGCGCGGCCACGCGTGGTTGCATCTTGCGCATCTTCGCCATCGAGCGGTACTGCGCTTCGGAGAGCTTGAAGAACACGGCCTTGATCAGGAGCACCAGAAGGATGATGGCAAAGCCCCAGTTGCCGGTGAGCTTGTGGAACATGGAAAGCAGCCAGTGCAGCGGCTCGGAAATCACCGTGAACACGCCGTAATCGGCCGTCTTGGAAAGGCCCGGGGCGAGGTCGTCGAGCGTGCTTTGCAGTTTCGGTCCAACGTACAGCCGCGCGGAGAAGGTTTGCTCGGTGCCCGGCTGGATGCTCAAGGCCGGTGAGAAGCTGCGCATCACGTAGCGCGTTCCATCGGCCGCGGCGACCTGCGCGCTGCTGAATTCATCCACTTCGTTTGCCGGTGGAATCCACGCTGCGAAGAAATAGTGCTGCAGCATGGCCACCCAGCCGCCACTGACCGTCTGCTTGAGTGGCTCGCCCTGGAATTTGTCGAAGGCAAGTTTCTGGAACTTCTCCTCGGGGCTGTACCAAGCAGCTCCCATGAAACTGTACCGTTCTGTATTTGTGTATCCCTTGATGCCGGAACTGTCGAGCACCAGTGGGATGCGTTGCAATTGGCGATAGGCCTGGCCCGTCCACGGCTTGGCACTGGCGTTGCGAACCTGCTGCTGCATGCCGATGACATAGCTGCCTCGCTCGAACACCAGGGTCTTGCGCACCTGGATGCCGGAGGCGTCCTGCCAGGTCAGTGGAACCTCGATGCGGTTCTGCCCATTCGCCAGGGTCCAGTTGCGGCTGCTGGTGGTGAATTCGGCCTGGTGGTTGGGCGCGGCGCCATCGCTGCTGAGCAAACCGCTCTGCGCAACAAAGTAGCGTGCAGCCTCGTCATCCAGCAGACGCACGGGTTCGCTCGATCCCTGCTGTTGTGGGTAGGCCAACAGCTCGGCGCTCACCAGACTGCCACCACGCGGATCGATTTCCACTCGCAGGACATCGGTGGTGACCAGAATCGGCTGACTGGTCGGCGGCGTGGCTTCCGCCAGCGGCGGAGCCTCAACGGCATTGCCCGACTCGAGCTTGCCAATCTCGGGAACGTCATCCACGGGCGGGCTTGCGGCAGGCTTCGCCGGCTGCGGGGTCGCACTGTCCTCGACGGTGGTTGCCTGTGCTTGGGGGTTGTAGTCCAGTTGCCATTGCGACCAGATCAGGTAGCTCAGGGCAAACAGGGCGACCAGCAGTAGGGTGCGGGGATTGTTCATGGGCAAGGAAATTCGTGGCCGGAAACGCCGGCATCCGGCAAGCGTTGTGGGTTGGCGCGCAGGGCGCGACGATGGATGGATTCGCGAAGTGCGATCAGCCGCGCATTGTGCCGTTCGCCGCACTCGCCTTCAATGCCGCGAGTTTTGCCCAGAGTATGGACAGGTCTTCGCGCAAGGTCGCCGCGGGCGTCTGCACGGCGCTGGTGCGGGCGATGAGGAGGATATCAATTGCGGGCAGCTGCAAGCGGACCTGTCGATAGCTGTCGCGGACCAGGCGCTTGATGCGATTGCGATCGACCGCGCGTTTGGAGACGCGTCGCGAGACCGCCTGGCCGAGGCGACAGCCGGCCCGGTTGTTGGGTGCGAATTCGGCGATGAAGTGGCGCGCATTCAGGCGCCGGGAAGCAGTGCGCAGCGCGGCGAAGTCGCCGGGCTTGAGCAGGCGGGCCGTGCGGGGCAGGGTGCACTGCCGCATGACACGGCCCGCTGGTGGGTCAGACAGCGAGACGCTTGCGACCCTTGGCGCGACGGGCATTGATCACGGCGCGACCGCCGCGGGTCTTCATGCGGACCAGGAAACCGTGGGTGCGAGCGCGCTTGATGTTGCTCGGCTGATAGGTGCGTTTGGTGGCCATGAGTCGGCGCCAGGTTCGGGAAAAAGGGCGCGAATGATAGGGGTGTGGGCATTCATCGTCAAGCCGTTGGGCTGGCACTGGCCCGCGTGTGGCGAGTAGACTGCATGGTTCACGACGGGTCGCTTGCCGGATCCGCGACATCGACCCCCAACATGATCGGGAAACCATGAGCGAGCTCTGGCGGCGCTGTCTGGAGCGTCTGGAAACGGAATTCGACGCCGAGGACGTTCAAACCTATCTGAAGCCGCTGCAGGCTCACGATGACGACGCAGGGCTCAGGTTGTTCGCTCCCAACGGATACACGCTGGAAGCCGTGAGCGAGCGCTTCCTGCCTCGTATCCGCGCGGTTGTCGAGCACTTGCACGGCGCTCCGCTGCCGGTTGCGCTCGAAGTGGGTGCCTTGGCTGGCCGCGCCTCGAACGCAAAACGCAGTCCCGCGCCAGCGCGCGGCAAGCCGGCGCCGCGCGAGGATGAGCCGCACAATCTGGACCCCAACTACACCTTCGAGAGTTTCGTCGAGGGCAAGACCAACGAATTGGGCAAGGCCGCCGCCATCCAGGTCGCCACCAATCCGGGGCGTGCCTTCAACCCCTTGCTGCTGTATGGCGGCACCGGCCTGGGCAAGACCCACCTGATGCACGCCGCCGGCAACCTGATGCGCAAGAACAATCCCGCCTGCAAGGTGCTTTACCTGCGCTCCGAGCAATTTGTCGGCAGCATGATCGATGCCTTGCGCACCAAGAACATGGATGAGTTCAAGCGTCGCTTCCGCACGGTCGATGCGCTGTTGATCGATGACATCCAGTTTTTCGCCGGCAAGAACACCACCCAGGAAGAGTTCTTCCATACCTTCAATGCGCTGTTCGATGGCAAGCAGCAGATCATCCTGACCTGCGACCGCTTTCCCAAGGAAGTGGAGAATCTGGAGCCGCGCCTGAAGTCGCGCCTGGGTTGGGGCTTGTCGGTTGCCATAGAACCGCCCGACTTCGAGACGCGCGCCGCCATCCTGCTCAGCAAGGCGGCCAACAAGGGCATCGAGTTGCCGGAGGACGTCGCTTTTCTCGTGGCAAAGCGCATGCGTTCCAATGTGCGCGACCTCGAGGGCGCCCTCAACACCCTGATCGCGCGCTCGAATTTCGGCGGCCGCAAGGTGGACGTGGCCTTTGCCCAGGAAACCCTGCGCGACTTGCTGACCGTGCATGCGCAGGCCATCACCATCTCCAACATCCAGAAGGTGGTCGCCGAGTACTTCCAGTTGCGCGTGGCCGATATGCTCTCGAAGCGCCGCAGCCGCTCGGTTGCGCGGCCTCGCCAGGTGGCCATGTTCCTGGCCAAGGAACTGACCGAACACAGTCTCCCCGAGATTGGTGATGCGTTCGGTGGGCGCGACCACACCACGGTGCTGCACGCCTGCCGTACGATCCGCACAATGCGTGAAACCGACGGCAAGTTGCGTCAGGATTGGGACACCCTGGTGCGCTCGTTGACGGGTTGAGCAAGTTGTGGACAACCCGGGGATTACCTGCAACGCAAAAACAATCCACAATCCGTCCACAAGCAGAAGCACCGCTTTTCCAAGCACGAATCAAGAAGTAAACAGTTGATTGTAAAAGGGAATTGGTCGATATACCGTTTATCCCCAAGACCCACTACCAACACAGGTTCAATAAACCAAAACCAGTATCAGGAAGGGGCCCAACCATGCGTTTCAGTCTTCCTCGCGAAGCATTGCTCAAGCCGTTGCAGCAGGTTGTTGGTGTCGTCGAGCGTCGGCAGACCCTGCCCGTCCTGTCCAATCTGCTGGTCAACGTGGGAGCCGAGGGCGTGTCCTTCACCGGCACGGACCTTGAGGTTGAGATGGTTGCAAGGACCGCGGCCGAAAATCTGGAAGCTGGCGAGATAACGATCCCGGCGCGAAAGCTGTTCGATATCTGCCGAGCCTTGCCCGACGGCGTGAAGGTCAAGGTCGAGCAAAGCGGGGAAAGGGTCTCGGTAAGTGCCGGTCGCAGCCGCTTCACCCTGTCCACCTTGCCGGCAAGCGAATTCCCGGTCATCGAGTCGATCGAACTGGTGGAACGCATCAGCTTGCCGGAGGCAACCCTCAAGGACCTGATCGCACGCACGGCGTTTGCCATGGCCAACCAGGACGTGCGGTATTACCTCAACGGTTTGCTGTTGGACGTGCGCGACAATGTGCTGCGCTGCGTTGCCACCGACGGCCACCGCCTGGCGCTGGCGGAAACGCGTCTGGAAACCCGCATTTCAACGCGCCGCCAGATCATCATCCCGCGCAAGGGTGTGCTGGAATTGCAGGGTCTGTTTGAATCCGGCGAAGGGTTGGTCGATCTGGAGCTCGGTCGCAACCACCTCCGGTTGACGCGCGGAGGGGTGACCTTCACCTCGAAACTCATTGATGGTCGCTTCCCGGACTACGAGGCCGTGATTCCGATTGGTGCGGACAAGGACGTTCGGGTTGGCCGCGAGGAGCTGCGTTTTGCCTTGCAGCGCGCAGCCATTCTTTCCAACGAGAAGTATCGCGGGGTCAAGCTCGATGTCAGCCCGAACCGGCTGCGCATCGTGGCCCACAACCCGGAGCAGGAAGAAGCGGTCGAGGAGCTTGAAGTCACCTGCAGCGTTGCCGAGTTGAGTGTCGGTTTCAACGTCAATTACCTGATGGACGCCCTGGCGGCGCTCAGCGGGGATGAAATCACGCTCAGCCTGCGCGACGCCCAATCCAGCTGCCTGTTGCGCAAGGTGGATTCCGACGATACCCGGCATGTGGTCATGCCGCTGCGACTCTGACAGCGCTCGTGTTCGACCCAGGCGAGGCCCGCGCAGGCATTCTTGCGCGGGCTTTTTCATGTCCGGCGGCGGGCTTGCCATGTATCTGACCGAACTTCGCGTGAGGAACCTGCGCATCTTCGGCGAACTGGAGTTGACCCTGGATCCGGGCTGGAACCTGTTTCTCGGGCCCAACGGCGCCGGCAAATCCAGCGTGCTGGAAGCGGCCTACCTGCTTTCGCACGGGCAGTCGTTTCGTCGCGGTGCGCGCGACACCCTGACCCGCTTTGACAGCCCGGGCTTCTCCGTGTTTGGTCGCCTGCACACAGCCGGCGGGAATACGCGCAGTGTCGCCATCGGGCGGAACGAGGCTCGAACGGAAGCCCGCGTTGATGGCGAGGCGGTGAGTCTCGGTGAATTGGTGCGGAACTGCGCCGTGGTCTGCTTCGAGCCCGGATCACACGAGCTGATATCCGGCAAAGCGGATGAGCGTAGGCACTACCTCGACTGGGGCGTGTTCCACGTGGAACCGACCTTTCTTTCGCACTGGCGCTGGTTCCAGCGAGCGCTGCGCCAGCGCAACAGCGCCTTGAGAGCCGCCGGTCCAGTGGAGGCATTGGCCCCCTGGGAGCAGGAGATGGCGGATAGCGGGACCCTGCTGAGTGCCATGCGCAGAGCGTATGTCGAAAAGCTGCAACCCGTTTTGGGCGACATGCTGCACACACTGCTGGGCGAACTCGGCCATGGCCAACTCGACTTTGATCAGGGCTGGAAGGCAGAGCAGGGTCTGGCCGACGTATTGCTCGCCAATCGTGGCCGCGATCAGGATCGGGGCCACAGCACCCGTGGGCCGCACCGCGCAGACTGGAGCATCCGCTTTGCCAAGGCGCCCCGACGCGAACATCTGTCGCGGGGTCAGGAAAAGCTGTGCGCCCTGGCCCTGGTCCTGGCGCAGGCCAGGCTGCATTCCGAGCTCCTGGGGGAATGGCCAATCCTTTGTCTCGACGATCTTGCGTCGGAGCTGGATCAAGCCCATCAGGAGGCGGTGCTTGGGCTTGCCTTGGCCAGCGGGGCGCAGGTTCTTCTGACCGGCACCAGTGCCCCCTTTTGGCCTGTGCCGGACATGCGCGTGTTCCACGTGGAACAAGGTCGGATCAGCGCCTGACTGGTATAATCGACCACTTGATCATCGGCGGTTGACCAGACGCGCCCGAAACCAGCGGAGCCCCATGAGCGATCAATACGATTCAAGCAAAATCAAGGTCCTGAAGGGTCTTGACGCAGTACGCAAGCGTCCGGGCATGTATATCGGCGACACCGATGATGGCTCCGGCTTGCACCACATGGTGTTCGAAGTCGTCGACAACTCGATCGACGAGGCGCTGGCCGGCTATGCAAACCAGGTGTCGGTCACCATCCATGCCGATGGCTCGGTCAGTGTCGTCGACAACGGGCGCGGCATACCGGTTGGAATGCACGAAGAAGGGCGCTCTTCGGCCGAAGTGGTGATGACCGTTCTCCACGCTGGCGGAAAGTTCGACGACAACAGCTACAAGGTCTCCGGCGGCCTGCACGGCGTCGGCGTCTCAGTGGTCAATGCGCTGTCGGAAAAGCTCTGGTTGACCATTTACCGTGATGGCCACGAGCACCATCAGGAATATCACCTGGGTGAACCGCAATTCCCGCTCAAGGTGGTGGGGCCGTCGACCCGCCGTGGCACGACGGTGCGTTTCCTTCCCAGCGCCACCATATTTTCCGATGTCGAGTTCCATTACGACATTCTGGCCAAGCGACTGCGGGAGCTTTCATTCCTCAATTCCGGCGTGCGCATCGAGCTCAGCGACGAACGCAATGGCCGCCAGGACGTGTTCGAGTACGCCGGTGGCATCCGTTCATTCGTCGAGCATCTGGCGCATTTGAAGACGCCCTTGCATCCCAAGGTTGTTTATTTCTCCATCAATAACGACGCCGTCACGGTCGAAGCAGCGCTGCAATGGACTGATTCTTATCAGGAAACCTGTTTCTGCTACACAAACAACATTCCGCAGAAGGACGGTGGCACCCACCTGGCTGGCCTGCGCGGCGGCCTGACCCGCACCTTGTCCAACTACATCGAGAAGGCCGGGGTGCAGAAGACGGCCAAAGTCGGCTTCTCCGGCGACGACATGCGCGAAGGGCTGATCGTCGTCCTTTCGGTGAAGATGCCGGACCCGAAATTCTCCTCGCAGACCAAGGACAAGCTGGTTTCCAGCGAGATCAAGGGCATCGTCGAGTCCGCCGTCAACGAGAAGCTCGAGGAATTCCTGCTGGAAAACCCCAACGAAGCCCGTGCCATTGCCGCCAAAGTGGTGGATGCGGCGCGCGCGCGCGAGGCCGCGCGCAAGGCGCGCGAAATGACCCGGCGCAAGGGTGCGCTGGACATTGCCGGATTGCCCGGAAAACTGGCGGATTGCCAAGAGAAGGATCCGGCGCTCAGCGAACTGTTCATCGTCGAGGGCGATTCGGCAGGCGGCTCGGCAAAGCAGGGGCGCAACCGCAAGACCCAGGCGATTCTTCCGCTCAAGGGCAAGATCCTCAATGTCGAGCGGGCGCGTTTTGACCGCATGCTCGGCTCAGCCGAGATCGGCACCCTGATTACCGCGCTGGGCACCGGCATCGGCAAGGACGAGTACAACATCGACAAATTGCGCTATCACCGCATCATCATCATGACCGACGCGGACGTGGATGGCTCACACATCCGAACCTTGCTGCTGACCTTCTTTTATCGCCAATTGCCGGAGTTGATCGAACGGGGCCACATCTACATCGGCCAACCGCCGCTGTACAAGCTGAAGCAGGGCAAGCAGGAGATCTACCTCAAGGATGACGCGGCGCTCAACGCTTACCTGATCGGCAATGCGCTGGACAACGCGGAACTGACCTACGATCCGGATGCGCCACCCCTGCACGGGGCGGGTCTGGAAAGTCTGCTGGTCAGCTATCAGGCTGCCGGCGACCAGATTGAACGATTGGGCGCTCGCCATGACGCGGCATTGCTTAGGGCGTTTTTCGATGCACCGCCGCCGGCGCCCGAGCAATGGCAGGAGCCGGCGTTTGTGGACGCCTGGATCGCCTCCCTGGAAGGGCAACTCAATCGCCGTGGATCCGGGCTCCCGCGCTATCGCTTGAGCGTGCGCGACGCCAGCAGCGAGCACCCCGCAGCCCTGGTGGTGCGGCGCGAGCAGCACGGGACGGAAAGCACCCAGATCCTGCCGGCGAATTTCTTCCAGGGATCGGAATTTCGGCCCATTGCCGATGCCGTTTCCCGCATCGCCGGCCTGATTCAGCCCGGCGCCAGGGTCAGTCGGGGCGGCAAGCATCTGGCCATAACCCAGGGCTTTGCGCAGGCGCAGGCCTGGCTCATGGAAGAAGCCAAGCGAGGACGCACCATCCAGCGTTTCAAGGGCCTCGGGGAAATGAACCCGGACCAGCTCTGGGAAACCACGGTGAACCCGGAGACGCGACGCCTGCTTCAGGTCAGCATCGAGGATGCGATTGCTGCCGACCAGATCTTCTCCACCCTGATGGGGGATGTCGTGGAGCCGCGGCGCGAGTTCATTGAAAGCAATGCGCTCAGGGTCAGTAACCTGGACGTCTGAGGGAGGGTTTTCAGGGAGAACCGTACACACAAGTGTACTTTGCATCATTCCGTGGTTTGCCGGAGGGTAACAAACCCCGATTGGCCTGCCACAGCGTTGCACCGGAACATGCGACTGACCCACCAGAAATGTTTTCGATCGCATGCCTGTACACCGCAAGCGACCGGCGCTACGCTCCGATTGTTGATATTCGAGCACTTTGGGTTGATGAACCCTTGAGCATCCGCTGAGGAGTAACCATGAAAGTTTCCATGCTTGCGCGCGTCATGCTTGGCGCAGCCATCCTGATGTTTTCTACCGGAACCGTCTTGGCTGCGCGGGAGAAAGAACAGAAGGACGACTACCCCAATGCGACCCGGAAGGAACGCAGCGTGGAAATGTCCTCGCGCGAACAGCGCGATCTGGGCAAAGCCACCGACCTGGTCAATGACGGAAAGAACGAAGAAGCATTGCCGCTGGTCCAGAAGATCCTAGCCAACGAGAAGATCAAACCCTACGCCGCAGCCTTTGCCGAGCAATTGCTGGGTCGCATTTACTGGGATACCGAAAAGGATCTTGAGGCCGTCGAGGAAACGAGCAAGGCAATCGCCCTGGATGCCCTACCCAACAACGCACACTTCGCTCTCATGTACCAGCTCGCACAAATGCAGGTGCAAGCCGAAAAATACGATGATGCGCTGGTCACGCTGGACCGTTTCGAGAAGGAAACCGGCAAGACGGATGCAGAACAGTGGGCGTTGCGCGGCAACATCTACTACCGCCTGGACCGATTCCAGGACGCCATCGACACGATGAAAAAAGCCTTGGCAGCGAGCAACGAACCCAAGGAAAACTGGAACCAGATCCTGATGGCGAGCCTGTTCGAGCTCGACCAGTACGACGAAGCCGCAACCATCGTCAAGGCGCAATTGGCCAAGCATCCGGCAGACCTCAAGCTGATCAAGCAGCTTGCCACCATTTACATCAACGGCGACAAGTATCCACAAGCCATCGAGGTACTCAGCGGCGCCAAGAGCCAAGGCCTTATCACGAGCTCGGAGGACTACCTGCAGCTGGCCAAGCTTTACGCGAACGCTGACAAACCCGCCGATGCCGCAAGCACCCTCAAGGACGGCATCGCCAAGGGCGCGCTCCAGGAAAGCCTGGAAGTAAACCGGCTTTTGGGCGATGTTTGCACCCAGGCCGAGGACGATGCGTGTGCGATCGACGCGTATACAAAAGCCTCTGCATTGGCCACCGATGGCAATGTCGACTATCAACTCGGCTACATGCTGTTTTATTCGGACCGGGGAGCCGAAGCAAAAGCCGCCCTGCAGCGCGCCATCCAGAGAGGGGGCCTGAAGCAGGAAGGCGAGGCATTTGTACTTCTAGGTGACATCGAGAGCTATGCCGGCAACGATGCGGCTGCCCTCGTGGCGTGGACCAAGGCCGAAGGCTTTCCCAGCACCAAGGCCATGGCCGCCCAACGGATCAAGGCGATCAAGGCCGGGGTCAAGCTGAAACGCTCCGGCAACAAGTAATTCACCTGGGCAAGGATGAAGGCACACCTCGCGACGCGTATCCCTCAGGCATGAGCTACCCTTGTCTGAACGCCCACGGGTGTTGTACCTTGCAGGGCTACGCTTTGCGGGAACGGCGTCTGTCAACTTCGCCCGGAAACGGGCGGATCATGAAAAAGAACAATCACGGTTTGGTCAACATCAATGACTGACGTCTACGCACAAGAAAGCGAAAACAACGCCTTCAGCTGGAACCGTGTCACGGCCTTGTCCGGGGCATTTACGGTGCACGTGTTTGCCTTGGCCCTGCTGGCCACCCCGGCCTCGCCCCCAGAAGCGCCCGAGAAGAAGGTCGAGAACAAGGTGACGGTGGAGTTCATTGAACCACCGCCACCACCACCGCCGCCGCCGCCACCGCCGCCAGAGCCGCCGAAGAAGCCGCCACCGAAGGTCATCGAGAAGATCAAGCCGCCACCGGAGCCGCCGCCGCCGGAGCCACCGCCTGTCGTCATCGAGGAAGCCTCGCCGATGGCCGTGGCTGCACCGCCTCCGGCACCGCCTGCACCACCGGCGCCGCCCGTGGATATCGCACCGAGCGAAAATATCAGTTACCGTAGGCTGCGTCCGCCGAAGTATCCGCCGCAGGCTGTGCGCCAGCGAATGGAAGGCAAGGTCGTGCTGAAGGTGTTGGTGGGTCTTGATGGCAAGCCCGAAGAAATCACGGTCGAGAAAACCAGTGGTTATCGCGTTCTCGATCAGGCGGCCATCGCGGCAGTGAAGACATGGGTCTTCAATGCAGGTCAGAAGAACGGTGCCGCGAGTCGCGGCTATGCGTTGGTCCCAATTGAATTCAATCTCAGCAACCAGTAGCAATCATCTAAGGTAGCGCCATGCAGCAAGATGCCTCTTCGACCCCGCCTGCGGACCAGTCAGGTGCCATGCCCCCACCCCTGCCAGGCGGCGGCAGCAATGCCCAAGCCATGTCGCAGATGGGCTTCGACCACCTGATCCACAACTTCGACATGGTTGGCTGGGTGGTATTCATCACCCTTATCACCATGTCGATCCTGTCGATCTACTTCATCATTGCGAATTTCATTCGCAATTCGATGGTGCGTTCGCGCATGGATCGGGTTATCCACACTTTCTGGGAAACCTCCTCTGCCCAGGATGCGATTCGCTTCCTCGAGGATCAGCCGAAGTCTGAGCCGTTCTCGAAGATCGCGCTCGAAGCGGCAACTGCTGCCCAACATCATTCGCGCCACGAAGGCAGCCGCCTGGTCGAGGCACTGAACCGTTCGGAATTCATCGATCGTGCCCTGCGCCAAGGTGTGGCGCGCGAGAGCATGCGCCTCGAAGGTGGCCTGACCCTGTTGGCAACGGTGGGATCCACCGCGCCCTTCGTCGGCCTGCTCGGTACCGTCTGGGGCATCTACCACGCCCTCATCAAGATCGCCTCGAGTGGTTCGGCATCGATGGAAGCGGTGGCGGGGCCCGTCGGTGAAGCCCTGATCATGACCGCGGTCGGTCTGTTCGTCGCCATTCCAGCGGTGCTTGCCTACAACTTCTATGTGCGCAGCAACCGCCTGATCTATGCCCGCTTTGACGAGTTTGCCCACGACCTGCACGACTTCTTCGCCATCGGTTCACGCGTTGAAGGCGGCGCAGCAGCCCCGGCACCCGCAGCCGCGAGGAAGTAAGCCATGGCCTTTTCATCCAATTCGGGCGGCGGCCCGATGGCGGATATCAACGTCACCCCGCTGGTTGACGTGATGCTGGTGCTGCTGATCATCTTCATGATCACGGCACCGTTGATGACGCACAAGATCCGCATCGACCTGCCGCAGGCAAATCCCAATGTCATTGATACACCGCAGCCGGATCCCATTGATCTGGCTGTAAAGGCAGCCGGTGACCTGTATTGGAATGATGAACTGATCACCGAAGCCATGCTCTCGGCCCAGCTTCGGGTTGCGGCACAGAAGCAACCGCAACCGGAATTGCAGATCCGCGCCGAAAAGAAGACCGAATACCAACTGATTGCCACGGTACTTGCCAATGCAAAGAGCGCTGGCATGGTCAAGATTGGTTTCATCACCGCTCAGGAAGGGCGCTGATCGAACCAAGCGAACAAGTTCTTGCTTGAGGAAAAGGCGTCACGCAAGTGACGCCTTTTTTCATTTCAGCTCCTACGCCAATCGGACGTCCATTGGCATACCCGATTCGGCGGCAAGCACCGCAAATGCCCCATTGCCGTGCATCGCAAAGCATGGGAACGCAATCACTTTTGGGCGCTATCAAGAATCCGCAGATAGCGAATGACCGTCGTAGCCAGGCCGTCGTATAGCGATTCACCGAACAGCGCGTGGCCGATTGAAACTTCGGAAATGGCAGGGACCGCATCCAGCAAGTGCGCCAGATTCTGCTGATCCAAATCGTGCCCGGCATTGACAGCCAAACCCGCAGCCACGGCTTCTCTGGCGGTCGCCGCGCACGCCGCCAACTCGCGTGCAGGATCTCCACGCGCATGCGCCGCGGCAAATGGACCTGTATAGATCTCGATGCGGTCGGCGCCGAGTTGCGCGGCGCGGGCAACATGCCTGACACCGGCGTCAACAAAGAGACTGACTCGACAATCATGCTGCTTGAACCGGTCGATGAGTTCGGCCAGTTCAGAACAATCCCCTTCCAAATCGAAACCATGATCGGAGGTGAGCTGCCCATCGCCGTCAGGAACCAGGGTCACCTGTGCAGGTTGCGTCTGGCGCACCAATTCCAGAAGACCCGGGTAGCCATCGCGCGCGGGGGCGAAGGGATTTCCCTCGATATTCAGCTCGGCACCCGCCAGCACATCCGGCAGGCGCAAGACATCAATGGCACGAATGTGGCGTTGGTCCGGGCGCGGATGAACGGTTATGCCGTGACAGCCCGAAGCAAGCGCAATGCGGGCAGCCTGCAACGGATCGGGAAGCAAACCGCCACGGGAGTTCCGCAGCACAGCCACCTTGTTGATGTTGACGCTGAGTCGAGTCACGACACGGATCCCGGGAAATGATCAGTGTAGTGGATTGCCGCGGGCGTCGATCGGCTTCATGGGGTGAAGCACAGCCCAAGCACCAGGCGTGAATTACGGATGATCTTGCGAAACGGCTCAGCCGACCCGGCAAATTCCGGGTGGGTTCAAGGCAAGCGCAGACTCAGGGCGTGCAGGATTCGCTGGTTTCCTTCCAGATTACCGGCTCCCAATAGGCACCGTCCCGCCACTCATTGCGCCTGTCCTGGTTGAGTTTGGCCGCCAGCAGATAGGTCGTGTTCGCAGCAACATGGATGGTCAGGGTCTTGTACGGCTCCGACGTATTGCTGTTGCGCAAGCGATCATTGAAAGGCAAGTAACGACTTTCGATGCGCTCGGCAACCGTCAGCACGTGGGTCCCGGCGGAAAGCCGGAACGAAGTCTGCCCGCCAAAAGGAGAACGTCGCCCATCGATGCTGATCAGCGTAGCGGCATGGAGGCTCTGTTGGCGCGGAGCGACGTCGAAAATGCTGACGCGACCGCAACCGTCCTGCGCTTCAGCAGACCCTGCAACCCTGTTGTCCGCCGAGGCCACCGCAAAACCGTCACCGAGGCGCAAATGCACGGCCGGAATCCAGGTTGAGGCTACGACGCCCGAGACGACCATGGCCTTGCCATTGCGAACCACGTCGAAGCGCAGGGGATCACTGCCCGCGCCATCCACCTTCTCACGCAAGATCACGGCTGCTTGCGCCATCCCTGCTTCGGATTCTCCCAAGCCGCTGAGCCCGCTTCCGTTGACGGCCGTGATCAGGTCGCCAGACTGCAAACCCATGCGCTGTGCGCTGCCACCAGGCGTGGTGCCAAGCACCCGCAGCCCGTTCCTGGCAGCTTCCGAACCACTGCTGTCGACAAGAACGCCAAGACTGGAAATCCGTTGCCGGGGCGCATCAATGGCAAGATCAATGTTGGCGGGTGAGGGAGAGCCGAACGCACCCGACTCGATCATGTCGAGGAGCAGGACCTTGAGCTCCTCGCGCAAGCGCTCATCGGCGCTTGGCACCATGCCTTGTTGTGTTGCCTTGGCAAGCGGGGCGACCTGTCCAACCAAATCGGCAGACGTAGCGCCATGGGCGGTACTGGCCACGATCAGGGCCAATGAACCAACAAGCGATGCATAGCGGCGGAGGCAATTTGTCTGGATGATCATTTGAATCTCTCGGTAGGGTTCAAATACGGGTAATCGAGCGCACGGAGCCCCGGTCAATGACTTCCTGCATGGCTTGGCTGCGCTTCCGCCATAGCGGAATCAACTCGCTGGGAGATGCCATGTCGTCGTAGGCCTGTTGCAGGTTGTGGTCTATCAGCTCCAGCCTCGGATCCACGCGGGCGCTCGTGGATTCCGCCATCGATGCCAACCAGTCTCGCTCCAGCGTCGAGGAACGCTGCTGCAATTTCGCCATTTCTTCACCGGCTGAATCGACACTTTCACCTTGCGGCAGCATCGTGAACGACAGACCCAGCGCAGCAACCAGCGCAAACAATCCGCCGGCATGTCGCCAGCGGCGACGCACAACCTGTCGATGTCGTGCCACCTGGATGCGCGGCCAGAGAGCCGGATCGGGCTCGAATTCCGGCAGCCGCATGCCGATGGCCCATGCGGCGGGCCGTGGTCCGGGATCAGTGTTCATTCTCAACCTCCACAGCCGCATCGCGTCCGGGCCTTGCATCCTGCAATTTCTGCAGGGAACGCGCGAGTAGCGACTTCGAATAGCTCTCGCTCTGACCGAACATCTGCGCCAGTTCGAGGTGGGTGTAACCCTCCAGCTCATGCAGCAAGACAACCGCGCGCGCACGCGGCGTCAAGCGCATCAGCAAGGACCATGCATCCACCGACTGCTCGACTGCCGGTTGCGAGTGGCCCAGGCTGTCGAGCCATACCTCGTCTTCCAGCGGCTGCAGGTGGCGTGCACTGCGCAAGACATCGATGGTTGCGTTGGCGGTCATGCGTTTGAGCCATGCACCAAAAGGAGCATCGCCTCGAAAGCCGGCGAGGCGGTCCAGGACCCGCAGGAAAACCTCCTGCACAACATCTTCGGCAGCGGCAGGCTGGCCGAGGATGCGCATGGCGAGGGTATAACAGGCACGCCCGTAGCGTTGATAGATTGCATCATGTGCTTTTCGGTCACCGCGACGCGCACGGCTGAGGATCTCCGGATCAAGGATCTGTGCAAAGCCGCTGGCGATATCGTTTGGCAATCCGTCAGCACCCATGCCTGCCAAGACGATGTGCGATGGAGTTTCGTCGCAGCTGCAGCCGCGCCTCAGCTACCGTCGTGGTTCCTGATCCGCAGCCTGGCTTCACGAATCTGGGCCAAGGGGACCGACAGCTCCGCGCGGCCGCTGCTGGCTTCCACCAGCAGGATCACGTTCGTTGCATCCACGGACTTCAGCTCCCCATCCACCCGACGGCCGCCTTCCGTGAGCAGCTGGATGCGTTGGCCGACATGCGCTGCGATCTGCGCCGTGGGAATGACCGCATGGGTTGGTTTGGGCGATTCAGCAGGCGGCAGACGCTGGATTTCCCCCGGCTTCCACACCAGGGCCAGGGTTGATCCCGGTGGGGGCGGCTCTGAACTCGCCACGGGCGCCTTTGCCGGCTCCTGTCCTGAACTCACCACGGCCGCAGTTGCCTTCCCGTCGTCAAGAGCCGGCTTGCCGGGTTGAACGGGAAACGAGGCGGGCTCCGAAGGCTCGGTCGAGACGATCGATGGAGCGGACTGGGCATCCACCGCCGCAATGGGCGTGTCGACCGTTGTCACTACCGGTGGCGATGGCGTTGCAATCCCGCTTTCGACGGTTGCATCCTGGGCCACCGTTTCTGTTGTTGCTTCGGCCGTGGGCAACACCTCAGGATCCGGAGTTACGCGATACAGCGGAACCTCCGGTTGGGAAAAGGTCAGGTCCAGCATGATCGGTGGCGCGTCTTCCAGTCGCGCCGTGACATTGAGCTGGCGCAACAGATCCTGGCGCGGATACGCCGTCCACTCGGCTGGAATCCAGTCGGATTTCGGCAGGCTGGACACGTTCAAGGTGCCACCGCGGGAAACGATGCGGTGATACAAGGCGACCAGGTCGTTGCTGGGTTTGATGCCATGGCTAGCGAGTATCGACTTGACCGCATCTACATGCTGAGTGACGAACTGGTCGGCATCAATGCCCAGCCAGTTGGCGCAAAACCGATTGCGACGGCTGAGGAAACCCGGGTCGTTGTAACTCAGGTTGGCGCGCACGATACGCACGGCCTGACGTGCCCGCTCATCCGACCATCGTGAAGGATCGAAGCCTTTCAACTCCGTGGCCCCCTGCCAGCGCGCCATGTCGGGGCTGTCCAGGTCGAATGCGATTTCCAGCCGATTGCCGGCGAGATCGTATCGGTAGCTGATGCGGTCCCTGCTGGGCTCGGGACTCAAACCCATCTTCACGTAGTCCTTGGCTCCCAAGGCGTCGCTGCCGCAGCCCGCATTCTCGAACAGTGCCCGACTCGACAGCCCCATCCAGCGGGATAGCGAGGTTCTTGACGAGTCATCGGCAAGCTTGAAACCGCGCATCGTAATCGACAGCGATTCCGGCAATGTACCGGCATCATCCATCAGGTAGCCGACCAACCACCCCAGGCCGGAGCCCTTCAGGTAGGCCGTATCGGCACGCAAGCGGGTCTGATCAGGTTCATTGCCGATGGTCAGCTGTGGCGAATCCAGGCGGATGCTGCCGTTCAAGGAAATGCCGGCACCGTCGAAATCGAGCTTGGCCAGCGGCGCAACCACGGCACTGATGCGTTGGGCAGCGGAACGCGCGGCCAGATTGAGCGCGAACGCGCCCCCGGCCAGGATCACTGCCGACAGCAGCGTCAGGTTGCGCAGTTTCATCGCAAACGCATCCCAGTAACCAACGGTTCAAACCGCGGATATTGCCCCTGTGCGTGGACGATAACGGGATTGCGCGAATGCGGCAACGCGCATTTCGGTTTTCGCATGGATTCAGTACGCACTATCCGATGCGCGAGGTCTCCCTTGTGTCGTCCGGTGGGCAGCCGAGCGCGAGGCAAGCTCGCCCATGGCGTGCAGTGTGAACGGGCGGCGATTGGCAACAAGGCACCCATGTCGATGCATCCGGCGGACTCAGCGCTTGCGGACCAGCATGATCAGCACCAGCAGAAGAATGGCGCCAATCATGGCCTGGATGATGTCCGCCAACAGGCCGCCACCCACGCTGACACCCAGTTTCGGCAGCAGCCAACCGGCTATGAATGCGCCCAATACACCCACGACGAGATTGACGAGCAAGCCATAGCCACGACCGCGCACAATCTGACCGGCCAACCATCCGGCAACGACGCCGACAACAAGGAATGCAAGCAGGGATTCAATGCGCACGCGCTTCTCCAGAGCTGAATGCCGCGCAGTGCGGCATTCGGAGTGTGAACGGCCGGGCGACGCGGCGCACGCTTCATGCCGCATGACCCGAATCAGCCGGGCGACTGTTCCTGAGGGTTGGTGGTTGTCGCGGCCGCTGCGGTACTCTCGGCGGCGGCACGTTCGCGCGCCTTGGCGCGCACGGCGACCAAGGCTTCCGGTGGCAACATCGTTATATCCGGTCGCGCGTTGGCGGAAATGCGACCGGCGGCGACGGACAAGACGATTCCGAATAGACCCACCACGAGCATGACCAGGGACAGCCCCATCACGCCCGGACTGCGCGTGGTGAGTGCCAGGAACAAGCCGAGCAGGGAAAGCACGATCATCAGCCAGCGCACCATATCTCCCCCGGGTAGAACCGTTGAAACACACGTCGACCAGACAAGTGGCCACGCTAGCAGAACCGGGGCCCGGATCGGCAGCCCTTTGATCGGACATTCGTGGCCGGTCAGGTGGCTGGTTTTTCAACAACCTGCCCGCGGCAAGCCATGGCGACATCCGCCGTCTGATCTGGGTCAACGCTCGGAATGATCCGAATCGAAGCCGCCCGAGCGCAGGAACAAGCCGGGACGGAAGAGATCGATGAAGGCTCGCGCATTGGCGCTGAGCATCTTGCCCTTGCGCACGACAATGCCGTAGCTGCGCTGCGGAAAGTAGGCGCGCAGATTGCGCACGGCCAGACGGTCCATATCCGCCTCGCGAATGCACATGCCGGTGACGATGGAAATGCCAAGGCCCATGGCAACGTACTGCTTGATCACTTCCCAGCCGCCAACCTCGATGGCGACGTGATAGGGCGCCTTGCGTTTCTGGAACACCAGGTCCACCAGGCGATAGGTGGTCAGGCGCTTGGGCGGAAGAATGAGGCCATAGGGCGACAGGTCTTCGAGGGCGATTTCCGCCTTCGCAGCCAGCGGGTGATCCAGGGGGGCAATCAACATGGGGTCGAAATGATGCAGCGCCTCGTAACGCAGGTCCGTCGGCACGTCCAACATCGAGCCCACCGCAAAATCGACTTCGTCCGAGCGCAGCAGGGCCAGACCGTCGGTACCGGTGACGTTGTGCAGGTTCAGATGCACATCGGGATGCTCGCGGCGGAATGCGGCCACCATGTCGGGCAACAGGTATTGGATGGTCGAGTTGCCGCAGGCAATGTCGAGTTGCAACTTCTGCGCACTGCCGCTGCGTGCCAGGAACGCCGCATCCAAACCTTCAAGGCCCTCGACCAGCGGGCGTGCCAACTCGTAGAGGATCTGTCCTTCGACGGTCAGGGTCACGCGCCGCCGCCGTCGCTCGAGGAGGGCGCAGCGCAGTTCGGACTCCAGGGCGGCAAGCAGGAGACTTACCGAAGGTTGAGAGAGGTACAGCGCTTCGGCAGCCCGGGTCAGGGTGCCGAACTTGACCGTGTAGCAGAACGCGCGCAACTGCTTGAGGCGATTGCCTTTGTAGTAGAAACGCGGCGCGGCACCGGTTGTGGTCCGGCCAGATGCTGCACGGCGGTTTGCCCCTCGCGGCATGGAGACACCCCCGGAACTTGGGAAGGCTGCGGAATCCCGAATCAGAGAGACATATTAACAAACCGAATGACATGCATTGAAACATTCGCTTTGTCAAACATTCATCCAGCGGCGTAGGCTGCCCCACCTCGTCCGCGGCTCAGGCAAGTCCATGGCTTCACCGGTTTCCGCAGTTGCAAAAACCCCCTCACCCGCCGTCGAGCTGATCGGGGCCCGTCATGCCGAGGTGCTTTCACCGGCGGCCCTGGATTTTCTCGCCAAGCTCCACCAGCAATTTGAAAAGCAGCGGCAGGACCTGCTGGCAGCGCGGCGCATGCGCCAAGCGCGATTCGACGCCGGAGAGAAACCGGACTTCCTCGTCCCGACCGCGGCGATCCGCGCCGCAGACTGGAGAGTGGCCCCCATTCCCGCGGTGCTTGCCGATCGCCGCGTGGAAATTACCGGCCCGGTCGACCGCAAGATGATCATCAACGCCTTGAATTCGGGTGCCTGTGTGTTCATGGCGGATTTCGAGGACTCAACCTCGCCGACCTGGGACAACCTCATCGACGGGCAGGCCAACCTGATCGATGCGGTGGCCGGACGCATTGACTACCAGTCGGCCGATGGGCGCCAATACCGGCTCAATCCCGACCCGGCTGTCCTCATGGTGCGGCCGCGCGGCTGGCATCTGGACGAAAAGCATCTGCGCGTGGATGGCCAGGCGATCAGCGCGTCCCTGTTCGACTTCGGATTGTTCGTCTTGCACAACGCAGGCGTACTTGCGCAGCAGCAACGCGGGCCGTTCCTGTATCTGCCGAAACTGCAGGGCCACGCGGAAGCGGCCTTGTGGGAATCGGTGCTCGCCCACGCCGAAAATGTGCTCGGCCTGGTGCCGGGCTCGATCAAGGTCACCGTCCTCATCGAGACCCTGCCCGCCGCGTTCGAGATGGATGAGATCCTGTGGGAGTTGCGCCAGCGCATCGTAGGCCTCAATTGCGGGCGCTGGGATTACATCTTTTCCTGCATCAAGACGCTTCGCGGCCACCGCGACTTTGTCCTGCCCGAGCGTGGCCAGGTTGGCATGACGGTGCCGTTCCTCAAAGCCTACAGCGAGTTGCTGATCCAAACCTGCCACCGCCGCGGCGCGTTTGCCATGGGCGGAATGGCGGCGCAGATCCCGATCAACACCGACGCCGAAGCCAATGCCACGGCACTGGCGCGGGTGCGCGCCGACAAGCAGCGCGAAGCCGAAGCCGGCCATGACGGGACCTGGGTGGCACACCCCGCGCTGATCCCCGTGGCGCGTGCCGAATTCGATCGCATCATGCCGCGCGCCAACCAGCTTGATCGTTTGCGCGAGGACGTGCGCGTGACGGCGGCCGATCTGCTGGCGCCACCCGCAGGTGGCATCACCCGCGCCGGCTTCATCAACAACATCGATGTCTGTGTGCGCTATCTCGCGGCCTGGCTCGATGGCCTCGGCTGCGTGCCGATCCATCACCTGATGGAAGACGCGGCGACTGCGGAAATTTCCCGCGCCCAGCTGTGGCAATGGTTGCACCGGGGCGACCTGTGCCTGGATGACGGAACGCCCATCAACCGTGAACTGTTTGATGGCCTGCTGGCGGAAACGACCTCACGCCTGCCACGCAGCGGCTTGCCTGGGCAAGATCGCATCGACGAGGCCATCGCCATGCTCGGCGAGTTCACCCGAGCAAGCGAGCTTGCCGACTTCCTCACCCTCAAGGCCTACCAGCGCCTTCCCTGAACCATCAACCCGGTGCCGGCAAATCCCGTGCCGACATTCCCGACCCATCCGCAACGCAAAACCAGGAGTTCGCAATGAATCGAGTATCGATGCCAAGCGCAGACGAGATCACCCGCGACTGGGCCAGCAACCCACGCTGGTCAGGCATCCAGCGCAACTATTCGGCCGACGACGTGGTGCGCTTGCGCGGAACCGTGCACATCGAGCACTCCCTTGCGCGCCTGGGTGCGGAAAAACTCTGGTACAGCCTCCACAACGAGCCATTCGTCAATGCCCTGGGTGCGTTGACAGGCAATCAGGCCATGCAGCAGGTCAAGGCCGGGCTCAAGGCCATTTACCTCTCGGGCTGGCAGGTCGCCGCAGATGCAAACCTCGCCGGTCAGATGTATCCGGATCAGTCGCTGTATCCGGCCGACTCGGTACCGGCCGTGGTCAAGCGCATCAACAACGCCCTGCTGCGCGCCGACCAACTCAACCATGCCGAAGGCAATGACCAGGTCGACTATTTGCAACCCATCGTGGCCGATGCCGAAGCCGGGTTCGGTGGCGTGCTCAATGCCTTCGAACTGATGAAGGCCATGATCGAGGCCGGCGCCGCGGGCGTGCATTTCGAGGACCAGCTGGCATCGGTCAAGAAGTGCGGGCACATGGGCGGCAAGGTGCTGGTACCAACCCGCGAGGCCGTCGAAAAACTCAACGCGGCGCGGCTGGCTGCCGATGTCCTCGGCGTGCCGACCCTGCTGGTGGCGCGAACCGATGCCGAAGCGGCGGACCTGTTGACCAGTGACATCGATGAAAACGATCGCCCCTTCGTCAGTGGCGAGCGCACCGTCGAGGGTTTCTTCAAGACACGCAATGGGCTCGACCAGGCCATCAGCCGCGGCCTGGCCTATGCCCCGTACGCCGATCTGGTCTGGTGCGAAACCGGCAAGCCCGATCTTGAATTTGCGCGCCGCTTCGCCGAGGCGATCCATGCAAAATATCCGGGCAAGCTGTTGGCTTACAACTGTTCGCCCTCGTTCAACTGGAAGCGCAATCTCGACGACCTGACCATTGCCCGCTTCCAGCAGGAACTGGCCGGTTACGGATACAAGTTCCAGTTCATCACCCTCGCCGGCTTCCACGCCCTCAATTACTCGATGTTCAATCTGGCGCACGGCTATGCCCGCCGGCAGATGAGTGCATTCGTCGAGCTTCAGGAAGCCGAATTCGCCGCCGCCGAACGCGGCTTCACCGCGGTCAAGCACCAGCGCGAGGTGGGCACGGGCTACTTTGATCAGGTCACCCAGGCCATCCAGCAAGGGCAGTCATCGACTACGGCATTGCGCGGTTCCACCGAAGAAGCGCAGTTCGAGCGTGCACGCAAGGCATCCTGAACGACATGAGTCAGGTGTCGGCGCGCAACGCGCCGACACCGGAACTGTGGGGATGGGGGTCTGCCCGGTGGGAGGCCGGGAGGTGTTCCGATGTCGGCGCTGCGCGGGTACCGGCGTGAACCGGAACCCGGTGCCTGGCCAGAGGGGCTGACCGGCAAGCCAGTCTGGCAGGCCCAAGCCCCGGCTGCCCGTGGCGAAAGTCATCGTCCACGCGGGCAACCCGGCCGATTCGACCGGGGCGGGGCCAATCCGCGCAGCGAATGCGAACCCGAACCATCTGCAAACCAGCCTCGGCATTGCGCTACTATTCGAAAGGGTGCAGGGGATGCCAAGGGTCGCCGTGTCGAGCAAGCAAACGGGAAGTAATGTCACGCCCATAGGCGGAGCGGCCGCGCGACTGCGTGCGCCCTTGTTGCCGCGTGAGCTGTCCGAGCAGGAACTCGCCTTGTTTGCCAGCGTCAGCGAACGCCGCGAGATTCACCAAGGCGAAGTCATCTTCAAGCGTGGCGAACTCGGCCGCAGCATGTTTGTCGTCGAATCCGGACAGATCCGCCTCGAGTTTGGCGATGGCATGCCGGACAAGCTGATCGGCCCACGTGAATTCTTTGGTGAGCTCACCCTGTTCATCGGCGACCACACCCGCGTGGCCAACGCGGTGGCAACGGCCACGACAGGACTGCATGTCATCGAGCAGCGCGCTTTCGACGACTTGTTGAATGCCCAACCGCGTCTGCTGGCACAATTCATGCGTCGCTCGTTTTCCTATCTCGTTGCCAGCGAGCAGCAACTCATCGCCAGCCTGAAGCGGCGCAATGAAGACCTCATGGTCACCCTGGATTCGCTGCGCCAGACCCAGACCCAGCTCAGCACCGCGCAACGCCTGGTGCAGACCGACGAACTGACCGGACTGTGCAATCGACGCGGCCTGTACATGTACCTGGAGCATCTGTCCGAGACCCGCTTGCACGGCACCGAACTGGGCCTGTTGCTGATCGACATCGACCGCTTCAAGCAGATCAATGACCGCTGCGGGCATCTGATCGGCGACCAGGTGCTGCGAGCCATTGCCGAGGAAGTGAAGAACGCCGCATCACCCTGCGACCTACCCTGCCGCCTGGGTGGCGACGAGTTTGCGCTGCTGGTCCAGGTAACCGGTGCCGAGGAACTGCATTCACGCGCGCAACAGATCATCAATGCGGTGCGTTCCATGCGTTTCCCGACCTGCGAAGGCCAGGCCGTGACGGTCAGCATCGGCTCCCAACTGTGTGCCGAAACCACGGATTGGGCCGTCTGGTACAGCGAGACCGATTGCCTGCTGTACGAAGTGAAGGGCCGTGGCGGCGATGGTTTGCGCACGCCGCGCTAGCACGACGGCCGTTAGGGAAGCTCTGAACAAATATTGTCGCGAGCAAGCTCGCTCCCACCATTGCTTGATCTTGTGGGAGCGAGCTTGCTCGCGACGAATGAGTTCCGTACTTGTTCAGGGTTTCCCTAGCACGACAGCCGTTAAGGCAAGGCTGATCAAGTCGCTTCCGTTCGTGGTGAGATTCTATGTTGCCGGTCAACGAGCTCTGAGCAAATAATTCCGTTCGTGGTGAGCTCGTCGAACCATGAACGGAATCCAGGCGCCATGCGCTCATTGCTTGATGCGCATTGGACACGCAGAACGTGATCAGCTTTGACTTAATGCACCCAGCGCCCGCCACGGCGGCGCGGCGGCGTAGGTGCGTCGCCGGGATCGCGGGCGACTTGCTCATCGGCGCTGGCCGGGTTCTCGCGCCAGTAGTTGGCCACGGCGCCAATGGAATCCGGAATCCGGGCCAGGCATTCGCCATATTCCTCGTCGGTCAAGGCGGCGAACTCCGCATCGCTGTCGAAGACTTCATCCTCGATCGAGAGCGCGATGATCGGGCCGAGGTATTGCATGAGATCGGAATCCTGGCCCAGGCGTGATTCCCAGGTCGCCGCACGCAGGTCAATGCCACGACTGAATCCTTCACACCAGCCGCGCGATGTGAATGCGGTCGAGCCATCATCGGTGTCGATCTCGCCCAGAATCGGCTCATAGGATCCGGTCTCGATTTCCAGCAGCACGGAATCATTGAGGCGTGCGAGCAAGGTCAGGATGCGCTCGCCCTCCTCGGCATCGGCAAACGGCTCGTGCAGGATTTCCGGCAACCATTCGTCCGGCATCGCTGGCGACGGGCCAATGGCCAGGGATGTCAGCAAACCGTGTACCCCATCCAGCAGCAAGCGCGCATCGCCGGGATGCGCGCGCAGGTACTGGTCGAGCTCTTCCAGTTCGAAGTCAGCCAGCGAAGCGGGCCAATCGGATTCAGTCATCGGCAAGTTCCAGCATCACCGGCGTATGGTCGGAAGGTCGCTCCCAGGTCCGTGGTTCGCGGTCGATGGAAGCCGCACAAGCATTCTGCATGATCGCCTCACTGGCCAATATCAGGTCAATGCGCAAGCCAAGGTTGCGACGGAAACCGGCCTGGCGATAGTCCCACCAGCTGTACATGCCCGCCGCGTCGTGGAAAGTGCGGAAACTGTCACGCAGGCCGAGATCAAGAATGCGCTTGAGCGCATGACGTTCGGGAGTCGAGCAGAGGATTTGTTCATGCCAGGCAACCGGATCGTAGACGTCGCGATCCTCCGGCGCAATGTTGAAATCACCCATCACCAGCAAGCGCGGATCATTGCGCAGCTCGCTCTCAAGATGGCGCGTGACCTTGTCCAGCCAATCCAGTTTGTAGGCGAACTTTTCGCTGCCCACGGCCTGGCCGTTGACCACATAGAGATTGGCGATGCGCATGCTTCCGACGGTCGCAACCAGAATGCGGCGTTGCGGGTCATCCAGGCCTGCAATGTCTGTCACCACATCATGAATCGGCTGCCTGGCCAGCAAGGCCACACCGTTGTAGGTCTTCTGCCCGCAGAAGGCGACCTGATAGCCCATCGCCTCGATCGCCGCACGCGGAAACTTTGTATCTTCCAGCTTGGTTTCCTGAATGCCGAGCACATCCGGCTGCGCCAGCGCACACCACTGCTCCACATGCGGCAGCCGCACATTGAGCGAGTTCACATTCCAGCTGGCGAGTTTCATGCGCCAAGTTTAGCCTACCGGCGACGGCGAGCCAGTGACGTTCGCGTGATGCGTATTCAGGTCGCTGGATTGCCGCCGGGTGTGACAAATGGTCTCTGGACGCGTGTCGATGCGCACGCGACACTGTTCGCACCAGCCAGAGATCCGTGGAGATCGTTGTCGTGAATGCATCCCCCCGCTATGCGCCTGTCCTGCGTCGATTGCACTGGTTGATGGCCTTGCTCATCCTGGTCGTGTATGTCGCCATCGAGCAGCGCGGTTTGTTCGAACGTGGTTCGACAGCACGCTTTGCCATGATGCAATCCCACTTCTGGCTGGGTCTCACCGTGTTTTTCCTGGTCGGCTGGCGGTTGGCCTTCCGCATGCGCCACGGCGCACCCCCGGTTACGCCCGCGTTGCCGGCATGGCAGGCGGGCTTTTCAAAGTTGGGGCATGTCGCCTTGTATGCCTTCTTCCTGATCATGCCGGTGCTGGGTCTGGCCACGGCCTGGACCGATGGAAAGATCCTGTACCTGCCGTTCACCGACATTGCCTTGCCTGCGCCGATTGCGCCGGACAAGGAACTCGCCCATCAACTGGAAGACCTGCACGGAACGATCGGCGAAATCTTCTACTGGGTGATCGGCTTGCATGTGCTGGCCGCGGTCTACCACCACCTCGTCCGCCGCGACGACACCTTGCGCAGAATGCTTTGAAGCGCTCGTCATCATGAGCACACCCGTGCTGGTCGACCTGCGCAGCGATACCGTGACCCGGCCGACCCTCGCCATGCGCGAGGCCATGGCACGCGCCGACGTTGGTGATGACGTGTATGGAGAGGATCCGACCGTCAAGCAACTCGAGTCACGCCTGGCGCAGGCGTTTGGTTTCGAGAAAGGCATGTTCGTGCCCAGTGGCACCCAATCCAACCTGTGTGCCCTGCTCGCCCATTGCCAGCGGGGTGACGAATATCTGGTCGGCATGGAGGCACATACCTACAAGTACGAGGCCGGAGGCGCTGCGGTACTCGGCTCGATCCAGCCACAGCCGATTGCCAACGCCGAGGACGGCAGCCTGCCGCTGGCAGCGCTTGTGAAAGCGGTGAAGCCGGATGACGTGCACTTTGCGCGCACGCGCCTGCTGACCCTGGAAAACACTTGGCATGGGCGTGTGCTCGATCCGGAGTATGTGTCCGCTGCAACGTCATGGGCGCGTGCGCAGGGACTGGCCACGCATCTGGATGGAGCGCGCATCTTCAATGCCGCGGTTGCCAGTGGGCAAACACCGGCCGCACTCGCAGAAGGTTTCGATACGGTTTCCATTTGCCTGTCCAAGGGCCTCGGCGCACCGGTCGGGTCCGTGCTGGTCGGTCCTGCGCAGGTGATTGCCTGCGCGCGACGCTGGCGCAAGATGCTGGGTGGCGGCATGCGTCAATCCGGCGTGTTGGCCGCGGGCGCATTGCATGCGCTCGATCACCATGTGGACAGGCTGGCCGAAGACCATGCGCGAGCCGCGCGTTTGGCAAAGGGTTTGGGCAGGGCGCGTGCCATCGAAGTGCGCGCTTGCCACACCAACATGGTGTTCATCGACGTGCCGCTTGCGCGGCTGGATGCGCTGCGCCGGCATCTGGAAGCGGCCGGGATCCGCGCCAGCATCGGCTATTTGCCCAGCGTACGCCTGGTCACCCACCTGGACATCGACGACGATGCCATCGAGCGCAGCATCGAGGTGTTTGCACGTTTCGACGCATGAGCACCTCTCGCTATACTCGCGGCAACCAAGAACTGCGGATGCTGCGTGCCTGCCCCCATTCGACCGGTATCCATCACCGCCCATACGGCAACCTCGGCGCTAGGCCGCGGCCTGCGTGCCCACCTCGAAGCCTTGCGCGCGCGACACAGCGGACTGCGGGCCAATGACTTCACCGCGGTTGCGCTGGAATGTGCCATCGGCCGCGTCGATGGTTTGGAACAGGCCGCCCTGCGCGATGAACACGCCCTGTTCGAGTGCCGCAACAACCGCCTGGCCTGGCTCGGCATCCAGCAGGATGATTTTCTGGCGCAGGTGCGTGCGGCGATTGCGCGCCACGGCGCGGATCGCGTGGCCCTGCTGGCGGCGACGTCCACTTCGAGCATTGGCGCCACCGAAGAAGCCTATGCGCGACTGGATGGCGGACGCATCGCACACGACCTGCGACGTCCACCGGTGCACACGCCGCATTCGCTGGGCATCTTTCTGGAGCAGGCCCTGGGTACGCGTGGGCCGTGCCTGACCACGGCAACGGCGTGCTCATCGAGTGCCAAGATCTTTGCCAAGGCCGAGCGCATGATCCGCCTCGGCGTGGTGGATGCCGCCGTGCTGGTCGGTGTGGATAGCCTGTGTGGCAGCGTGCTGTTTGGATTCAATGCGCTGGAGCTGGTTGCACCGCAGGCCTGTCGCCCTTTCGATGTGCGCCGCTGTGGGATATCCATTGGAGAAGCGGCCGGTTTCGCCTTGCTTGAACGCGACGCAAGTCCTTCGGCGCCGCAACTGATCGGTTGGGGCGAATCCAGCGACGCGCATCACATGTCGACACCGCACCCGCAGGGCCTCGGTGCGCGGCTTGCCTTGCAGGGTGCATTGGAGCGCGCGGGTCTTGCTGCGGATGCGGTTGACTACATCAACCTGCACGGCACGGCGACGCCAAAGAACGATGAAGTGGAAGCCGCGGTGGTTGCCGATTCGTTCGCGGCGCGTACGCGCGCAAGTTCGAGCAAGGGCTGGACCGGGCACACCCTGGGCGCCGCCGGAATCCTGGAAGCGGTCATCTGCCTGATCGCCCTGCAGCACGGTTTCGTTCCCGGCACGCTCAATTGCGAGCAACTGGATCCGCTGTGCGGCCCGCAACTGGCGCTTGGAAACGAAAGCGCCGATGTGCGCGTCGCGCTCAGCAACTCCTTTGGTTTCGGTGGCAGCAACTGCACCCTGGCTTTCGCCCGCGGAGCACGCGCATGAGTGCGCTCGAAGTCGCCATCGAAGGCATGGGTCTGTGGGCACCGGGTTGGCGCGACTGGACCACGGCGCGCAGCGGATTGCTGGGCGAGGCCGAAGCGGACGCAGGCGTGACCCGGCCAAGCGCGGACCTGCTGCCGCCCGCCGAGCGACGCCGTGCACCGATGCCCGTGTTGCTTGCCTGTGATGTCGCCAGCCAGGCCTGTGCGCACGCGGGACGAGCGCTGGATTGTCTTGCCAGTGTGTTCGTGTCGACCCACGGTGACCTGCAAATCACCGACTACATGTGCAGCACCCTGGCCGGCGCGCCACGGGAACTATCCCCGATCCGCTTCCACAATTCCGTGCACAACGCGCCCGCAGGTTACTGGACTATAGCCGCGCAGTGTCATCAGGCATCCACCTCGATCAGTAGTTGGCATTGCAGTCTTGCCAATGCCTTGCTGGAGGCGGCAGTGCAGGTGCTGGGCGAGAAATCCCCCGTGTTGCTGGCGGCCTACGATGCGCAGTCGACAGAAATCCTGTCTGCGGTTTCGCCATCGGATTGTCTGTTTGGCGTGGCCATGGTGATCGCTGCACCGCGATCCGGTTTGCCGCGCCTGCGCCTGCAGCCGGGCATGCGTGCCGCCGCCGAACCCGACGCCGCGCCGATCCCGCAATCGTTCCAGAAACTTGCGCGTGAAAATCCGATGGCCGCACAAGCCATGCCCCTGCTGGCTGCACTCGCTGCGGGTGTACCAAGCCGCATGCAGTTGCCCAGCGGCGCCGCGAGTGGCTTGCAAATCGAGGTTCTGCCGTGAGTTTGGAAAACCTGGGGCGGGTCGCCATTCTCATTCCGGCCTACAACGAGGAACGCGCCATCCGTCGCGTGGTGGAATCAGCGCTTGCGGTGTTGCCGGATGTGTTCGTGGTCGATGATGGCTCCACCGACACCACCCTCGATCAATTGGCAGGCCTGCCGATCCAGCTGATCCGTCATGCATCCGCACAGGGCAAGGGTTGCAGCCTGCGCGACGGATTCCGCGAGATCCTGGGTCGCGGTTTCGATGCCGTGGTGACCATGGACGGCGACGGCCAGCACGACGCCGCAGACATCCCGCGCATGTTCGCTGCGGCCGAACGCTATCCCGACCACCTGGTCATCGCCGCGCGCATCCGTGCGAAGGAGAGCCAGCCGGCATCCAGAAGACGCGCCAATGCGGTGGCCGACTGGGGTATCTCCTGGGGTTGCGGCATTCCGGTGGCGGATACGCAAAGTGGACAACGCTACTATCCGCGTGAAGTGATGCAGCTCATCGACCTGTCGGCACGCGGTTTCGTGTTCGAGGCGGCCATCCTGATCGCGGCAGTGCGCGAACTGGGCATGGGTGTGGTTTCGGTGCCGATCGATGCGCGTTACAAGGGTGAGTTCCGGCGCAGCCATTTTCGCCCCGTGCTGGATGTCACCCGCATCACCTGGTACACCATCCTGCGCGTGATCCACTACGGCAGCGTGGTCGGCAGCTATCGAAGTTCGCATTCGCATGCGCCGTTGGTGTACGACCCGGACGTGGCCGCGACGGCTGGTGGTGCATGAGCGCGGTGCCGATCCTGTTCCTGCAGTTGATCGCCATTCTCGGCGTGGCGCGCCTGCTTTCCGCCGTGCTGCGTCATGTCCACCAACCACCGGTGATCGGCGAGATGCTGGCCGGCATCGTGCTTGGTCCGCTGGTGTTTGGTTGCCTGTCGCCGCACTGGCAGGCGGCCCTGTTTCCGCTTGACAGCCTGGCTGCGCTGGAAGGCTTGAGCGAGCTTGGCCTGGTGCTGTTCATGTTTGTGGTGGGCGCCGAACTGCGCCTGCCAGGTGGCGCACGCCGACACCTGGGCGCTTCCGGTGCAATCGGACTTGCCTGCGTGCTGCTGCCCTGTGCATTGGGCCTTGCCATCGCACCGTTCCTGCATTCCCGGTTTGCACCGCAGGGCGTGGCCTTCTGGCCCTTCGCATTGTTCATGGCCGCTTCGCTGTCGATCACCGCGTTTCCGGTGATGGCGCGCATCCTCAAGGAACGCGGCATGACCGAATCCGCGGAAGGCCGGCTTGCGCTCACCTCCGCTGCTTTCGACAATGTGTTCGCTGGCTTTGTAATTGCGTTGGCACTGATTTCCTCCCGCACCGATTGGGAGCGATTTGCCTTCACTCTGGGCGGCAGCCTGGTCCTCGTTGGCTTCGCGATCTGGATACTTCGACCTGCGCTGGCACGCGGCTTTGAACGGTATGCGGACAATGGACGGCCAACGCCGGCGATGTTGTGCCTGTTGTTGATCCTGGTGTTCGCCGCTGCCGCCGCCACCCGCGCACTCGGCTTGCACGAGGTGTTTGGTGCATTCCTGATTGGCGCGATCCTGCCGCGCGACAACCGCCTGCTGGCCTGCCTGGTGGAGCGTATCGAGCATCTGGCGGTGATCGTGCTGATGCCGGTGTTCTTCGCGCTCGCCGGCCTGCACATGAGCGCGGATGCGTTTTCCGGGACCGGGTGGCTGGCGCTGGGCCTGGTACTCGTAGCGGCCATGGCCGGAAAGGTTGTCGGTGGTGCGCTTGGCGCGCGCCACGCCGGACTTGCCTGGCCGCAGGCCTTGTCGGTCGGCGCACTGATGAATGCGCGCGGATTGATGGAATTGATCATCATGAAGATCGGCCTCGACCTGGGCGTGATCGATGGCGCGATCTTCACCATGCTGATGATCATGGCTGTAGCCACTACGCTGATGACAACGCCCCTGCTCGCCCTGTTCGGCCGCCTTGGCCGAACCACCCAACCCCATGCGCAAGCCGTGCGCAACCCGCGGAGTCTTCCATGAACCCAGCGACTGCCCATGACGTGGTGATCCTCGGCGGCGGCCTGGCGGGTCTATGCCTGGCGCTGCAATTGCGCCAGCGTTTTGCCGATCTCGACATCGTGGTGCTGGAACGCAATACCTTTCCCTTGCCGGTTGCCGCGCACAAGGTGGGCGAGTCCACCGTGGAAATCGGCGCGAACTATTTCGAGAAGACCCTGGGTTTGCGTGAGCATCTCGATGGCGCGCACATCCGCAAGTTCGGCTTCCGCTTCTTCTGGAGCGAGGGGCGCAGGGACGTGGAGAACGTCACCGAGCTTGGCGTCAGCGTGGTGCTGCCCACGCCAACCTGGCAACTGGATCGCGGCATCTTCGAGAACCATCTGGCCGAGCGCGTGCGCGCGGCAGGCATCACCCTGCATGCCGGTGCGGTCGCGCGCGGCGTCGACTTCGGCACGGGCGATGCCCACCACGAAGTGCGCGCCAGCATGGAAGGCGAGGATCGCGTGTTCGCTGCGCGCTGGGTGGTCGATGCCAGTTCCAGGTCCTCCATCATCAAGCGCAAGTTGGGTCTGGCCGAAGCCAATGGCCACGATTGCAACGCCGTCTGGTTCCGCATCAATACCTGTCTATCCATGGACGAATGGATCACGGATGCGCGATGGCAGCAGCGCTGCTCGCCACCGGAACGTTGGCGCTCGACCAATCACCTGTGCGGCGAGGGCTACTGGGTGTGGCTGATTCCACTGGGTTCCGGCGCACATTCGGTTGGCATCGTCTGCGATCCGGCCATCCATCCATTGGACAGGATGAACACCTTCGAGCGCGCGCTGGACTGGCTGCGTGAATTCCAGCCTCTGGTGGCCGATGCCTGCGAGAGGCATCGCGACAAGCTGCTCGACTTCCGTTTCCTGCGCGGCTTCTCGCACGGTTGCAAACAGTTGTACTCGGGTGACCGCTGGGCACTCACCGGCGAGGCGGGCGTGTTCCTTGATCCGTTCTATTCGCCGGGCAGCGACTTCATCGCCATGTCCAACACCTATGTCACCGAATTGATCGCCCTGGATCGCGCCGACAAACCGTTGGGGCCTTACGCGCGCCTGTTCGAGCAGCTGTACCGCTCGTTCTACGAAAACACCATGAGCCTGTTCCGCGGCCAGTACCCGATCTTTGGCGATGCCGAAGTGATGTCGATGAAGGTGATCTGGGACTACACCTATTACTGGGCTGTGCTGTGCCAACTGGTGTTCCAGAACCGGCTCACCGATACCGCCTTGCTCGGCGAGATGCAGGCGGAACTGGCCGAAGCCAGCCAGCTCAATCGCGACATGCAGGCATTCCTGCTGCGCTGGTACGCGGTCAGTCCCCGACCCAACGCCCGGATCATGTTCGATCAGCGCGAGCTGGACTGGTTTGTCGAACTCAACGCGCGCCTGCACGACACCCTGGATGATGCCGGTGTGCGCGAACGCCTGCGCCAGGGCCTGGCGCAGATGCGCAGTCTCGCCGCAACCACGGTGGCGCGCGCCAACGCCGCCTGCCCGCAACTGGATTGCAGTGGGCTGCCCAGTCAAGCCGATGCATCGACGCCTTTGTTCACGTTCGTCGCCTGAAACGGTTCGCGGATGCTGCGAGCCGTCTTGCGGCCGCTACGCGTCCCGCGCCACGCCCCAGGTAGCCCGGATGCAGGCGCAATGCGCCGCAATCCGGGGAAAGCCCGAAGCACTCACGCACGATCCACGCGACAGGCAAAACATCCACGCTTCGCATTGTGCAGGTGCAGGTAGGCGACGGCGGAATTGGAGAACGCCACCTCGATACCGGCACCGATGCGCGCGCCGTCGCACACGTCCGCGTGCACGATGCGGTGCCTGGAGTCGTAGGCACGCAGCGAGATCATGCGTGAGGAGACGCTGGCGGGGATCTCGCCTGCCGCAAACAGGCCTTGCTTCGCACCGCGACCGACGAATATGGGTCCGCTGGCCCGGTACGGCGAGGCTTCGGGCTGGTGTTCAAACGGCAGCAGCAGCAATTCGTCGCCGATTTCAGCGTCGCACAGGCTCACCCGGCAGGGAAAGCCCGGCTTGGCATCGGCACGCACGCGCTCGATGCCACGCGCGGCCAGTTGGTTGTCGTCAAGCTCAAACAGCGCAGCAAAGTCCGTGTCGGACAGAGCACGGAAAACAAAGTTGTGCATGCAGGTCACCGGTGGAATCGGAAGACGCCAGCTTGCCTTGAACCCGGCCCCGATACTCGCCGTTTTCGGACCAATAACAACGCTGAAACGGCGCAAGCATGCCAACTTGAGCAATCGCGGTTCGAGCCTGTGTAGGCCGGGTTTCAACCCGACGCGTTGCGAGTGCGCAAGGTCGCCGCTGCTGCGTTATCCCATGCCGCCGTTGATGCCGATCACCTGGCCGTTGATGTAGCCGGCGGCATCGCTGCACAGGAACGCCACCAGCGCGGCGACCTCCTCGGGCTTGCCGACACGGCCGGCCGGCACCAGTGCCTTGATCGTCGCCGCATCGAAACTCTCGCCAAGCATGGGCGTCTCGATCAAACCGGGCGCCACCACATTCACGGCAATCCCGCGCGAGGCCATTTCGCGGGCGAGCGATTTCGAGGCGCCGTGCAGGCCGGCCTTGGCCGCCGCGTAATTGGTCTGCCCGCGATTGCCGAGCACGGCGGCCACCGAGGAAACACTGACGATGCGCCCGAAGCGCGTGCGCGCCATCGCCAGCAAGGCCGGCTGGGTCACATTGAAGAAGCCGTGCAGGGAAACATCGATCACCCGCCGCCACTGCGCTTCGCTCATGCCGGCCATGGGCGCGTCATCGTGGATGCCCGCGTTGTTGACGATGATCTGGATCGGTTGTTCCGCGATCAGGGTCTCGACCGCCTGCCGACTGGCGGCCGCATCGGCCACGTCGAAGACGATCGCGCGCGCCTGGCCGCCGCTGTCGCGAATCCGCGACGCCACTGCTTCGGCACGCTCGCTGTGGCCATGCGCATGCACGATCAGCTCGTGACCGGCATCGGCCAGGGCCAGGGCAATGGCGGTGCCGATGGCCCCGCTGGCGCCGGTCACCAGGGCGCGGCGGCTGGATTGCGTCATTGGCATCTGCGCGATGAGGAGGACCGAAGCGGCCGGAAGCCGCATTCTGCCATTGCCCGGCCGGGCCCGCGGAAGTGCATTCGCAAGATGCGCATTTGCATGCCGACCCTTGCTAATCGACAATCGGCGCCCACTTCAACCGGCGCGCAAGCTGTGCGCCGCATCAGGTTTGATCCCACCGTGTCCGAATTCATCCAGCGCCTGCCCGAGTTCATCGGCAATCATCCTTTCCTCTCCTTCGGCTTCATCGGTGTGCTCGCCGCGATCATCGCCAGCGAAGTTGGTCGCCTGACGCGCGGCTTCAAGGCCCTGACCCCAGCAGGCTTGACCCAGTTGATCAATCGCGACAATGCGCTGCTGATCGATGTTTCCAGCATCCAGGACTACGACCAGGGCCATATCCCGGGCGCGCGGCACGTGGGCATGAGCCAGTTCGATCCGGAGAGCAAGGATCTGGCCAAAGCCAAGGCGCTGCCGGTTGCCGTCTACTGCAAAAACGGGCAGGCATCCTCGGGCGCGGCCAAGCGACTCAAGAAGGCCGGATTCAGTGCCGTCTACACCCTGGACGGTGGCTTGCGCGCCTGGCGCGAGGCGCAATTGCCCGTGGCAAAGGGCCGCGGCGCGGGCTGATTTTCGTCTGGAACCCCGCCGCGGGCAGCTGCAGCGAGCCTTGCGGCGTGCGCCGGCCAGCCCGGCATGGGATAATTCCACCCCTTTTTTCCACGCTTTCCGGAGCAGCAACACCATGGCAGAGAACTCACCCGCCAACGGCGCGGCCAACCCCGCCGCAGTCGCCAATCAAGCCCAGCTCAACCTGCAGAAGGTCTACACCAAGGACGTTTCCTTCGAAGTTCCCAACTCCCCCAAGGTGTTCCAGTTGCAGGGCCAGCCAGGCGTCGAGCTCAATCTGAGCCAGCGCGTCAACACCCTCGGCACGGATGTGTACGAAGTGGTGCTCAGCGTGACGGTCACCTGCAAGATCGAGGACAACACCGCCTACCTGGCCGAAGTGCACCAGGCCGGCATCTTCGGCATCACCAATTTCGATGACGTCTCGCGTGATGGCGTGCTCGGCACCTACTGCCCGAACGTGCTGTTCCCCTACGTGCGCCAGATCGTTTCCGACCTCGTCCAGGGTGGCGGCTTCCCGCCGCTGTTCCTGCAGCCGATCAATTTCGATGCGATCTACGCCGAGCAGCAACGCCGTCGCGCCGAAGCGTCGGCTGAAGGCCAGGCCCTCAACTCCTGAGAATGAAGCCGCCGGTCGCAGTACTCGGCGCCGGCTCCTGGGGCACGGCGCTTGCCGTGCTGCTGGCGCGCAACGGGGTGACCACCACGCTGTGGGGTCACTCGGCGCAGTCCGTGGTGAACATGGCCACGGCGCGCGCCAACCTGCGCTATCTGCCGGAAATGCGTTTTCCGGATGCGCTCGCGGTCTCCGGTGTACTGGAAACCTGCGTGCGTGATGCCGGCATCGTGCTCATTGCCGTTCCCAGTCACGCCTTCCGCGACACCCTGGAGACGATTACGCCCTGGGTGCGCGCGGATGCGGGCATCGCCTGGGCCACCAAGGGGTTTGATCCCGGCTCCGGCCGCTTCCTGCACGAACTGGTGCACCAGCACCTGCCCACGCATCCGGCCGCCGTGGTCACCGGTCCGTCATTCGCGCGCGAAGTCGCACTCGGCATGCCGACTGCGCTGACCGTGCATTCGGCCGATGACGACTTCGCCACGACCGTGGCGCGCCTGCTGCACGCGCCCACGTTTCGCGCCTACACCGGCAACGACATTCTCGGCGCCGAACTTGGTGGCGCGATGAAAAACGTGCTGGCTGTGGCTACCGGCGTTGCGGACGGCATGCAGCTTGGCCTCAATGCGCGAGCTGGCCTGATCACCCGCGGCATGAATGAAATGTTGCGCCTCGGCGCGGCACTCGGGGCCAAGGCGGAAACCCTGATGGGCCTGGCCGGACTTGGCGACCTTGTGCTGACCTGCACGGGTGATCTTTCCCGCAACCGTCGCCTCGGCATGGCTCTGGGTCGCGGCGTGGGCTTGCGCGAGGCATTGGCCGAGATTGGCCAGGTCGTGGAAAGCATCGTCACCGTGGATGAAGTGATGCGCCTGGCCAAGCGCGTCGGCATCGAACTGCCCATCGCCGAACACGTGCAATACGTGTTGCACGAGGAAATGACGCCGGCACAGGGCTTGAGCTCCCTGCTTGCGCGCGAACAGAAACCCGAGTATCCGGAATAAGCTTCAACTGCCGCCAGCAAAACCCTGCTGACGCCACGCTTCGAACACCACCACCGCCACTGCATTGGAGAGGTTGAGGCTGCGGTTGTGCGGACGCATCGGCAGGCGCAGGCGCTGCTCCGGCGGCAGCGACTCCAGCACCTCGGCCGGCAAACCCGAGGTTTCCGAACCGAACATCACTGCGTCGTCTGCATTGAACGCGACCTGGTCGTAGCGCTGCCTGCCGCGCGTGGAAAGCGCATACAGGCGCGCGGGTTTCACGGCGTCGATAAACGCGTCGAGATCTTCATGCACGCTCAGGTTTGCGTACTCGTGATAATCGAGCCCCGCACGGCGCAGGCGCGTGTCGTCCAGCGCAAACCCCAGTGGACCCACCAGATGCAGGCGTGCGCCGGTATTGGCGCACAGTCGAATCACGTTGCCGGTATTCGGCGGGATCTCGGGACGAAACAGGACGACATTGAGCATGCGCACATTGTGCGGCATGTCCACTGCGGCGCGCTTGAATTTCGCCTCGCGCTGGAACAGGCTTGTGATTCACCAGGGCTCGAAGGGGAGACTTGTCATGCTGCACAGATTCCGCGCGTTGATGCTCGTGCCGATCCTGCTGCTGGCCGCCTGCGCCATTCCGGTTCCGCCGGAGAAGGCCGCCTATGTGGGTGAATGGAAGGCGCCGGGCATGTCGCTGCTGATCCTTGCCGATGGCAGCATCGTCTACGAGCGCATCCGCGGCGGCGCAACGACCAAGATCAACGGTCCGCTCAAGGCCTTCAAGGGCGATGATTTCGAAGTCGGCATCGGCTCCATGGCGACCACATTCAAGGTCAGTGCCACGCCACACGAGAAGGACGGCACGTGGCGGATGACCGTGGATGGTGTCGAACTGACCAGAACCCAGCATTGAAATGAGATGTTCGTTCTCCCCACGCCAGAAGGAAGCCGCTGATGTCGAACACCCTTGTGCAACCGGTACTCGCCCTGATGGTCTTGACCCTGCTGGTCTGGCTGGTCATGTACGTGCGTCGCATCGGCGCCATGCGCGCGCTGCGCATTCCCGCACAGGCCCTCAGCACGCCCGACAAGCGCAGCCTGCTGCCGGAGGCGGTCAATCGCCCGTCGAACAACCTCGTCAACCTGTTCGAGATGCCGGTGTTGTTCTATGCATTGTGCCTGTTGCTGATGGTGGGCAATCAGGTCGACGCGCTGTATGTCCAACTGGCCTGGGCCTATGTCGGCTTGCGTGCGCTGCACAGCCTGATCCAGTGCACGGCAAACATCGTGATCTGGCGCTTCGTCGCCTACCTGCTGTCCAGCCTGGTGCTGGCGGCCATGATCATTCGCTGCGCGATGCACAATTTCTGACTTCCACGCCAAGGCGTCGGGTTGAAATTCGACCATCGACAAAGCGGAAACAGCGCGCGCAGGAGTGCGTCGGCTCCGACCTTCGGTCTTGAGCCGACCTACGACAGGGCTGAAACGGCGCAAGCACACCAATCCGTGCAGTCGTGGTTCGAGCGGATGTAGGTCGGGCTTCAGCCCGACGGGGGATGGCGAAAAAGCCATGTAGGTCGGTTCAAGCGGCGCAGGCGCGGAACCGACGCGTAGCTCAGCCCAGCCGCCAGACCACGCAGCGGTTGTTGGCCGGCATGGCATGGTTGGCGATGAGTTGCATGCTTTGGGCACGCGCCAGCGCATCGACTTCGGCCAGATCGCGTATACCCATCAGCGGGTCGCGCTGGCGCAGGCTGACGTCGAACGCGGCATTGCTTTGGGAGGTGAACTCACCGTCGATGTTGAAGGGCCCGTAAACCATGAACAGGGCGTCGGCATCGAGGACCGCGGGCAGGCGCGCAAACAGGGTCACCACCTCTGCCCAGCTCATGATGTGCAGGGTGTTGGCCGTGAAGGCTGCATCGAAAGTCCCGCAAACCGGCCAGGGCTCAGCACCCACATCCAGCACCAGAGGCTGCGGCGTATTGGGCAGTGCGGCATCGTCCAGCCAGTAGTTCAAACCGGCAAGATTCTGCGCGCGCTCACTCGCTTGCCAGCTCAGGTAGGGAAGCGCGGCTGCGAAATGCACGGCGTGCTGGCCCGTGCCGCTACCGATCTCCAGCACGCGGCGACGGTCGCGAAAGACCTCGCGCAATATGTCGAGAATGGGATCCCGATTGCGTTCGCAGGCGGCGGAAAAGGGTTTGTCCATGGCTAGCCCGGATTTTTCATGGGGGGTATGGATGATCGCGGAGGATTTTGCGGCAAGCGCTAGACGCGCGGAGCCGCAATGGTGGTTCCATTGGGGCGACAAGCAACGCGGCGATTGCCGCAAAAGACCCGCGAGGGCCATGCCAGTGCAAAATGGCCGCAAACAGTTTTTCGTTGCGCCCATATCGGTCGTATTGCTGGCGTTGCCCGGCTTGCAATGCCATTTTGCACGACCTCATGAAATGTCCGGGCTAATCAGGCGCCGGGTTCGGCATCACCCAGCGGAGTCATGGCGCGGCTGGCAGGTGCGGCGTCCGTCGGCGAACGTGTGGAGCCGGGCATGGCCAGTCCCTTGGTGGCTTGCCAGCCGAGGATGAAACCAAGGCACAACAGACAGGCCGAGAGCACGAATGCCGCACCCGGCAGATGCAGGGGCGCGCGGCTCCCGATGAACCAGGCAAAGGTCTGGCTGAACACGAACGGGCCGATGATGGTCGCCACGCTGCCCAGGCTGGTGATGGCGCCTTGCAGGCGGCCCTGCTCACCCGGATCCACCTGGCGGGTGATGATGGATTGCGTGGTCGGCCCGCCGAGCCCGGCCAAGGCGAGCAGCGGAATGCCGAGCAGGAACAGCCACTGGCTGGTGGCAAAGCCCAAGGTCAGGAATCCACCCATGCCGAACAGCAGTGCCGCCAGCATCACGCGCCGCTCACCAAAAACCGGCACCACGCGGCGCACCAGCACCGCCTGCACCAGCGCGCTGCACACGCCGACCAGGGCCAATGCATAACCGACTTCGTGCGCGCCCCACTGGAATCGGTAATCGGTGTAGAGCACGAAGGTCGAGTTCAGCGAAAACTGCGCCAGAGCAACCAGGAAAAACACCGTGGCCAGTGCAAACACCTGCGGATAGCGTCGAAGCAGGCGCAGGGCGCCGAGTGGATTCGCTTCGCGCAGCGAAAACACCCGACTGCGTCTTTCCACAGGCAGTGATTCCGGCAGCACGAAAAACCCGTAGAGAAAATTGGCCAGTGCAAGCCCCGCGGCTACCCAAAACGGCGCGCGGATGGAAATGCCGCCAAGGAATCCACCCAGCGCCGGTCCAATGATGAAACCGATGCCAAAGGCGGCACCGAGCAGGCCATAAGCGGCGGCGCGCTTGTCGTGCGGGGTGACATCCGCGATGTAGGCATTCGCGGTCGAGATGCTGGCGCTGGCGATTCCCGAAATCATGCGGCCGATGAACAGCACCGGCAACACCTGGGCCAGCGCCATGAGGATGAAATCAAGGCCCAGCGACAGGTTTGAGGCGAGGATCACCGGGCGGCGGCCGAAGCGGTCGGAAAGCGCGCCCTGTACGGGCGAGAAGACAAACTGCATCAGGCCGAACACGGCACCCATGATGCCGGTCCAGCGCACGGCATTGGCAATGTCGCCACCCGTCATCTGCTGAACCAGGTGCGGAAACACCGGAATGATGATGCCGAATGCCAGCATGTCGAGCATCACCGTGACGAACACGAAGATGACGGCCGCGCGACGCACCGGCGTGTGGCTTGCTGCGTTGCTCATGGGTACTCGGCGCGAACCGGGTCACGCATTGGCGTGGATGTTGATGAAGCGCAGGAACTCGCTGCGCGTTCGCGCATCCTCGCGGAACTCCCCAAGCATCTGACTGGTGATCATGGAAACCCCGCGCTTGTGCACGCCGCGCGTGGTCATGCATTGGTGAACCGCATCGATGACCACGCCCACACCACGAGGCTTGAGCACGTTCTCGATGCAATGGGCAATTTGTGCGGTGAGTTTTTCCTGCACCTGGAAACGCCGCGAATACGCATCCACCACGCGCGCCAGCTTGCTGATGCCGACTACCTTGTCGGTGGGCAGGTAGCCGATGTGGGCTCGGCCAATGATCGGCGCCATGTGATGCTCGCAGTACGACTCGAACTCGATGTCGCGCAACACGATCATCTCGTCGTAGCCGGCCACTTCCTCGAAGGTTCGGCTGAGGTAGTCGGCCGGATCGATCGCGTAACCGGAAAACCAGTCGGAATAGGCCTCCACCACACGCTTGGGCGTATCCAGCAAACCCTCGCGGGCAGGGTCTTCGCCGGCCCAGCGCAACAACACGCGCACGGCGTCTTCGGCCTGGCTGCGGCTGACGGCGGGTGCCTTCGTGTTACGGCTGGATGGCTTGCGCTGGGTAGTCATGTTCGACGTACACGCGAATGGACGGCTGCACAGTTTAGCAGTCGCAGCCACCGGCTCGACCGATTCACTCGACCCGACAGAACACGGCCTTCAGGTAGCGACTCTCCGGCACATGCGCGAGCCAGGGATGGTCCGCGCCGGCACCGCTCACCTTGAGGACCTGCACGCTGCGCCCTGCATAGAAGGCCGCACGCCGCAGCATGTCGAGAAACTCCGCCTCGCTCACCAGGCCCGTGCATGAACAGGTCAACAGGATGCCGCCGGGCTTCACCGCGCCCATCGCCAGCTTGTTCATGTCGAGGTACTTCTTGAGCGCAGGGATCACCTGCTCGCGGTCACGCGTCATCTTGGCCGGATCGAGAATCACCACGTCGAATTTCTCGGCGCGATTGCCCGAATAGTCACGCAGCCAGTGAAAGATGTCGGCCTGGACAAAGCGGACCTTGGCCTTGTTGAGGTGTGCATTCTGTTCGGCAATGGCGAGGATTTCCTCGTCGAGATCGACGCCAACCACGGCACTGGCCGCGCCGATGGTCTTTGCGGCGATGCCGAATCCACCGGAGTTGCAGCACAGGTCGAGCACGCGCTTGCCTTCGCAGAATCCGGCGAGAGTGAGGCGATTGTCGCGTTGATCGACAAAGAAGCCGGTCTTGTGCTTGCTGCCCGGCGCGGCGTGGAACTTGACGCCGTGTTCGTGGATGACGGTGGGCTTGGGCCGTGTCGGTGTGGCGCAGTCGAAGCTCTCCTGCTTCTGCACATGTTCCTCGGCGTATGCGTAGATGGCGCTGCCCGGATAATGCTCGAGCAGGCAGTTGCGGATCAGATCGCGCTGGCGGAAAGCCCCGGCCGAGAAGAACTCGATGACCAGGGTGTCGGCAAAGCGGTCAACCACCAGGCCGGAAAGTCCATCGCCCTCGGAGTGGATCAGGCGATAGGCATCCGTGACCGCATCGAGCTTGAGCACATCCTTGCGCAGGTTCACCGCCGCACTGATTTTGCGCGCAAAAAAAGCATCGTCGATGGCTTCATCGATATCGCTGCTGAGCACGCGCAGGCTGATCCGCGAATGGCCGTTGTAGAAGCCGCGACCGGCAAATTCACCGTTGCGGTCGACGATTTCAACGATGCTGCCGGGTTTCGGCTTCGGTTCGGGGCGCTCCACCATCTTCTGGAAAATCCAGGGATGGTTGGAGCGCCGTTCAATCTTGAGCTGGACGACGGGCAGTGCGCCGGGGGGGTGCTTGTTCATCCTTGAATGATAAGTCGTGGAGCCGGGATTGGGGATTCGGGATTGGGGATTCGGGAAGGTCTCCCTCTCCCGCTGGCGGGAGAGGTCCCCCTCGCATTCGCAGCCGATTTCCATAAGTTCGACAGGCTGGTAAAGTGCGTGCACGAAGGGGAGTAGCTCTCCCGTTGCCGTGATCGTCAACACGGGCCGCCCCGCCGGCCCCGGTCCGGCAGGCAGGTTCCGAATTCTGCGGAACCTGCGGGCAAGACCTTCGCCGTACGACGGTGAAGGGTGCCCGTATCCCGACAAGGCACCGCGCGCCGTCTCCGGCGCGGGGCCTTTCCTGTTTCTGGAGCTGTCACATGCACACCATCGGTACGCCCGGGCTCTGGCTCGCATTCAGCCTGCTTGTCGTGATCGCCTTGGTCATCGACTTTGCGGTGATGCGGGCCGGTGGCGCGCACAAGGTTTCCTACAAGGAGGCCGCGATCTGGAGCATCGCCTGGATCGTGCTGGCCATGCTGTTCAACCTGGGCCTCTGGTACTGGCTCGGGCAACGCGGCGATCCTGCGCTGGCCAATGAAACGGCCTTGCAGTTCCTTACCGGTTATGTCGTCGAAAAGGCCCTGGCCATCGACAACATCTTCGTGTTCCTGCTGATCTTCACCCGCTTCGGGGTCAGTGCGGAGTTGCAGCAGCGCGCGTTGATGGTCGGCATTCTTGGCGCCATCGTGTTGCGCGCCATTCTCATCTTCATCGGTGCCGCGCTGATCTCGCGCTACCACTGGATCCTGTACCTGTTCGGCGCATTCCTGGTTTATACCGGCATCCAGATGGTGCGCGCGCCCAATGACGAAACCGATTTCGACAGCAATCCGATGCTGCGCTGGATGCGCAGCCATCTGCGCTTGACCAACGAATACCACGGCTCATCGTTGTCGGTGATGAAAGAGGGCGTGCGCTACTTCACGCCGATGTTCCTGGTGATCATGTTGCTGGCGGTGACCGACGTGATCTTTGCGGTGGATTCCATCCCCGCCATTTTCGCCATCACCGAAGATCCCTTCATCGTGCTGTCGTCCAATGTGTTCGCCGTGCTTGGCTTGCGCGCCCTGTACTTCCTGATTGCCGGCATGTCCGAGCGCTTCCACCTGCTCAATTACGGACTGGCTGCCGTGCTGGTTTTCATCGGCACGAAAATGCTGATCGTGGATGTCTGGAAGGTGCCGATCGGGCTGTCGCTGGGCATGGTGGCCGTGCTCATCGGTGGCTCGCTCGTTGCCAGCCGCCTGATTCCTCCGGCTGAAGCAAACCGCTGAGGTATCCGTCAACGCAAGGCGAGGATAACCCCGGGATTGTTCAACAGCCTGTCAGGACTCGCTTTTGCTCGCCGCACGCAGGTCAGCGGCCAGCACCACGCGGTCGCGCCCGGTGCGCTTGGCTTCATACATGGCATGGTCCGCTTCACGCAGCAGGCTTTCCAGGTTGCTGACCTCGGGGCCGATCGACCCCACGCCGATGGATACGCGCAGGGGTACCGGCCAGCCACTGACCGTGAATTCGGTGGCATGCAGGTGCTGGCGGATGCGCTCCGCCAATACCGCGGCCGAGGCCTGGTCGGTATCCGGCAGCAGGACCACGAACTCCTCGCCACCGATGCGCGCAACCACATCACTGCTGCGCAGCATTTCGCGAACCAGCTCGACGAATCGGCACAAGGCCAAATCGCCGGCTTCATGGCCAAACTCGTCATTGATGCGCTTGAAATGGTCGATGTCGAGGATCAACAGCGACAACGGACGCCCATGTCGCTTGCTGGCGGCCACCGCCTTGTTGGCAAGGTCGGTCATGGTGCGGCGATTGAACACCTCGGTCAGCGGATCAAGGGTTGCCAATCGCGCCAGATCCTTGTTCAGGCGCTGCCCGCACATCAACAGGAAACCCGAGGTTGCGATGACCGGCATCAACGCCCCGTAGGTGAACACGATGCTCTGCATCGGCGTGGAATCGAGCAAGGTGGTCATCAGCGGATCGGAGGCATAGGTCATGCGCAGGATCATCACCAGCACGCCGACAACCAAGAACGACGCCACCATGCGCTCCGGATTGGTGACCTGGTCGGCGGGCCGGTAGATGGCCGCGATGCCGAAAACAAACAAAACCGCGAGTTGTCCGGCAACCAGAAGGGTGCGCCCCGCGATGCTTGGCCACACATAGGTCATGACGCTGACGGCTGCCAGGGTGATGACGATGTTGGCGACGCTCCACGCGCGCAGGCTGCCGAGGCGGTTGTAGCTGCGCAGGGCCTGCACCAGCAGCGTCGTGGAAACGATCAGCAGCACGTTGGCCAGTACGATCGAGGCCCAATCCGGAATGCGCTCGCGCAGGGCAAACAGCAGGAAGGCAAACGGCGAGACCAGCAGGCTGCGCACCCATTGGCGAATGGGCACCTGCAAGGCACGCGGGTAATCGGTGACCGTGAACGCCAGCGACAGGCCCATGATCAACGTGGTGATCGCCGTCAACAGCATGGCGGTGGGAATGTGAAAATTCATTTCTTTGCGATTCAACTGCTTGGTGCGCAGACCTCAGCAAAATTCGAGCCAAGCCCTGACAATGCGGCGGCGCCTCGCCGGCAAGCCTTGCGCTGGCCCTGCACTGTCCCAACCTGTCAATGATGGACATTGCCCCACCCAGTCCCGAACCCGGTCGCTCTGCAGCCCGCCTTGATCGGGACCGGATCCGCTATGCCGTGCTCGGCGCGGCCAGCTTGCTGCTTGGAATCTGGCTGGTCTGGCTGGGTTGCTGGCTGCTGGGCTGGTCGCTGGACGACCTCGGCATCGAACCGCGCCAGTTGCACGGCATGATCGGCATCCTCACCGCGCCACTGGCGCATGCCTCGTTCGAGCATCTGGTTTCCAATACCCTGCCGCTGGCGCTGCTGTCCACCCTGACCCTGTATGCCTATCCGCGTGCGGCACGCGCGGCCTTGCCAATGATCTGGCTGCTCTCGGGCGCGGGCGTGTGGCTGTTTGCGCGCGAATCCGTGCACGTCGGCATGAGCGGGGTCAACCACGGCCTGATGTTCTTCCTGTTCCTGAGCGGGCTGTGGCGGCGTGACCGGCTCGGCATCGCCATCTCACTGGTGGTGTTCTTCTTTTACGGCAGCATGGTGCTCACGGTGTTGCCGCGCGAGGAACATGTGTCGTTCGAATATCACCTGGCCGGAGCCATTGCCGGTGCCCTGTGTTCGCTGCTCTTGTTCCGCCTGGATCCGAAACCCGTACCCAAGCGCTATCAATGGGAAGACGAGGAAGACGAGGAACATGTCGAGGATGACGAATGGGAATTGCCACGCCCGCATGAGGTACCCGTGCTGTGGCAGCGCGATGATCCGGGAGTTGAGACCGCGCGCATTTTGGAATTTCCCCCTCGCAGTTCGGAAACCGGCAAGCCTCGCACGCTGCATTGATTACCGGGCGACACCTGTCCGGTTTGCCTGCTGGCAAAAGCTGTGTGTGGCCAACCTGAGCAAGTAGAATCGCGCGCTGTCGCGGCTTCAGATTCGAGCCTTTGAAATCCCCCCAAAGCAACACGCTACTTTTGAGCACCGCGCTCATGGCAACGTTGGCCGTGGTGATTGCTTTTCGCGCGGCGTTTGGCGGCTACTTCATGCTGGATGATTTCGGCATGATGTCCATTGCCCGATTCCTTGAAAGCCCGTTGCAACCTTTTTACCAACAGCATGTTCCCGGTGGCGTGTTCTACCGTCCGGTCGGAATGTTGCTGTGGTGGCTGAGTGAGCGCCTGTTCGGCACCACGGCATCACTCCATTACATGCTCAACCTTGGCCTGCACCTTTGTGTTGCCGCGGCGCTGTATTCGGTCATTCTCAAACTGGCAGAAAATCGTTGGCTGGCGTTGCTCGCGGCCATCGCCTTTGCCAGCCACCCAATTGGCCTGGGCACGGCAGCCTGGCTGTCCGATCGCTTTGATCTGCTGTCCCTGCTGTTTGGCTTGCTGGGTTTGCGCTGTGCGCTGGATTTCAGTGACACGGCCAGTTCTCGCAGTCTCGCTGCTTGCACCGTCTTGCTCGGGCTTTCCTTGCTGTCCAAGGAAATCGGCCTGGCGCTGGTGCTGACCACAGCAGGCTATTTGCTGGTTTTCTCCCGAGACCTGCGCCTTGCACTGCGCTGGCGCGCCGTTGCAGTGTTGCTGCTGTTATTGGCGGGATATTGGTTTGCACGCAGCATGGTGTTGTCGAGTCCGACTGGCGGTGCATTGATGACGCTCAATTCGCCCTTTCAGCTGTTGAGTGATGGCGTAAGTCACTGGGCCGCTGGTTGGATCCAATATTCCAGCTACTGGCAACAAATGCATGGCTGGCGCGCATTCGCAACGGCCAGCGGACTTGCATTGCTTGCCATTCTTGTAATAGTTGCACTTTTCCAGCCATGGACACGCCGACGCGTGCTGATGATTGCGTTGGGGATGAGTGTGGTTGCCGCGACGGCATTGTTGCAATGGCCCCTGCTCGGCTTCATCACCATCCCGTTCGCCGACGATGCGAAAGTGATCGAAAGGGTGGTCAACTCACGCTATTTCTACACCACCCTTGCCGGTTTCCTGATTGCCATGGCAGGTGTGCTGGAGCCGCTGGGCCGGCGCGGACGGGTTGTTGTCGGCATGTCATCCCTGATGCTCAGCCTGCTTGTTCTGGCCTGGCTCGGTGCTTCGCAACATTTGCTCAGGCAATACCGCAATGAAACCCTGCTTCAACGCGAACTGGTGCAATCGGCCAACGCACACATTCGGACGTTCCAGCTCAAGCAACCCGGATGTCAAATCTACCTGCTGGATGTGAAGAACTGGGCATTCACCTGGGTTTCAGACGAAGCTATCAAGGCCACCTATCCGGAACTGGATGCCATCGGGCGCTGCCTGATCCAGACCGAGCATACGCCCTGGTATCACATCACCAGCGTGGATGATCCCGATCCAGGTTTCTGGCTACCTTTGCAGTTTGCGCACGGGCACACCTTCAAGCATTCTTCTTCAGCCATCGGGCGCGGTTACTTTGTTGGCCTGAACCTGATGTCCGATTCGAAGATCAACATCGGCACCCCTGCGTACTACCTGGCCTGGCAGAACGACAACTTCGTTGATGTCAGCGACGAGGTTCGTGCAGGACGTCGCGTTCCAAGGTTCCTGTGCAATCGCAGCGCCGATGAGTGCCACTGAGCAGCTCCAAGGCAACACTGATCATGCTTCATTGCGCGCGCAAATCACGCCACCGCAATGGGCAACTCTCGGGTTTGCTTGACGGTGCGCAACACGAAGCTGGAGTTCACGTCGGCCACGCCCGATGCGTTGAGCAGCTTGTCGAGCAGGAAGCGCGAGAAGTGTTCGAGGTCGCTGACCACGATGTGCAGCAGGTAGTCCATCTCGCCGGTGAGTGCGTGGCAGGCAATCACTTCGCTCCAGCCCTGCACGCGTTTGACGAAATGCTGAACTTCCTCGTTGCCGTGTTTTTCCAGCTGGATGCGGACAAAAGCCTGCAGACCCAGGCCCACGGCCTGCGGATCGACCAGCGCCGCATAGCCGGCGATGACGCCTTCGGCCTCAAGCCTCTGCACCCGGCGCAGGCAGGCCGAGGCCGAAAGATTCACCGCGGCGGCGAGTTCCGCGTTGGTGGCGCGGCCTTCTCTTTGCAGGACAGCCAGCAACTGGCGGTCGACTCGATCCAGGGTGGCAATCGGAGCTGCGCTCATTTCTTGATCCAGATGCGTGATTCACGCACGAAATATGCGCCATGATGGATCAGGATCGCAAGATTGCAAACCTTTTGCGTGCTGGACGCAATAACATGGATGGCTGAATCCAATCGGGCTCAAACCATGTCCAGTGCGCCGCGCCGTGTTGAAAGTCTGCTGACCGACAAGGGCAATGTGCCGGTCTACACCACCACCATCGTCGAGCAGCCCTGGGACAGCTATTCCGAGCAGGACCACGCGACCTGGGCGTTCCTGTTCCGTCGCCAGCGCGAGGTGTTGCAAGGCCGCGCCTGCCGCGAGTTCATCGAGAACCAGCAGCGCTTCGGCATGAACCCGGAGCGGATTCCGAAGTTCGAAGATCTCAATGCCGTGCTCGGACCGGCCACGGGCTGGAAGTTGATCGGCGTCGAGGGCCTGTTGCCGGAACTCGATTTCTTCGAACATCTGGCCAACCGGCGCTTTCCGGTGACCTGGTGGATCCGTCGCCCCGACCAGATCGATTACATCTCCGAACCGGACATGTTCCATGACCTGTTCGGCCACGTACCCTTGTTGCTCAATCCGGTGTTCGCCGACTACATGGCTGCCTACGGTCGTGGCGGCGTCAAGGCGCATGGCGTCAGTGCGCAAGCACTGGTCAACCTGACGCGGCTGTACTGGTACACCGTCGAGTTTGGCCTGATCCGCCAGCATGGCGAACTGCGCATCTACGGCTCGGGCATCGTTTCCTCCAAGGGCGAATCCATCCACTGCCTGGAGTCGGCGGCGCCCAACCGCATCGGTTTCGACATGAAGCGCATCATGCAGACGCGCTATCGCATCGACACCTACCAGAAAACCTATTTCGTGATCGACAGCTTCGAGCAATTGATGGAGGCGACGCGGCCGGATTTCGTGCCGATCTATGCCGAGCTTGCCACGCGCGAGGCCATACCCGCCGGCGAAGTGCGCAGCACCGACGTCATCATCCAGCGCGGAACCGGCGAAGGCTGGGCTACGGACGCCGATACCTGAGGCCTGCTTGATCTTGTGCCGCTGCCTCATTACAAGGGCACATCACAAGCAAACCGGAGCACCTCATGACGCATGCTTTCACGCTTTTTGCAGCTCTGCTGGCGGTCGCCGGCACGGCGCGCGCCGAGGTCACGCAAGCAAGACCCGGTTCTTTCCAGATCGAGATTCCGGCGCGCGTCGAGGCCAGCGCGGTGCGCCTGTACAGCGCGATCGTTGCCGTGGAACGCTGGTGGGATCCCGCGCACACCTGGTCGGGCGCATCGGCCAACCTGAGCTTGAACGCTTCCGCCGGCGGCTGCTTCTGCGAGCGCTGGGCAAATGGCAGTGCCGAGCACGGTCGCGTGATCATGGCCAGCAAGAACGAATTGCTTCGCCTGTACGCGGCGCTTGGCCCTTTGCAGGCCCAGCCACTGACTGCCGTGCTCGAATTCGAGCTGACCCCGGAAGATGAGGAAACCACCCTGCTCAAGCTCAGCTACCGGGTCAGCGGCGCGGCCGAAAGCGGGCTGGAGCAATGGGCCAGTGGCGTGGATCAGGTTCTCAGCGGGCAAATGGATCGCCTGCTCCGCTTCATCGACACCGGAAATGCCGATGCCGAAGCGGACGCGGAAGCAAAGGACAGCGCGGAGGCACCCAGCAAGCGCGAGGCGCGCGCCGAGATCTTTGCCGAATGGGTACGCCAGGCCAAGGCGCAAAGCGAAGCGGAAAAGGCCGCCACCAGGAAACCACCCTCCAAGCCCAAGTCCTGATCGCCCTGCGTGACGAGAATGGCTGGTGCAACTCGCCTCAAGCAGCAGGACCAAGGCAACGCGGGACAGGTCTCGCTCGTTCCGAATGGGTTGAGGGGTGAGTAGGCAATGCCCTGGCTCCGCTCATGGTTCCCTTCGACAGGCCTGCCCTGAGCAGAGTCGAAGGGCTCACCACGGGCGGAATTCGGGGAAAATGTCATTCCGACCCAGTCGGGAAATGAACGGATTTCGGCGCGAGCCCGTTCATGGTTCGACAAGCTCACCACGAACGGATTGTGGGGGCTCACCACGAACGGAATTTTCTTGCTCAGTGCTGGTTGACCGGCAACATAGAATCTCAGGACAGGCCTGTCGATCCATGAACGGCCCTCACCCCTTCCGTTCGTGGTGAGCTCGTCGAACCATGAACGGAACGAAGGCGCCATGCGCTCATTTGTAGATGGGCTCCGGACAAGCAGGACTTGATCAGCGTTGCCTTGATGGTCGACAGAGCGGGTTGACGCGTGGTTCGAGACGGCGGCGCTCGACCTTCGGTCTCGACGTCGCCTCCTCACCACGAACGGAGCCTGCATTTCCGCCTTGCCCCAAGCCAGTGGCGTGCCCGGATGAAGCGCAGCGCAATCCGGATTAGGTTTCGCTCTTGGCCGCTCGAAGCATGCGCGGATCTTGGCACGAGCCCGTTCATGGTTCCCTTCGACAAGCCTGTCCTGAGCAGAGTCGAAGGGCTCAGGACAGGCTCTGGCTCACCACGAACGGATTTTGGGGGCTCACCACGAACGGAGCCTGCTTTTCCGCCTTGCCCCAAGCCAGCCGACATCCACGAAGCGGATCAGTGCACCGCTTGATCCGCCGGGGTTGCCGAGCGGGATGCCGCTGCCTTGCGATCAGCGATGAACTGGCGAATCTGCTGGTCGAGAACCGGTAACGGAACCGAGCCTTGCGCCAACAGTGCGTCGTGGAATGCGCGGATGTCGAAGTCGCTGCCGAGTTCCTTCTCCGCTTCTGCGCGCAAGGCGACGATGCGGATCTCGCCGAGCTTGTAGCTGAGCGCCTGCGCAGGCCAGGAAATGTAGCGGTCCACTTCCGTTTCCACCTCGTGTTCGCTGAGCGCGGTGTGGTCGCGAAGATAGGCAAGCGCCTGTTCGCGGCTCCAGCCCTTGTGGTGGATGCCGGTGTCGATGACCAGGCGGCAGGCGCGCCACATTTCGTAGGTGAGGCGTCCGAAATCCTCGTAGGGTGTGGTGTAGATGCCCATCTCCGTGCCGAGCTTTTCCGCGTACAGACCCCATCCTTCACCGTAGGCTGAAATGTAGTTGTTGCGACGGAACTCCGGTTGCGTGGTCTGCTCCTCGGCCAGCGACAGCTGCATGGAATGTCCGGGTGCCGACTCATGAAGGGTCAGCGCCGGCAGGTTGTACAGCGGCCGCGACGGCAGGTTGTAGGTGTTCAGCCAGTAGGTGGTGGCGCCGCCTCGGCCCGCGGTCCAGAACGGGGCAATGTCGGCGGGAACCGGTTCAATGCCGAAACGGGCGCGCGGCAGGGTGCCGAAAAAGCGCGACAACTTGGCATCAACCCGCTTGGCGATCCAGGCCGCGCGCATCAGCAGTTCTTCCGGTGTCTTCGCATAGAACTGCGGATCGCTTCGCAGGAACGTGAGGAACTCGGCAAAGCTGCCCTTGAAGCCGCTGGCCTGCATGGTCGAAAGCATCTGCGCATGGATGCGCGCCACTTCGTCCAGGCCGATGCGATGGATTGCCTCGGCATCCAGCTCGAGCGTGGTGTACTCGTGGATCTGCTGCCGGTACCAGGCCTTGCCGTTGGGCATGGCCTTGGCCGCCAGGGTTTTGCGCGCCTTGTGCATGTATTCGTCGCGGAAGAAGGTGAGCAGGCGGGAAAACGCCGGGATGACCTCATCGCCAATCACGCTGCGTGCCTGCGCACGCAATTGCTCCTGGCGCTCGACGGCAATCGTCGACGGCAGCTCGACGAGTGGCTTGTAGAACTCGCTCTTTTCCGCATCGGTCAGATCCGCCACGGCCGCGATGGAAACGTCGCGACCGGCCAGCACCTCCCGCGGCACGCTGAAGCCGCGCTTGAGGCCGGCGCGCATGTTGGCGGTCTGCTCGTCAAAATAGCGGGGGATATCTGCAAGCAGTTTCAGGTAGGCCTCGACATCCTCGGTCTTGCGCATGGGTTTGCGCGTGATGAAGCCCAGATCGGACCAGAACGAGGAATCGGAGTTGAACGGCATCTCGTAACTGCCGAAGCGCACGTTGTCGGCGAGGTCTGAAACTTGCGGGCGATAGATCGCAAGGTTGATGCGCTCGGCCGCGGAAAGCTCGGCAACCGGCAACTGGTCCAGCTGTGCGAGCACGTCTTCCCAGATACGTCGGCGTTCACGTTGGCTTTCTGCGTCGACGCGCGGCAGATGATCGACCCGCATGCCGGTTTCGCCTTCATCCTGCATGCTGGGGAACTGGGTCTTGCGCCACGCCCATTCCTTCTCGTAGATCGCCTTGAACTTGAGGTCGGCGCTCGAAGCAACCGGCTCCTGCGCATGCAGTGGCACTTGCGCCATCAATGCGAATACCAGCAAACCGCCGAGCCACTGCTTCATCACCGTCTCTCCACATGCCGAACCGCCGGCATGATCGCATTGTTGGCACCTGCCGCGCAGTGACCCGGGCACCGCAAGCTGCCGTGCCGTGCATGCCGGGTGGTAGCATTCCGGCGGCGCCGGCCAGCAAGCCTTGCTGCACCGCGCAGATCAGGATGCCGCAGGGGCCAGTGGCGTCCGGGCGGAATGCGCAGAGCGGAGCCATGAGCAGCGACTTCATCGAAACCAATACACACGTGTGCGCAGAGCGGAGCCATGAGCAGCGATTTCATCGAGATCTACGCACATGCGGTAGCGGAAGGCGATTGCCAGGCCTTGATCCGCCATTTCGAGGCCAGCGGCAAGGCGGTGCGCGGCAAGACCGGCGGTGGCGTGAACACGCGTCTGAAGGACAGCTGGGACATCTGCATTGACGATCATGCGGAATGGGCTGGCGCCGTGAACATGCTCAATTCCGTGATGATGCGTTGCCTGATTCCCTACGTGCGCAAATATCCGCATCTCATCATTGCGCCCCTGTTCCTGAAGGTGCCGGATGCCGATGGCCAGGGGTTGCGCGAACTGGATGCCGAAAGCATTTCCACCATGTCTGATGAGCGCCTGCAGCGCCTGCTGGTCAAGTTGCTGCGACCGGGCACGATCAACATCCAGAAATACATTGCCAACCAGGGCGGCTATCCGTATTGGCATTGCGAGCTGTATCCGAAGATCGGCGACCACAACGGTGAAACCCTGCATCGCATCCTGCTGTGGTCGGTCTACCTCAATGAGGGGTTCGCTGCCGGTGAAACCGAGTTCGTTTACCAGCAACGCAAGATCGTTCCGCAAACCGGCTCCCTGCTGATGGCGCCTGCCGGGTTTACCCACACCCATCGCGGCAACATGCCGAGCGGGGGTGACAAGTACATTGCAACGTCCTGGGTCCTGTTCCAGCGCGCCGAGACCCTGTTTGCGCAAACCCCGCCGCCTGCCTGAATCCGCTTTGGAACAGCCCATGAGCAAAGCACAGCGTGTCCTCATTACCGGTGCCGGCAGTGGTCTTGGCCGCGCATTGGCTTTCCGCTATGCCGAAGCCGGCTGGCGCGTGGCCTGCGCGGACATCCGCATGGATCGCGCCGAGGAAACGGTGAGCCTGATCACCGGCTTTGGCATCGGCGCCATGGCCCTGCAGGTGGACGTGGGCGATGACGATTCCTTCGAGACCCTGCGGGATCTCGTGCTCGCTGCCTGGGATGGCGTGGATCTGGTCATCAACAATGCCGGGGTTGCCGCCGGCGGCTCCGTGCTCAATGCGTCCACTGCCGACTGGCATTGGATGCTCAACATCAACCTGCTGGGCGTGGCGCGCGGTTGTCGCCTGTTCGGGCCGGTGTTGATCGAACAGGGCAAGGGCCACATCGTCAACATCGCATCGTTCGCGGCGCTGGCCGGCGCTCCCGGCATGGCCTGCTACGCGGCGGCAAAGGCCGGTGTGGTGGCCGTGTCGGAAGGCTTGCGCGCCGACCTTCACGGCAGCGGCGTCGGCGTTTCCGTGGTCTGCCCGAGCTTCTTCCAGACCAATCTGTTGGAGAGCTTCCGCGGACCGGATACGACAACCCGCAACATCGCTGCAAGCCTGATGCGTGATGCCAAGGAATCGGCTGCGGATATTGCCGAGCAGATTTTCCAGGCAGTCGCGCGTGGCGAGTTCCTCATCCTGCCAAGCGCCGAGGTGCGCCAGCGCTGGCGCATCAAGCGCTGGTTTCCCAATCTGTATTTCCGCAAATTGATGCGCGCGGTGCAGGCGCGGAGGGCTGACCCATGATGCCGCTGATGATCTACGGTGCCAATGGCTACACCGGCAAGCTGATTGTTGCCGAAGCGGTCAAGCGTGGCATGCGGCCGGTGCTGGCGGGCCGCAACCGCGATGCCCTGGATGAACTGGCCGCGCCACACAAGCTGACCCGACGTGTTTTCGAACTGCACGACGGCAACGTCATTGATCGCAACATGGATGGCATGCAGTTGCTGCTCAATTGCGCGGGCCCCTTCGCGCGGACCTGTGAACCGCTGCTGGAAGCCTGCTTGCGCAACAAGGTGCACTATCTCGACATCACCGGCGAGATTGACGTGTTCGAACGCTGCCACCACAGCCATCCGCGCGCGCAGCACGAGGGCGTGGTGGTGTTGCCGGGTACCGGCTTCGACGTGGTTCCCACCGATTGCCTGGCAGCCATGCTCAAGCAACGCCTGCCCGACGCAAGCCATCTGATGCTCGCCTTCGATGCCGGCGGCGGACCCAGCCCGGGTACCGCGCGCACCAGCGTGGAAGGTTTGGCCAAGGGTGGGCGAGCCCGCATCAATGGCGAACTCGCCAGCGTACCCCTGGCCTGGAAGGTGCGCGAGTTCACCCGCGCGGACGGCACCGGGCGTGTGGCGATGAGCATTCCGTGGGGTGATGTGTACACCGCATTCGTCTCCACCGGCATCGCCAACATTGAAACCTACATGACGGCACCGCCCAAGACGATCACACGCCTGCGCTGGCTCAATCACCTGCGCTGGTTGCTGCGCATGCAGGTGGTGCAGAAGTTCCTGCAGAACCGAGCCGGCCAGACCGCCGGACCCGACGCCGCGCGCCGCCGGCGCAGCGGCTGCCAGATCTGGGGCGAGGTGCGCAATGCGGCGGGTCGGCGGGAAAGCCTTTCCATGCTCACCCCGAATGGCTACGAGCTGACGGTCACCGCCAGCCTGGGCATCGTCCAGCACCTGCTGGCGACACCGGTCGCCGGAGGCTACTACACACCGTCGAAACTCATGGGCATGGACTATGTGCTCGGATTGCCGGGGGTGAAATTGCTGCCGGATGCCGGAGCCGTTGCGGCCTCTTGATAGAATGCGCGATTCCCGAAATCCCGCGAGTCTCGCATGCCGAACAATCAATATCCGATGAAGTTCTTCCCCGCGCTGATCTTCTCCTCGCGCTGGCTGCAGCTGCCCCTGTACTTGGGCTTGATTGTCGCGCAGGGCGTGTACGTGGTGCTGTTCGTCAAGGAACTGCTGCACCTGATCTCGCACGCGACCTCGTTTGGCGAACAGCAGATCATGCTGATCGTGCTCGGCCTGATCGACGTGGTGATGATCTCGAACCTGCTGATCATGGTCATCGTCGGGGGTTACGAAACCTTTGTTTCACGGCTAGGCCTGCAGGGCCATCCGGATCAGCCGGAATGGTTGAGCCACGTCAACGCCTCGGTGCTCAAGGTCAAGCTCGCCATGGCCATCATCGGCATTTCCTCGATCCACCTGCTCAAGACCTTCATTGCTGCCGGGCCGCTCAATGGCCTTCCGTTCTGTGATGAGGACCAGCTTGCCGCTGCGGTCAGCGCCGCCGCCAATGGCGCAGTCCAGACCTGCACCATGCTGACGCCCACCGGCGTGCTTTGGCAGACCATCATCCACTGCGTGTTCATCCTTTCCGCAATCGGCATTGCCGTGACCGACCGCATCATGCAATCGATTCCGCGCAAACACGCCGAAGCGCATTGAACGCGTGAGTCGCGAGCCGACAGCGGGTTCGGAACGGAACAGGGAATTGGCGGGAGATGTCTCCCACCTGCTGGACCAACTCAACCCCGCGCAACGTGAAGCCGTCAGTGCGGCGCCGGGCGACTATCTGGTGTTGGCCGGCGCAGGTTCCGGCAAGACGCGCGTACTCACCCATCGCATCGGCTGGTTGCTGGAGGTCGAGCGGGTTTCGCCGTGGTCCATTCTTGCCGTCACCTTCACCAACAAGGCGGCGGCGGAAATGCGCGCGCGCACCCAGGCCCTGGTGGGGGAAGGACTGCGTGGCCTGACCATCGGCACCTTCCACGGCATTGCCCATCGCCTGCTGCGTCGCCATTGGCGCGAAGCGAAGCTGCCGGAAACCTTCCAGATTCTCGACGCGGATGACCAGCAGCGCATGGTCAAGCGCACCATCCAGGGTTTGGGCATCGACGAGGCCCGCTTCCCACCGCGCCAGGCCTGCTGGTTCATCAACTCGGCCAAGGACGAGGGCAAACGCCCGGGGATGATCGAGGTTGCGGGAAATCCGGTGGCACGCACACTGGTCGACATCTACCAGGCCTACGAGCGCGCCTGCCAGCGGGCCGGGCTGGTGGATTTCGCCGAACTGCTGCTGCGCGCACACGAGTTGTGGCTGCACGATGACGCCTTGCTTGCGCACTACCGCGAGCGCTGGAACCACCTCCTGATCGACGAGTTCCAGGACACCAACACCCTGCAATACGCATGGATTCGCGTGCTGGCCGGCCAGAGCGGGCGCGTGTTCGTGGTCGGCGATGACGACCAGGCCATCTACGGCTGGCGCGGCGCACGGGTCGAGAATGTGCAGCGCTTCCTGCGCGATTTTCCCAATGCGAAGACCATTCGGCTCGAACAGAACTATCGATCCACCGCCAACATCCTGGGCGCCGCCAATGCGGTGATTGCGCATAACCCGAGTCGGCTCGGCAAACAGTTGTGGACCGCCGATGAAGCCGGTGAGCCGATTGCGGTGTACGCGGCATACAACGAACAGGACGAAGCACGCTTCGTCATCGAACGCATCCGTGAGTACCTGCGCGCCGGTCATGTGCCCAGTGAGGTGGCGATCCTGTACCGCTCGAATGCGCAATCACGCAACTTCGAGGAGCAACTGGTCCAGCACACAATCGCCTACCGCGTGTACGGCGGGCAGCGCTTTTTTGATCGTGCCGAAATCAAGGATGCCCTGGCCTACCTGCGCCTGATCGCCAATCGCCACGACGATGCCGCGTTCGAGCGTGTGGTGAACACGCCACCGCGCGGCATCGGTGATCGCAGCATCGACTTGGTGCGCGCCCGCGCGCGGCGCATGGACACCTCGTTGTGGGAAGCGGCGCTGGCCGAATTGACCGACACCACTCTGGCGGCGCGGGCGAAGAATGCGCTGCGCGCGTTCCTGGCCCTGGTCGATGCATTGGCCCGCGATTGCCTGGCGCCGCGAACGGATGAGGCATCGGATACGGATCAAGCGCACAGTGACGAGCCTTTGCCGCTGGCCGAGCAGATGGATCACGCCATCGTCCGCTCCGGCTTGCGCGAGTATCACGAGAAGGACAAGACCAGTGCGGAAACCCGTACCGAGAATCTCGACGAACTGATCAATGTGGCCAGTCGCTTCGAGCGTTCGGCCGAAGACATCGAAGCGGGCCTGTCCGAGCTGGCCGCGTTTCTCTCGCATGCCGCGCTGGAAGCCGGCGAGGGACAAGGCGAGAGCTGGCAGGATTGCGTGCAGTTGATGACCCTGCATTCGGCCAAGGGTCTGGAGTTTCCGCTGGTGTTCCTGGTTGGTCTCGAAGACGGCCTGTTTCCCAGCCACAAGTCGCTGGAAGAACCCGGACGGCTTGAAGAAGAACGCCGCCTGGCCTATGTCGGCATTACCCGCGCACGCCAGCACCTGGTGCTGTGCTATGCGGAATCCCGCCGCATGCACGGCATGGAAATGTTCGGAAGGCCTTCGCGATTCCTCGGCGAGATTCCATCCGGATTGCTGCATGAGGTGCGCCCGCGCGTGCAAGTGAGCCGGCCTTATGCGGGTGCCCGCTCATCCCTGGCGGATTCCGCGGCGCCGGGACTCAAGCTCGGCCAGCGCGTGCGCCACGCCAGCTTCGGCGAAGGCGTGGTGGTCGATTGCGAAGGCAGCGGCAACCATGCTCGGGTGCAGGTCAACTTCGAGCGCGTCGGACAGAAATGGCTGGTGGCGGCGTTTGCCGGATTGCGTCC
>ERZ795044.156-NODE-156-length-58021-cov-19.583152_pt1 | contig 58021 bp, 48 predicted proteins | sample MGYA00375128_ERZ795044 | MGnify/ENA primary metagenome ERZ795044 (study PRJEB30173, sample SAMN05720213) | anaerobic digester metagenome | isolation source: active sludge of municipal wastewater-treating anaerobic digesters | place: USA | collected 2014-12-22 ...
CGCGCGTAGTACCAGCTCGATTCCATGAAGGTGTCGAAGGTGTCGGTCTCGCGCTCGGCCGGACTGCCGTCGATGGGACTGACCGTCTTGCGCCACTCGGGGTCGGCCTTGATCGGCGATTTCACGCCGGTGAAAGCGACATCTTCGGGCAGCAGCACGGGCAATTGCTCGTCCGGTACCGGATGCGCATCACCGTTGCTGTCGTAGATCACCGGAATCGGGCAACCCCAGTAGCGCTGGCGCGAGACGCCCCAGTCACGCAGGCGGAAGTTGACCCGGCGCTTCCCCTTGCCTTCGCGCTCCAGATGCGCAGCCACGGCATCGAAGGCGCCCTTGAAATCCAGGCCGTCGAATGCACCGGAATTGACCAGATAGCCGTACTCGGTGAACGCGCCTTCGGTGATGATGCGATTCTCGAAATCCGACAGCACATCGATCTCGCCCGACGGCTCCACCACATCGATGGCGCGGCTCTCACCCAGCGCAGCGGACATTGCATCCTTGTTGGCGGCGGCGTCGCGGCCCAGTTCGCGGATGGCCTCGCGCACGGCATCGCTGACGATCACCATGCGGATCAACAAATCGTATTTTGTGGCAAATTCCCAATCGCGCTGGTCGTGGCCTGGAACAGCCATGACCGCACCAGTGCCGTAGTTCATCAGCACGAAATTGGCGACCCACACCGGCAAGGTTTCGCCAGTGATGGGATGAATCGCCTTGAAGCGGGTTTCCACGCCCTTCTTTTCCTGGGTTTCGATATCCGCTTCGGCAGTGCCACCGTGACGACATTCCTCGATGAACGCGGCAATCCCGGGATCGGACTGCGCGGCTTTCAGCGCCAACGGATGTTCAGCGGCAACGGAGAGGAAACTCACGCCCATCAGGGTGTCCGGGCGGGTGGTGAACACCGTCACCGGCTCGGCTTCGCCTTCGATGTCGAAGCGGATTTCCAGGCCCTCCGAGCGGCCGATCCAGTTGCGCTGCATGGTCTTGACCGATTCCGGCCAGCCCGGCAGCGTGTCCAGGCCGTCGAGCAGCTCCTGCGCATAGTCGGTGATCTTGAGGAACCACTGCGGAATCTCGCGCTTTTCCACCAGCGCGCCGGAGCGCCAGCCACGGCCATCGACAACCTGTTCGTTGGCCAGCACGGTCTGGTCGACCGGATCCCAGTTGACCACCGAATTCTTGCGGTAGACCAGGCCCTTGCGCATGAGGCGGGTGAACATGCGCTGTTCGTGCACGTAGTACTCGGGCGTGCAGGTGGCGAACTCGCGTGACCAGTCGATGGCGTAACCCATGCTCTTGAGTTGCGATCGCATGTGGTCGATGTTGGCGTAGGTCCATTTGGCCGGCGCCGTGTTGCGCGCGATGGCGGCATTCTCGGCCGGCAGGCCAAACGCATCCCAGCCCATCGGTTGCAGCACGTTTTTGCCCAGCATGCGCTGGTGGCGGCTGATGACATCGCCAATGGTGTAGTTGCGCACATGCCCCATGTGCAGCGCACCGGACGGGTACGGCAGCATGGAAAGGCAGAAATACTTGGGCCTGCCCGGATCTTCCTGCACTTCAAACGCACGGGTGCGGGTCCAGTAGTCCTGGGCGGCGGATTCCACGGCTTGTGGATCGTAGTTTTCCTGGGTCATTGCGATGTGGCTCGGTCACGCGACGGTAATTGCGATCCAGCGTATCGCAGTGCAACATTCCGCGCCATGGCGGGGAAGCCATCCACCCCGATGGCAGAAGCACCGGAGAGGCTGGCGCAGGTCGGTCCAAGCCGCATCGCGGCGGAACCGACATGGTCACGTGTCGCGCATGCGTTTGCCCACCCCGAAGGGCTGCGCTATAAGCGATCCCTCGTGCCTTCAGCGGCCGCCCCTGCAACCCGATGCCGATCCGCATGCCCAAACTCCCCAACGAGGAACCCCCCATGAAAATGCAAGGTCTGTGCGCCGCTGTCCTGCTTTCGCTGGCACTGCCCGTGGCTGCCATAGCCGCGGAAACCACCGTCCTGCATTGCGATCAGGTATTCGACGCCAAGCGCGGCAAGCTCACCGGCGAGATGACCCTGGTGATCGAGGATGGCCGCATCAACGCAATGTCGGCGGGCCACAGCGACCCGGCCGGGGGCGCTGCCCGCACGATCAACCTCAAGGGCATGACCTGCCTGCCCGGCCTGATCGACAGCCATGTGCACCTGACCGGGGAAACCAGTCCGACCGGATACACCGACCAGTTCCGCTGGAACGTGGCCGACTACGCGATCCGCTCCACCGTGTACGCGCGACGCACCCTGGAAGCCGGTTTCACTACCGTGCGCAACCTGGGTGATGGCGACAATGCCTCGATTTCCCTGCGCAATGCGATCAACCAGGGCGTGGTGCCGGGGCCGCGCATCTACACGGCGGGCAGTGCCATAGGCAGCACCGGTGGTCATGCCGATGGCACCGATGGGTATCGGGCAGACCTGCAGGGTGATCCGGGTCCCAAGCTGGGGATCATCAACGGACCCGATGATGCGTGGAAAGCCGTGCGCCAGCATTACAAGGACGGTGCCGACCTGATCAAGATCATGCCGTCCGGCGGCGTGCTGGATGAATCCAGCAGCGTCGACAACGCACAGATGACCATGCAGGAACTGGAGGCCGTGATTGCCGCCGCGCATGACTATGGCTTCACCGTGGCCGCCCACGCGCACGGTGCCGAGGCCATCCGCCGCGCGGTTACGGCAGGCGTCGATTCCATCGAACATGGCACCTACATGTCCGATGCCGACATGAAGCTGATGAAGCAGCGCGGCACCTGGTACGTGCCCACCATCATCGCGGGCCGCTACGTGGCCGAAAAGGCGGCAGTGCCCGGTTACTACCCGGAACAGATCGCAGCCAAGGCACGGCAGGTGGGCCCGGTCATCCAGAAGACCGCGGGACGCGCCTTCAAGGCCGGCGTGAAGATGGCCTTCGGCACCGATGCCGGCGTGTATCCGCACGGACAGAACGCCAAGGAATTCGAGTACATGGTCGAAGCCGGCATTCCGAATGCCTATGCCCTGCAGGCCGCCACGGTGAATGCGGCTGCCCTGCTCAAGCAGTCCGACAACATGGGCTCGCTGGAAGCCGGCAAGTTCGCGGACGTGATCGCAGTGAAGGGCAACCCCCTGGACGACATCAGCCTGATGAAACAAGTGGATTTCGTGATGAAGGCCGGCGTGGTTTACAAGGAAGCCGGCCGCCAAGTCGACTAGGGAAGGTCTGAACAAGTATTGTCGCGAGCAAGCTCGCTCCCACCATTGCTTGATCTTGTGGGAGCGAGCTTGCTCCCACCATTGCTTGATTTTGTGGGAGCGAGCTTGCTCGCGACGAATGAGTTCCGTACTTGTTCAGAGTTTCCCTGGCAGATGTTGAAAAACTGCCTGCGTTGCCATCGCTGCGTTGAAAGCGAGGCTCAAATGCTCATTTGCACCACGTAAACTGCGCTTTTTCGCTCGCTTTTGCCTTGCGCTGGCTGCCTCACCAACGTTTTTCAACAACCTGCCAGGGCAACGCTGATCAAGTTGAACACGAGGGAACCTGCGATGAGCCAGGACACGGGCATTCCCATGGCCTTGTACAAGGCCAATCTCGAACTCTTGTTGCGCATCGGCACCTTGCTGCACGAGAGCCGCCAGCGCTGTTCGCAACTGGGTGCAATCTCGGGCCGAGACGCGATCGAGCAAACCTTGCATCTGACCGAACGCATGCTGACCCTGAATGACTGGGGATCGCTGGGTGCGCTGCCGGGTGATGCCTTCTGGAAAGCGTTCCAGACCGGTCGCATGCCCACGCAGGCTTCAATCGACGGCGTGCTGGGCAGCCAAATGCAGTTTGCCGAAGGACTCAAGCAGGCCTTTGCCCAGTGGCAACAGCAATCGGCCGACGCCTTGGGCACGGCCGCGCTGCCATGGGTGACGTCTGCGCAAACGCTCAGCGGCAACGCCGACACGCGCACGGGCAAGCCGAAATCCACCGCCCAGGGCAGGCCAAAGCCTCCATCCGGTTCGCGCAGCAGGGGCAAGTCGACCAGCAAACCGCGCCGCCAGCCCTAAGTTGACATCCCGGCGCATAAGGCCGCGCCTGCCCCGGCTGAAGTATGATCGGCCCGGGAGCAGGAGGGGAAATCATGCGTGCAAGCTTGCTGGCGCTGCTGCTGGCGCCCGTTCTCGGCCATGCCGCCTCGCTGGAGGGGCGCATCAGCCTGGTGGTCGAGGGCAAGCCCCTGCGTGCCGAGGAGGCAGCTTCCGCCGTTGTCTATTTCCGACCGGCGACGCCCACTGCCCTGCAGCCTTCCACCACCGAATACGCGATGAGCACGGAGCGCAAGCAATTCGTGCCGCTTGTGCTGCCCATCGTTGTCGGCAGCAGCGTGCGCTTTCCGAATCGCGACCCGATCCTGCACAACGCGTTTTCAACTTCGAAAGACAATGCCTTCGACGTCGGTCTGTATTCGTCGGGGGAGGGACAGCTCGTCACCTTCAATCACGCCGGCTATGTGCGGGTGTACTGCAATGTGCATCATTCCATGATTGGACACATCCTGGTTCTCGACACGCCGTTCTTCACCCGCCCCGATGCAAGGGGCCAGTTCCGCCTGGATGACCTGCCCGCCCAGCAGGGCGATCTGGTGGTATGGCATGACCGCGCCAAACCCTGGCACGTGAAGGCGGTGCCCGGTGAAACCGCTGCCGCCGAGGTGACCCTGGACCTCAATCAACGGCGCATCCCGCGACACATGAACAAGTTTGGCAAGCCCTATGGCAGGACCAACAATGCCGAATCGTATTGATCTGCGCAGGCAGCAAGGCCGCATCACGATTCCACTGGCCGTCCGCCTGTTCCTCGGCATGGCCTTGCTGATTGCCCTGGCCATTGGCGCCGCCGTGCTCGTGGCCTGGCTCCAGGGTCGCAAGATTGCCGACCAGGCCGTCGACAAGGCGGTCAATACCAGCTCCGCGGTGCAACGCGAGTTTGAACAAAAGCGCCTCGACCAGTTGCAGCTGGCGGTGCGCCTGATTGCGGCGGACGCAGATTTCGTCACCTACATTGCCGATGCCTCGGGTTCCGCGGTGCTGCCCGGCCTGGGCGGCGACGAAAGCGAGGTGCGCGACACCCGCTCCATGCGCGACCTGCTGGAAGAGCGCCGCCGCGACTTCGGCCTTGATCTCGCCATCCTGCTGGATGATTCCGGCGAAGTGCTGGCGCGCACCGACGAAAGCGACGCCTACGCCACCTCGCTCGCGGATGATGCGCTGGTTGGCCCGGCCGTGCGCGACGCCGCACCGTTCAGTGGTTACTGGCGCCAGGCAGACCAGTTGTTCCAGGCTGCCGTCATTCCACTGGCGCGCGATCAGGATCTGGTCGGTTTCCTGCTGGTGGCGCTTTCGGTGAACGATGCCCTGGCCCAGTCCGTGGCCAAGGTCAGCGGCGCACAGGTCGCATTCTGGCTGCCGACTGCCGAGACCGCGACGCTCGTGGCAAGTTCTCTGGAACCGTCGGCCGCCAGCGAACTCGGGCGCCTGTTCGAGAGCGAGCGCAGCAAGTGGATGCCGAGCATCCGTGACGGCAAGCTGCTTGATCATGTGCCCATGCATTTTTCCGGGCAGGAATGGAGCGCCCGCTTCATGCCGACGGCGGCGCCCGGGGAAACCCAACTCGGCACACTGGCGATCATGACCGCCACCGACCAGATCACGTCCAGCTACAAGGACATCCTCAATCGCATGGTGCTGGCCGGACTTGCTTCCATGCTCGGCGCAATCCTGCTGTCCATCTTCATCGCGCGCCGTATCCTGCGCCCGATTGGCGCCATGGCCAGTGCTGCCGAAGCCGCCGCTGCGGGCGATTACCGCACCCATATCGGTGATGAAGGCAGCGATGTGCTCGGACGACTCTCGCACGCATTCGATTCGCTGCTTTCGGACCTGCGCGAAAAGAGCGACATGTCGGGCTATGTCGGACAGATGGCGCGGTTCCTGCCGGAACCCGCGCAGGAAACCCCGGCAGCCATCACCCAGACCCCGGCTCCTGTCACACCGCCACAACGCGACAACCTCGCATTGCTGGAAGTGGAGTTCCGCCATCTGCTGGGAACGGTTGGCCCCGAGCTTGATCCCGCGCAGCGAGCGGAAGCATTCACCGGCGTGCACGAGCTTCTGGAATCGCTCGCCCGTGAAGCCGGATGCGAGTTGCAGGCGATGGATGGCGCACGCTGGCGCTTTTCGCTGCCCGGGTCCGCGCGCCTGCTCGAAGGCGCTCGCATCTGGGCCATCCTGCTGCGCAATTGCCAACAGTTGAATGTTCCGCTGCCAGCCGGCGCGCTGGTCGAAGGTGAACTGGTTCGCGCACGCGGCACCACGCAGCATCCGCAGGTGTCGGTCGTGCTGGGCACTCCGGTGGCCCATGGTGACCGCCTGCTCTGCGATGCCGCTCCCGGGCAACTGCTGTTCACGCGCGCGGTTGGCGATGCCCTCAAGACCAGCGTCAACGCGGAAGCCCTGCAGGTGGTGGAAGGCGGATTCAGTGGCAAGAAGTTCTATGCGGTGGCGAGTGCTGCGTTGAACGCGCTTGCCGATCAACCACGCGCGCCGGCCAGCCGGCAGACACTGACAACACCGACCGTGAAAACGGAGGCGCGCAAGCGCGAGTCCAGCGGCATTCACGCCGGCACCGTGCTCGGTGGTCGTTATCGGGTCATCGCGCAGCTCGGCGCCGGGGGCATGGGCGTCGTGTACAAGGCCCACGACATCGAGCTGGATGACGTGGTTGCGCTGAAGATGCTGCGACCGGGCGTGCTCGTTGACAGCGAGCAGCTCGAACGCCTGAAGAGCGAAATCAAGCTGGCCCGACGCATCACCCATCCCAACGTGTTGCGCACCTTCGATTTCGGCGAAGTCGATGGCCGCCCGTTCATATCGATGGAGTATGTACGCGGACTCACCTTGCGCTACCTGCTCAGCGAAGCCAAGCGCGTGCCCTACTCCGCGGGCCTGCGCATCGCCCGCCAGCTTGCGGCCGGTCTTGCCGCGGCGCACGAGGTCGGCGTCCTGCATCGCGACATCAAACCGGAAAACCTCATTCTGGAAGCCAACGGCAATGCCAAGCTGATGGATTTCGGCATCGCGCGGCCGGTACGCCGAAGTGAACCTGGCGTCACCACGGAAGGCACATTCGTCGGCACGCCGAACTACTGTTCACCCGAGCAATTGTCCGGCGGCGAGGTGGATGAGCGTTCCGACATCTTCGCTTGTGGCGTGCTGATGAGCGAGATGTTCTGCGGCGGCATGCCCTACGTCGGCTCCAACACGATGGAAATCTATCAGGCGCAGATGAGCGGCACGACGATCAGCCCATCCAGCCTGTGGCCGGAAATTCCACCCGAACTTGAAGCGCTCATCCTGCGTTGCGTGCAGTGTGCGCCGGATGCCCGCTTCGTCAGCGCGGGCGATCTTGGCGTTGCGCTGTCGCGCTTGCGCAGTTGAAGCACAATCCCCTGGCCGTTGGGAGGCTCGCATGGACCGTGATTCAGGCAATATCTTCAGGCGCTGCGCACAGGGCGTGGCATTCACCGTGTTGCTCGGGCTCAGCGCCGCGGCATGTGCGCAGGATGAGGAAGTCGATCCGTTGCTCTCCGCAGAGGAGGCTGCCACCTCGACCTCGCGCTTCATCACCGAGCTCTGGCTCGGCCAGGATCATGTTTCCGGCTTGCCGAACAACCGTGCCAACCTCAATCGCACGCGCGCACGCCTGCGGGTTGGCATGAACTGGAGCTTTGCCGACCACTGGGACTTCACCGCCAGTGGCCGCATTGCCCAAGGCAGCGACGACAACCGCGACAACCGGCGCAACAACGACAACGAACGCAGCGACAGCTTCGGCATCGACCAGATCCTGCTGCGCTGGCATGACGGCGAGCAGGCCAGCCTGCAATTCGGCAAGGCTCCGCTGCCGCTGGATCTCTCACCGATGCTGTGGGATCCGGACCTGCGCCCCGCCGGATTCGCCTATGAGCGCTCCGTGGCACTCGGTGATTTCAACCGCCTGCACTGGGTGATCGGGTATTTCGCCGGCCAGCACCTGTACGGCGATGAATCACGCATTGGCGCCGCACAATTTGCCTTCAACTGGCGCGAAGGCGCACCCACGCGCGCTGGCGTGACCTTGTCGTACCTGGATTTTTCCGACCTCGAGGAACTCACCCGCCAGGGCCTCGCGCGCACCAATGCCATCAGTGCGGGTCGGCTGGTCAGCGACTATCGACTGCTCGATCTGCAACTGAGCGGGCACACCGAGCTTGGCTCCTGGCCCATTGATCTGCATATCGACCTCGTGCGCAATTTCGGAGCCGATTTCGCGCGCGATGGCGGCCGCCTGAGCGTCAGCGCCGGTGATCACCGCCAACCCGGCGGCTTCCAGATCGGCCTTGCCATCGAACGCATCCAGCGCGAAGCGGTGATGGCGGCGTTCAACTCCGATGACTGGTGGTTCCACAGCAACCGTCGTGGCCAATTGGCTTGGGTGGCCTACGGCATCGACGAGACCTGGCGCCTGCGCCTGTCCGGGTTCCGCGAACTGCGCGACGGCCTGGATGAATACACCCATCGCCTGCTGTTGGACGTGGATGCCAACTGGTAGGGCTGCAAGCATCGGGCGCGGTGCATTTCATCGCTGGATGCTACGCCGGTCGCGCTGAAGCCGTGGGTGCGGACGCCGCGCGTTTTCCGATCATTCGCCGGATTCCTGGTCGCGCGCGGAACCTGATCAGGATCAGCCTTGATATGCTTTGCCGCATCCCGACCTTGTTGTTTCTCCCCTGACCAGGATTTCCCGTGACCCAACCGTCACCGACGCAGCCAACGGCTGCCCTCGACATCACCACCGCCAACATCGAACGCGAGCTGTTGCAGGCTTCCATGACCCAGCCGGTGCTGGTGTTGTTCTGGACGCCGCGCAGCAATGGCAGCATCGAGCTTGGCAAGCTGCTGGAATCCATCGCCGGCGAATACCAGGGCGCGCTGACGTTCGCACGCATCAACGTGGACAGCGAAGCGCAGATCGTCGGCATGTTCGGCGTGCGCAGCATCCCCACCACCATCCTGATGCGCGAAGGCCAGCCGGTCGACGGCTTCGGTGGCGTGCTGCCGGAGGCGGAAATCCGTGACCTGCTTGCCCGTCACCTGGGCGCATCCGTCCCGATGGATGCCGACGATGTCGAGCAGCCGGCAGAATCGCCACAGCAGGCCATCGAACGCTTGCAGCGCGAACTGGAAGCATCACCCGAGCGTGCCGAACTCAAACTGGATCTGGCACTGGCACTGATGCAATCCGGTGATGCCAGGGCCGCGCAGTCCCTGCTCGATGCCCTGCCCGCAAATCTCGAAGGCGATGACCGAGCCAAGCGCCTGCGTGGGCAGCTGGAGTTTGCCGAGGTATTGCGCAATGCCCCCGACATCGCGGAACTGGAGCGACGCGTCGCCGCCAACCCCAACGACCACGAGGCACGCGACCTGCTCGGCGTGCGCCTGTTGGTTGGCGGACATACGGAAGCCGGGCTTGAGCAGTTCCTCGCCATCCTCAAGGCAGACCGTCATTGGAACGAGGGCCTGGCACGCAAACGACTGATCGCCGCGTTTCTCACCATCGACGATGCCGACCTGGTCGGAACCTGCCGTCGGCGCATGTCGTCCTTGCTGTTCTGACACACAACATGAGTCGTGCCAGCCGATTTCGCCTGATGGTGAACCTGTGGCCGCCGTTCCTGTTCAGCGGCATTCGCGTACTCGTGATCCGCGACGATTGGCATTACGTGAAGGTCCGCCTGCGCCGGCACTGGTTCAACCGCAATTACAAGGGCACCCATTTCGGCGGCAGCCTGTTTGCCATGGCCGATCCGTTCTGGATGATTCCGATTGCCGAGTGCCTCGGTCGCGAATATCGGGTATGGGACCAGGCAGCGGAGATCACGTTCGTGACAGCCACCCGCGAAGACGTTTTCACGGAATTCGTGATCGAGGAGGGCGTGCTTGACGAAATCCGCCAGTCGGCAGCCAACGGCGACAAGGTGCTGCGCTGGTTCGAGAACGACATCAAGACGGCGGACGGTGAAATCGTCGCCCGCTTTCGCAAGCAGGTCTACGTCAGGCGCAAGCGGGATCGAACATGACGATCCGAAGCATGGCATTCCGTGCTTCGGCCCTGAAGCCTGTCCTGAGCTCGACGAAGGGGGCCTCCTACAGGAATGCACGCGCGCACAGGATTGCCGTAGGAGCCCATTCATGGGCGAGCTTTTGCCCGTTCGCAATCTTCATCGGCCGTAAACGGCCTCCTACAGGAATGCACATGCGCAATTGGTTGCCGCAGGAGCCCATTCCGCATCAACCATTATTCGCCAGCAGCGCCTCGATTCTGGCCTGGTCAAAGCCGTGGATGCGTTCGCCATCGATCACGATGAGCGGCGTTCCCTGCCCGCCCAGGGACTTCCATTCCTTGTTGGCCACCGCCGAGGTTTCAATGTCCCGTTCTTCCCAAGCCAGATTCCTGCTCTTGAACCAGCTGCGCGCCTTGACGCAGTAGCCGCAGGTTTGCGTTGCATACATCACGATGTTCGGAGTCGATTGGCTCTGGGGCGAAGCATCGTCTGCCTTCGCGGTCTGCATGAGGGCACGCGGACACAGCAAGGCCGTGAACAGGAAAGCAAGGGCAAGCAGGAAAATGCGACTCATGATGGACCTCCGCACAGGTTGCCGACGCGGACGCGGCGGTCATGCTCGGATGGCGGCCGGTGACGATAGTTCCAGCCATGAGCTCAATAGCTGCTCGCACGTCGTCTACTGGGTGCGGGATGGTATGCGCCCGCCCGGGCCAGGATCTGTGCTTTCGGGTTTACCCAATCTTGCCCAAGGCACCAGCCCGCCAGCGGTCTTTGCAACCGTGCCATCTTGCATCACCATGCGCTGTGCTGATCAACTGCCGAGGAACACGGGATGTCCAGGGTTCGCGTAGCGAGTTTCTCGATTTCCATTGATGGATTCGGTGCCGGCCCGGATCAGAGCCTTGCGCATCCGCTCGGAGTGGGTGGCGAGGCGCTGCATGACTGGATCTTTCCTACTCGAACCTTGCAGAAGAACCTGTTCGGTCGTGATGGCGGAGAGTCCGGCGAGGACGACAATTTCGCATCGCGGGGATTCGAAAACATTGGTGCATGGATTCTCGGCAGGAACATGTTCGGTCCCGTGCGTGGGCCATGGCCTGATGAAGCATGGCGGGGTTGGTGGGGAGAGAATCCCGTCTACCACGTTCCGGTTTTTGTCTTGAGCCATCATGCGCGCAAGCCGCTTGTCATGGCGGGCGGCACAACCTTTCATTTCGTCACCGAGGGCGCCGAGGTCGCACTTGCTCGCGCACTTGACGCCGCCGACGGTCGGGACATCCGCGTTGGCGGCGGAGTCCAGGTGATTCAGCAGTATCTTCGCCGGCGACTGATCGATGAAATGCACATCGCAATCTCCCCGATCCTGCTCGGTTCTGGCGAACGGTTGTTTGATGGGATCGACCTTCCCGCCCTCGGCTATTCGTGCAGTCAGCGCGTTGCAACACCCGCTGCAACGCATGTCGTGATCGAGCGAAATTGACCCGCCCGGGCGCTTGTGAAACCACCGGCCAATCAAACGCCAGGACGCTTCAGCGATTGCTCCGATCAAAGAAGAGGACACACATGACACATCAGGCAATCAATTTGCGGAGCAAGCTGGCCCTGTTCTCGGAGCATTGGTCGCCGCGGGTGATCGCGGAAATGAACGACTACCAGTTCAAGCTCGCCAAGGTTCAAGGCGAGTTTGTCTGGCATTCGCACGCGGACACCGATGAGGTCTTCATTGTTCTTGATGGCGAGATGACACTCGAGTTCAAGGACGGGGCGATACCACTCGCCGCCGGCGAAATGTATGTCGTCCCCCGAGGTGTCGAGCATCGACCCGTTGCAGCCAGGGAGTGCTGCATCTTGCTTGTGGAGCCGCGCGGAGTGGTCAACACCGGCGACGCAGGCGGTGCCTACACGGCCGAAAATGACGTCTGGGTCTAGGGCAACGCCGATCAAATGCATTGCATGCGGGTTTCCCCATGCGCAAGGCCGAGCACAACAGAGGAGGCAATCGTGAAGTATTTCATTCAGCGCGTTGGCGTCGCTTTGCTCACCGTTGTGTTGTTGACGACATTGGAATGACGCAGGCCAGGGCCGCAGTCGACAAATGGGTTTCGTTCACCGGATCTGCATCCGCATGGGGCGTCAACCCGCTGTAGCAGTTTGAGCGAACTCGGGCAGACACCAATATCAGGCTTTTGCGGCATTGGCCGCCGCGGCGATGCTGTCACGGATCGCGGCCAGCGCCGCACGGCACATCTGCGCGGCGGGCAAAGCCGCATCGATGACCAGGGTACCTTCGGGCGGGGCTTCCCATCGCGCCAACACGTCATTGACGGTTTCGGGATTGCGGTCTGCGGCAATGTGGCGGTTGAGCTCGATGTCACGGGCCACGCGCTCGCGTGCGAGGTCGGGCGGACACGAGATCAACAATGGAATCGTGTCCACTCCGTGTCGGCCCGCCACTTCGGCGACGCGATCCAGCTCGCGTCGACGTGAAAAGGTCATGCCGTCGATCACGCTGCCGACGCGCAACATGCAATTGATCTCAAGCGCCAGCAGCACGCCCTTGTAGGCTGCGCGCTTCTCGATAAAGCTGTAGTTGCAGCGCGGAAACATGGCGGCACGGATCTGGTCCCTGCACACGCGGCGCAATTGCAGCTGATCCTCGATGGCACGAGCCACCACGCTCTTGCCGGCTCCCGGCAAACCCATCACCGCCACGACAAAGGGTCGCGCCGAAATCTCCGGCCCAAGCGGAAACGCATCCCCCGCGGGTGTTGCGTTCGCCAGGTTGATTTGATCGGAATCGCCGGACATGGGGTCAGGGTATGCGTGGATCGCGTTTCAACGGATGTCGAGACTGCCACGAGTGTGCCTGATGCGCCATCGATAGTGCCGGCGACTGGCCTCTCCCCGCGTTTGCGCCGATACTGGCCGCAAACCGATGGCGTCACCATGGCCAAGCGTCCACTCCACATCCAGCGTCACCTGATCACCGGCCTGCTCACATTCGTGCCCCTGTGGTTGACCTGGATCGTGTTCAAGTTCGTGTTCGGGCTGCTTTCCGAAATCAGCTCGCCATTGGTCTCGGGCCTGGTTGCCCTGCTGGGCAGCTCCTGGCCTTCCACCGGCCAGGTGCTGGGCCAGCCATGGGTGATCTCGCTGATTGCCGTCGTCATCACCCTGGTTTCGCTGTATCTGGTCGGCTTTGCCGCACGCTTCGTGCTGGGCCGGCGCATGATCGACGCCTTCGAGCAACTGATCGAGCGCATTCCCGTGGTGCATTCGATCTACGGCGGCACCAAAAAGCTGATGTCACTGGTGCAGAACAAGCCATCCGGAACGCAACGCGTCGTGCTCATCGATTTTCCTTCTCCACATCTGAAATCGATTGGTTTCGTCACCCGCGTGTTCCACGATGGTTCGGGTCGCGAACTGGCCGCGGTGTATGTGCCGACCACACCGAATCCGACCGGGGGATACCTTGAAATCGTGCCGGTCGAAAACCTGACCGCTACCGACTGGAGCGTGGACCAGGCCATGGCCTTCCTGCTTTCCGCAGGCGCCGTCGGCGCGGACACCCTGCCCTTCACTGCCCAGTGGCCGCCAGACGCGAGTGCCGCTCTGCCCGGGCAGGCCGCACAGGGCGCGCTGCGAACCACGGAAGATCAAGCGCCGCCCCCTCCGCAGTGACCTTCGACACTGCCAATTGCATGCATTCCTGACTAGACTTCGGCGGTTGTCTCCAGCGCCTGTGCGCCCGGCCTGTCCTCCGGGTTGCTGATCACCAGCCTCGGCTTTGGCGCCCCAACCAACTTCGTGTAAGGATCCCAGATGAACGTCCCATCGCTGAAACCGCTTGCCATCGTTGCCGGAATTGCCCTCGCCCTCGGTGCCTGTTCGCAGAAACCGGCCGAGACCGAATCGGCAACCACCCCCGCCGCCGAGTCCGCCGCTGCAACCACCGCGGAACCGGCCCACGTTGCCTTCGACACCAGCGAGCTCGATCCGTCCATCAATGTCTGTGCCGATCTCAACGGCTTCGTGAACAACAAATGGCTAGCTGCCAACCCGATTCCCGCCGACAAGACGCGCTGGGGAACATTCGACGTGCTGCGTGAAGCCAGCCTCAAGACCCAACATGAGATCGCGGAAGCCGCCGCCAATTCCAATGCCGCGGCTGGCTCCATCGAACAGAAGGTTGGCGCTCTCTACAAGGCCGGCATGGACGAGGCAGCCATCGACGCCCTGGGTGCCGAGCCGCTCAAGCCGGAACTGGCGAAGATCGATGCGCTGAAGACCCCTGCCGATGTCGTTGCCTATCTGGGTGACAGCTACTCGCGCGGCTTGGGCAGCCTTTTCTATTTCGGCGCGGAAACCGATTTCAAGAATTCGCAACGCAAGATTGCCTACGCCTTCCAGGGCGGCCTGGGCCTGCCGACACCGGACTACTACCAGAAGGACGAGCACGCCAAGATCCGTGATGCCTATCTTGCGCATATCGCCAAGGTGCTGGAACTGACCGGTGTCGATTCAGCTGCCGCCAGCAAACAAGCCGCCGCGGTGCTCGCCTTCGAGACGGCACTGGCCAAGGAATCCCTGCCGCCCGTCGAACTGCGCAATCCGGAAAACCAGTACCACTTCGTCAGCATTGCCGATGCCGACAAGGTGACGCCGCATTTTGAATGGGGCGCGTTCTTCAAGGCGCAGAATGCGGATGTCACCGATGGCTTCTCGCTGTCGCAGCCGAAATTCTTTGCCCAGATGGACAAGATGCTGGCGTCCACGCCGGTGGCCGACTGGCAGGCGTATCTGCGCTTCCAGTATGCCGACAAGGTTTCGCCCTACCTGTCCGCGCCGTTCCAGCAGGAACACTTTGCCTTCCACAAGCAGACCCTGAATGGCCAGAAGGAAAACGAGCCGCGCTGGAAGCGCGTGCTGGGTGCGGTGAACAGCGAGCTCGGCATGGCGCTTGGCGAGCTGTACGTGGCCAAGGCGTTTCCGCCGGAAGCCAAGGCGCGCGCGATGGACCTGGTCAACAACGTGCAGGCTGCACTCAAGACCCACATCGAAAACCTGGACTGGATGAGCGATGCAACCAAGGTCAAGGCCATGGAGAAGTGGTCCACCTTCCTGCCCAAGATCGGTTACCCGGAAAAATGGCGCGACTGGTCGGGACTGAGCCTTGGCGATGGCGGCTTCTTTGCCGATGTCATGGCCACCACGAAGTTCAACTACGACTACGACATCGCCAAGATCGGCAAGCCCACCGACCGCAAGGATTGGGGCATGACTCCGCAGACGGTCAACGCCTATTACAACCCGACCGACAACACGATCAACTTCCCCGCAGCCATCCTGCAACCGCCGTTCTTCGATGCCAAGGCCGATGATGCACTCAACTACGGCGGCATCGGTGGCGTGATCGGTCACGAGGCCATCCACGGCTTTGACGACCAGGGCAGCCAATTCGACGCGCAGGGCAACAACACCAACTGGTGGACCGACGCCGACAGCGAAGCGTTCAAGGCACGCACCGACAAGCTGGTTGCGCAGTTCAACGCCTACGAACCCCTGCCGGGCAAGCACGTCAACGGCCAGTTGACCCTGGGCGAGAACATCGCGGATCTCGGTGGCATGTCGATTTCCTTCGATGCCTTGCAGGCGACCCTGAAGGACGAAGCAGCCGCCAGTCAGGCAATCGACGGCTACACCCCACAGCAGCGTTTCTATCTGAACTGGGCACGCATCTGGCGCGCAAACATGCGTGACCAGCGCATGGAGGTGATGCTCAACACCGACCCGCATTCGCCTTCGCAGTACCGTGCAATCGGTGCACCCTCGAACGTGGCCTCTTTCGCCAGCGCATTTGCCTGCAAGAGCGGCGATGCCATGGTTCGCGAAGGCGAGAACCAGGTGAAGATCTGGTAAGCCGCCCAATTAGGGACTGATCGGCAAGCCTCGCCCGTCTCCGGGCGGGGCTTCCGCTGTCAACAGCACGCATTATCATCATCGGCGACCCGAACAGGCAGCCGGGCAGGATGACCGAACGCGTGACCATCCCACCTGAACCATCCGCCACCGAAGGCATCGATGCCGTCATCACCTGGGTGGACGGTGCTGATCCCGGGCATCGACGCAAGCTTGATGCCTTGCTCGCCCAGGCCGGACTGTCACGCCCCGCCACCGCCCATCCCACGCGCTTCAATGACGCCGGCGAGATCGACTACTGCGTGGCCTCGATCCTGCGCTTCGCGCCCTGGTTCCGCCGCATCCACATCGTGGTCGACGGACAACGCCCGCGACTGCTTGATCGCCTCGGGAACAATGAATTCGCTGATCGCATCAGGCTGGTCGAGCACGCGGAAATCTTCGCCGGTTTCGAACAGCACCTGCCCACCTTCAACAGCCGCTCGATCATCACCATGCTCTGGCGCATCCCGGATCTGGCCGAACGTTTCGTCTACTTCAACGACGACATGTTCCTGTTGCGCGCGGTCAAACCTGAAGATTTCTTCCGCGATGGCATGATGGTTCTGCGCGGCGAATGGCGCAGGCAATCGGCACACTCCTTGTTCGGACGCGTTCGCTCCTGGGTCAAGCGCATGCGCGGCGGCGAACCCAGGGTCGGCAATCTGGATTCCCAGCAGTTGAGCGCGCGCATCGCGGGAATCAGGGATCGCTACTGTCGCCAGCACCACAATCCGTATCCGATGTGTGTCTCCACACTGCGCGATTTCTTCGCGGCGCATCCCGACCTGTTGGCACGCAATTGCGCACCTCGGCTGCGCTCGAACGAGCAATTCAAGACCGAAGTCGTGGCCGCCCATCTGGAGCACCTTGCCGGCAACGCCATCCTCGACAACACCCTGCACGTGGTCCAGCTCAAGCCGAGTGAACAGTTGCCCGCGCGCGTGCGCCACAAGATGCGCCAAGCCGATACTGACGAGGGCGCCGCATTCGTCTGTGTGCAGAGCCTGGAAATGGCACCGGAAGCCGTTCAGCGCGAAATCGTCGAATGGCTGGACCGGCGCATCGGCAGGTCGCAATAAGGCAGCCGCTGTCGACGCAGGCCTTCGCTGCTGATAAAACTGCCACCTTGGATCGGCAGTAGAGGCCGCGTGCGCCATGTCCAATCTGAGAATTCCGTTCCCAGTTGCTTTTGCCTGCGTGCCCCTGGCGCTGGCTTGCCCGCTTGCATCCGCTGCGGTGCCGACCTATCACAGCGTCGAGTTGCAGGCGCGCAGCAATCTGCTGGTCAACGACCCCGGCTGGAACCTGCCACCGGGATCATCCTTCAACAGCATCTCGGCCAGCATCAACGACAGCCGCATCGTCACCTTTCCCGTGCAGATCGTTCCCATCAATGGCGACCAGGGCAACACCGGCCCGGGGCTTTGGCATGGCTCGCACGGCGTTGGCGGCATCGTTGTCCAGCATGAATCGCCGGTCGATGGCATTTCCGCCAATGTCAGCATCAACGCCGACGGCGATGTGGCGTATTACACCTACGATGACGGCACCAATTATCGGCTGCGCCTGTTCGATGCCGCCACCGTGCAGTCGCAGATCGTCAATACGCTGCCGATCACTCCGGTGGCATACAGCGGGCTTTCCATCAATGCCGCGGGCGTGATCGGCTATCGTGCCGGGCTTGGTTCCGGTTATGGCCTGGCTTCCACCGGAGCGGGCAGCTCATTGCTGCACATCGTCGATGCCAACGTGCAACCCGGCCCATACGCCTACATCTACACGCCGGCCATGAACGCGCAGCGCCTGATCGCCAGCAAGGTCAGCATCGGTGATTTCGACCACAACGAGATCCGCAGCTTTGCCAGCGACGGCAGCTTCATCACGCTGGCCGTGGACAAGGCCACCGATCCGGCCTCGCCCTATCGACGCTTCGACAACGGGCTGGCCTACAACGATGCGGGCCAGGTTGCGGTGGTGCTCAATCTGGATGCCGGCAACGTCCGCGCCGTGTATCGCTTCAGCCCGGGGCCCTCGGGTGTCGAAGCCACCGAGATTGCCCGCGTGGAAGCGGCCGGCACCATCCGCGCCATCGATTCCTTTGCCCCGGCCATGAACAACGACGGGCTGGTCACCTTCCGTGGCCGCGATGCAAACGGCCAGGCCATCTATGTGGGTGACGGCACCACGCTGCGCCGCGTGATTGGCAAGGACGACCTGGTTGCAACCGACCTGGGAATCGCGGGCATCGGTCAGCACGTCGATGATCCCAATGGCTGGCCCATTTTCAGCGGCGCACCAGGAATCAACGCCCACGGTGACATTGCCTTCATCGCCGGACTCTATCCGCAGGGCAACAACCAGGTGGAATGGGGCAGCGGCGTATTCGTTGCCTACGCAGACGGTGATGTCATATTCCAGGACGGCTTCGAGAATCCCTGAAGGAGCGACTCGACTGCCGCTCCTGCGCGTTCTGCGTACCTGAGCTGTTCAGGTAAGAGGGCAATTCGAGTTTATGCCCCGGGCCGAAGGGTGGATAATCCCCGCCCCTGCAATTTCCTGTTGAACATCGATGGCATTGGTCCCCGGACAGCGCTTCATTTCCAACGCCGAACCCGAGCTTGGCCTCGGCACCATGATTCGGTTGGAAGGGCGCAATGTGCAGGTGCTTTTTGCCACCGCGGGCGTGCTGCGTCGCTATGCCGCCCACAGCGCGCCGATTTCGCGTGCCGAGTTCCGCATTGGCCAGAAGGTGATCGGCAAGGGCATCAGCCTGGTCATTGAGCGCGTCGAACAGGCGGAAGGCCTGCTGGTTTACCACGGCGCCGGCAAATCCCTGAACGAAGCCGAGTTGGATGACACCCAGGCCATTTCCAGCGCCGATGAACGCCTGGTTTCCGGCCGCATTGATCGCGCCGACCGCTTTGACCTGCGTCTTGAGGCCCTGTTGCGGCGTGCCGACGCGCGTCGTTCACCCGCCTGGGGATTGGAGTCGGCCCGCATCGACCTGATTCCCCACCAGTTGCGAGTGGCGGAAATGGCCGCGTCGCGCTCGCCCCTGCGCATCCTGCTGGCCGACGAGGTCGGACTCGGCAAGACCATCGAGGCCGGCATGATCCTCGCCCGCCTGCTCGCCAATGGACGTGTCGGCCGGGTTCTGGTGTTGCTGCCCGAAAGCCTGGTCTACCAGTGGTTCGTCGAGTTGTTGCGTCGCTTCAATTTGCAGTTCTCGCTGTTTGACGAGGAGCGTTGCGAGTCGATCGAAACCAGCGATCCGACGCGCAATCCGTTCCAGGACGAGCAACTGGTGATGGCCAGCATCGGCTTCCTGAGCGGATCGGAAAAGCGCGCCAGCCAGGTCATCGCGGCCGGCTGGGACCTCGTCATCGTCGACGAGGCGCACCATCTGGCCTGGTCGGTGGAATCGGCAAGCCCGCAGTACACCCTGGTGGAAACCCTGGCTTCGACCACACCGGGATTGATCCTGCTCACGGCCACACCCGAGCAACTCGGTCGCAGCGGACATTTCGCGCGCCTGCGCCTGCTTGACCCGGCGCGCTATCACGATCTGGAAACGTATGTGGTGGAAGCCGATGGCTTTGGCGCACTGTCGGGGATTGTCGGCAAGCTCGTTGAAGGGCAGCCACTCTCGGTCGGTGATTGCCGGGAGCTCGCACAGCGCCTCGGCGACGACGAGGAATTGACCGGCCTCATTGCCAGTCCGCTGGATGCCGCAGGATCGAACCGCCTGCTCGATGCCTTGATCGACCGCCACGGCACTGGTCGCGCGATGTTCCGCAATCGCCGCGCTCAGGTCGGAGGCTTCCCACGTCGTGTTCCGCGCCTGACCACTCTGGATGGCAGCGAGCTGGATGATGGGCAGCGCCAGCACCTGCTGGCCGAGTTCCATGCCGACCTGCAGGCGACGGCACCCGAGATCGAGCTGCCCTATGCGTCCGATCCGCGACTTGTCTGGTTGCTCGACATCATCGAACGGCTGGGCAGCGAAAAACTGCTGCTCATCTGCCGCAGCCAAGCCAAGGTGCTGGCTCTGGAAGAGGTGCTGCGCACGCGCAGCGGCGTGAAGGTTGCCCGCTTCCACGAAGGCATGAGCCTGTTGCAGCGCGACCGCAACGCGGCCTACTTTGCCGATGCCGAAGGAGCGCGCCTGCTGCTGTGTTCGGAGATCGGCTCGGAAGGCCGCAATTTCCAGTTTGCCCACAACTTGCTGTTGTGGGATTTGCCGCTGGATCCGGATCTGCTGGAGCAACGCATCGGGCGACTGGACCGCATCGGCCAGCGCCACGACATCATGATCCACGCCTGCGCGTTCAGCGGAACCGCCCAGCATGCCTTGATGCGCTGGTTCGACAATGGCCTCGATGCCTTTCGCAGCAGCCCCTCCGATGGCCGCGAGTTGCTCAAGCGTTTCGGCGGCCAACTCGTGCAACTGGCCGAACAACATGCACACGGCGGCGAAGATGCGGATTCCGAACTGGATGCGCTGATTGCCGACAGCCGCGCATCGCACGAGGAGCTCTCGGCGTTGGTCAACGCCGGGCGTGATCGCCTGCTGGAGCTGGCAAGTTCCCGGCAGTCCCATGCCGAACGCCTGCACAGGGCACTTGCCGAAGCCGATGCCAACCTTGCCAATGACGATTTCATCCTGCGCCTGTTTGAACAGTTCGGCGTAGAGAACGAAGAACACGCGCCGCGCACGGTGGTGCTGGACCCGGAATACCTGAGCACGGAAGGTTTCCCCGGTCTCAAGGACGGCGCGCAGAAGGTCACCTTTGATCGCGCCACTGCCCTTGCCCGCGAAGACCTGCCCTTGCTGCGCATGGATCATCCGATGGTCAACGGAGCGCTCGACCTGCTGCTGGAAGGCGAACAAGGCAACGCCTCGTTCCTGGTGGATGACACCCTGCCAGCCCGCACGGCCCTGCTCGAATGCATCCACGTCCTCGTTTGCGTGGCTGATCGCAGCCTCGGCGTCGAACGCTACCTGCCGCCGCTGCCACTGCGCATCGTCATCGACACGCGCCTGCTGGCGCGCAACGAGTATTCGCCGTCAGCCGATGTGGTGCGTCGTGCGGCGGATCGCGAAATCGAACTCGCCCGCTATCGAAGCTTGCTGACCAAGCTGGTCAAACCCATGTTGGCGCATGCCGAAACCCTGGCCCGCGAACGCACGCAGATCGAGATCGGTGCCGCCCTTGCCGCGGTGGAACGCGATCTGGGCCAGGAGCAGGATCGGCTCATCGCCTTGGCGCGCGTCAACCCGGCCGTGCGCGAAGAAGAAATCCAGGCCCTGGCCGACGAACTGGAAGCCTTGCGCTCGGCCATTCCCATGGCCACGCCGCGGCTGGATGCCGTGCGCTTCATCTGCAGCCCGGATTTCCTCAGACTGGGCTGAGGCGCAAGCCGCTCGCCGGGATCAGGCCACTTTCGGCTGCTTCATCAACAAAGCGAATACCGAAGCAAGGCGATCGCGCATTTCACGACGATCGACAATCATGTCGATGGCGCCATGCTCAAGCAGGAATTCCGAACGCTGGAATCCTTCCGGCAAGGTTTCGCGCACGGTTTGTTCGATCACGCGCGCGCCGGCAAAACCGATCATGGCCTTGGGTTCGGCGATATTGATGTCACCGAGCATGGCAAAGCTGGCGGATACCCCGCCCGTGGTCGGATCGGTCAACACCGAAATGAACGGCAGGCCCGCCGCACGCAGGCGACCCAGGGCCGCCGAGGTCTTGGCCATCTGCATGAGGGAAAACAATCCTTCCTGCATGCGCGCACCACCGGTCGCGCTGAAGCAGACCATGGGCCTGCGCTCGGACAGCGCAAGTTCGGCGGCACGCGTGAATTTTTCGCCGACAACCGAACCCATGGAGCCGCCCATGTAGGCAAAATCAAACGCGCAGGCCACCAATGGCCTGCCCTTGAGCATGCCCTTCATGGACAGCAGCGCATCCTTCTCGCCGGTGGCCTTTTGCGCGGCGATGACGCGATCCTTGTACTTTTTGGAATCCTTGAACTTGAGCGGATCCATCGGCTCAAGACCTGCAAACAGCTCGTCGGCGGTTCCCGCATCAAACAACGCGGTCAAGCGCTTGCGCGCGCGGATCTTGTGATGGTGCGCGCACTGCGGACAAACCATCAGGTTGGTTTCCAGCTCGGGGCCATACAGCGCGGCACCACAGCCTTCGCACTTTTCCCACAGGCCTTCTGGAACCTTGCCCTTGTTTGGACTCTTGGTCCGGATGCGCGGCGTCATCAGTTTCTGCAACCAGTTCATGTTCTGGGTGATTCCTGGAATTGGGGCTGCCTGCGCCAGAGCGCAGCACGGCGAAGCAGGGATTATAGTGCCGCCCGGCGCTGCGGTCCGCTCGTCGAATCCAGGGCTTTACGGATCGGAGCGAGAAACCCGCCAACGGCAACCAGCGCAGCCTCGCGATCAGCAGTCGTGGCCAGTCGAGCCACCAATGCACTGCCGATGACCACCGCATCGGCGCGTTCGGCCACGGCAACGGCGCTGGCGGCATCGCGCACGCCGAAGCCAACCGCCACCGGAATGTCCGAACCTTGCTTGATCCGCGCCACACGCTGGCGTACGGCGACCGGGTCTAGTTGATCGGCGCCGGTGATCCCGGCAAATGAAACGTAGTAGATGAATCCCTGCGCCTGCTCACGAATCGCGGCAAGGCGTTGCGCGGTGGTGGTTGGTGCCACCAGGAAAATCTGCCGCAGGCCGGCTTCGCGCAAATCCGCAATGGTTGCCGACTCCTCCACCGGCAGATCCACCAGCAGGACACCATCAACGCCCACATCGCGCGCTTCGGTTGCAAACCGTCGGTAGCCGTAGATCTCCAGCGGATTGAGATAGCCCATGAGCACGATGGGCGTGTCGACATCGCGCTCTCGGAATTCGCGCACCCAGCCCAGAATCTGCTCGATACCCACGCCACGGGCAATCGCGCGTTCGCTGGAATGCTGGATGGTTGGCCCATCCGCCACCGGATCCGAATAGGGAACACCCAGCTCAATCAGGTCGGCACCGTAATCCACCAGCGCATGCATGATCGCCACGCTTGCATTCGGCAAGGGATCACCCGCGGTGATGAACGGGATCAGGCCCTTGCGCTGCCTTGCCCGCAGTTCGGCAAAACGTTTCTCGATTCGACAACTCACAGCGCAATGCCCTCGCGTGCGGCGATGGTGTGCACGTCCTTGTCACCACGACCGGACAGATTGCACAGGATCAACTGATCCTTTGGCAGGTCGCGTGCAAGCTTGATGGCCTGGGCCACGGCATGGCTCGATTCAAGCGCGGCAAGAATGCCTTCCGTGCGTGCCAGCAGATGGAAGGCGGACATGGCTTCCTCGTCACTCACGCCGACGTAGCTGGCACGTCCGCTGTCCTTGAGGAACGCATGTTCGGGGCCGACGCCCGGGTAGTCGAGCCCTGCCGAGATGGAATGCGTTTCGACGATCTGACCATGATCGTCGCACAACACATAGGTGCGATTGCCGTGCAGCACCCCCGGCCGTCCGGCACTCAGGCTGGCGGCGTGACGACCACTGGCCATGCCTTCGCCGGCTGCCTCGGCGCCGACAATGGCCACCTCGCGATCATTGAGGAACGCGTGGAACAGGCCGATGGCATTCGAGCCGCCGCCGACACAAGCGGTCAGCACATGCGGCAGGCGACCAAACTGCGCAAGCATCTGCGCACGCGCCTCCCGGCCCACCACGGCATTGAAATCGCGCACCATCATCGGATACGGATGCGGACCTGCCACGGTGCCGATGATGTAGAAGGTATCGGCGACATTCGTGACCCAATCGCGCATGGCCTCGTTGAGTGCATCCTTGAGTGTTTGCGAACCGGACACCACCGGCACCACTTCCGCACCCAGCAGCTTCATGCGATAGACATTGATCTTCTGCCGTTCGATGTCGACCGCGCCCATGTACACGACGCAGTCGAGGCCGAAGCGGGCGCACACGGTGGCGGTTGCCACGCCATGCTGGCCGGCACCGGTTTCCGCGATGATGCGGCGCTTGCCCATGCGCCGCGCCACCAGCGCCTGGCCGATGGTGTTGTTGATCTTGTGTGCGCCGGTGTGGTTCAGATCCTCGCGCTTGAGCAGGATCTGCGCACCACCGGTTTCACGTGACAGGCGCTCGGCGTGATAGATCGGCGATGGGCGTCCGACATAGTGCTTGAGATCACGCTCGAACTCGGCGATGAACTCGGGATCCTCGCGCAACTGAAGGTAAGCCGCCGTCAGCTCCTGCAAGGGAGGCATCAGGGTTTCCGGCATGAATACGCCACCGAAATTGCCGAATCGCCCTTGCGCATCGGGATAAGCGTGGAAGTCGTTCACTTTGATTGTCGCTTGCACGCCGCTTGCCTCATCACTCATGTTCGACACCACGCACTGCTTCGACGAAGGCACGCATGCGTGCCGGATCCTTGACCCCTGCCGAGGCTTCGATGCCACTGGACACATCCACCGCAAACGGGCGCATGCAACGGATCGCTTCGGCGACGTTGCCCGCATCGAGGCCACCGGCCAGGATCAAGGCCTGGGTCACCTGCGGTCGCTGCGACCAGTCAAATCGTGTGCCCCGGCCACCGGGTTCGCCGACTGCGTGCGCATCGAGCAGCAATGCGGCGGCCTCGGGATATGCCCTCGAGTAGCTTGCCACATCCGTGATCGATGCCATGGGCACGGCCTTGATATATGGAAATCCCGTCGCTGCGCAGTCGGATGCATTCTCCGAACCGTGGAATTGCAGGATGTGGGGCGTGAACCCGGACAGGACTTCGCGAATCCACGCCGGATCATCGTCCATGAACAAGGCGACGGTCGAAACCATGGGCGGCAGTTGGCGACAGATCCGTTTGGCTTGCTCGGGGGCGATGAAGCGCCCACTCCTGCGACTGAAGACGAATCCCAGCGCATCAACGCCAAGATCGGTCGCCAGGCGTGCGTCTTCCTCGCGCGTGATGCCACAAAACTTGATGCGGACGCGGCTCATCGCGGACAGACCTCATCGGGCAATCCGAATGCGCGCGGATAGACGGGCGCAGTGAAGCACAGGCCTGCGGCCGGGGCGGTCATTCCCGCCTTGCTGCGATCGCGACCCGCAAGCAACTCGGCCAACCAGGATTCCGGCATTTCGCCACGCCCCACCGGCAACAACGAACCGACGATGTTGCGCACCATGTGATGCAGGAAAGCATTGGCCTCGATGCTGATGCATACGTTTTCCGCATCCCGTTCCACGGCAATGGAATGCACGTTGCGGAAGGGCGTGCGCGCCTGGCAGGCTGCCGTGCGGAAGGCACTGAAATCGTTCTCGCCGAGCAGGGCCTGGCTGGCGCGCTGCATCACATCGGCATCCAGCGGCAGGCGTTCCCAGGCCGCGTAACGATATTCCAGCGCCGGACGCACGGCGCGATTGAGAATGCGGTAACGGTATCGCCGGGCGAGTGCGGCATAGCGCGCGTGGAACTCGTCACGGACCGGCACTGCCCAGCGCACTGCAACCGCAGTCGGCAGGCGCGAGTTGCAACCCAGGGTCCAGGCGCGCATGTCGCGGATCGCGTCGCTGTCAAAATGCACGACCTGGCAGCGCGCATGCACACCGGAATCCGTACGGCCGGCGCAGGTGACCGATACCGGGTGATTGGCGACGAAACCAAGCGCTTCTTCGACGGTTCCCTGCACGGTTTGGCCATGCGAAAGGCGCTGCCAGCCGAGGAAGTCGGTTCCGTCGTATTCGATACCCAGGGCGATGCGCAACACGATCTCCGCGATCAGCAGGAACGCAATTCTAATCGCCGCACGCTGCATTTGAACGCAGGCTGACGGTAAACCGGCATTGCGCACATTGCCCGGGTCTCGTCTCGCGCGTAGGCTGAATCATGAAATCAAGCACGGGAGTATGGGCATGCCTCGGGTTCATCCAGTGTCGGCACCGAGAACTTCCGGCATCCACCGGAAGCGGCTGTGCTTTCTTGTGGCCACGGCCATCGTTGCCCACAGCACAAGCGCAGCGGCCGCGATCATCTGCTCAGGCCCGCGTGATCTCGCCGTTCCGCAGGATGGAGAGGGTCTCTACATCAACCTCGTGACCGGCGAATCAGGCTTCAGCGAAGGCCAGGTGCCGGGCTTTGATTTCGATCCCTACGCCCAGCAAACCAGCACGCCACCGAACCAACTGCGGTTCTACTGGGGATCAGCGAGCAACGGTGGTGCGGGGGTGGCCAGCAGTGGTGACCAGTACGCCGTGCTGGCAGCCGGTGCCGAGGTGGGGCCGGATTCGTCATTCACCCGCGCAGGCGCGGGTGGCGATACCTCGTTGTGGCAGGCGGGAATTGCCGGGGGATTCCTCGGTGCGCGCTTCCAGAACGAGAACCTCGGTCTACTCAACTATGGCTGGATACGGCTCAACACGAGCGCACCGATTGGCTTTCCGATGGCGGTACTGGATTGGTGCTATGAAGATGACGGCTCCGCCATCACCATCGCCCCGCCGGTTCAGAACGACATCTTCTGCGATGGTTTCGACGGCGGGGACGGCGAGTGCACGGCGCTGCCGCCCTAAGGAAGGCCTGAACAAGTATTGTCGCGAGCAAGCTCGCTCCCACCATTGCTTGGTTTTGTGGGAGCGAGCTTGCCCGCGACGAATGAGTTCCGTACTTGTTCAGAGTTTCCCTAACCGGAATGGAAAGAGCCTGTCCCATGACCATGCCAATGCGGAAAATGAAAAGGCCGGGAAATTCCCGGCCTTTCATCGCTGACGCTGTGCGTGCAACTCAGCCCATGTCGGCGATCAGCTTGCGTGCTTCGTCCTGCTGGGCCGGAGCACCCTCGGCGAGTACTTCTTCCAGCATGGCCCGTGCGCCTTCCGGATCGCCCATGTCGAGGTAGGCCTTGGCCAGGTCGAGCTTGGTGCCAATGGCGTCTTCCCCGGCAAAAAACTCGTCATCGGACGAATCAATGGCGGAAGCACTGGCCTGCTTCTTTTGCGGCTCGCTCATGGGGCGCTCCTCAAACGATGGCAGATCGAAACCGAAGGACGTGTCGGCGCTCGGTGCAGGGGCGGCGGCGCGGGCATCGGCCGGCGGTACCGAGATGTCGCCGACATCGAATTCCGACGCGTCGAACTCGGGCATGCTTGCCGTACGCAAGTTGGCATCGTCGCGCGTGACGGCAGCGGCAAAGCCCGGGGTTTCGTCGGCGAAATCGGGCGTTTCCTCGTAGCCCGAGTCATCGAACTGGAAGGCTTCTGCATCGTCCTCCTGCTCGTGCTCTGCGGACAGCACACCCTGGTTGCTGAACAAGGGATTGTGCGGCACCAGCTCCTCACCCATGGCACGCACTTCACGCCAATGCGCTTCATTGGGATCGGCGATGTAGGCGTACATTTCCTCTGCAGCTGCCTCGAACTTCCCGCTGTCTCCCTGCGCGTAGTAGAAGCTCACCAACTCCAGATGCGCACCGGCATTGGTCGGATCGGCGCGTACCTGATCGATGAGCTCCTGCTCGTCGTCGCCAAAGGCCTGCGCGGAGCCCGGGGAATCCTGCGCATCACCGAAAGTGCTGGCAATGGATGTACGCGGCGAGGGAACCGGCTTGCGCTTGCGCAGGCCGAGCACGCCGAGCAGCACGAGCAGCAAGCCGCCGCCAGCGGCTGCACCGAGAACCCAGGTTTGCAGGTACCAAGGCGTGTCGTCTGCCGGAGCCGGGGTTGGCTTGGCAGCAGGCTTCGCGGCGGCCGGCTTGGTTTCCGCCTTGGCTGGAGCCTTTGCGGTTGCCTTGGTGTCAGTGGGCGCAGTGCTGCTTGCGGGCGTTGCTGCGGGCGTCGTGACGGCGGATGTCGCCGACTCCGTTGTGGTGGTAGCCTTCGGAAGCTCCGTTGGCGCTGGAGTTGCCGTTGCCGTCGTGGCCGCTGCACCAGCTGGAGCCGCCTCACCCCAGATGTCGTCCTTGGTGATCTTCTGATCGGTAACCGCCGGCGATGCAGTCTCTGCCTTTGCCGGGGTTGCCGTGGTCGTTGCGGTAGGCAGCGTGGTCACCGCAGGCGTTTCGGTCACGGGCTTGGACGTCGCGGCTGCAGTGGTTGTAGCGGCAGCCTTCGAGGCGGCCTGGGACTTGGCCTCGGCGTCCTGCAGCTGCTTCAGCTTGTTGCGCAGTTCGGCAAGCTCGGAATTCTGCAGGCTGATCAGCTTGTCGTTCTTGGTCTTGATCTCCTCAAGATCGCCCAATCGCGACTTGAGCTCACTGGCTTCCTGCTCCTTGCTGGTCAGCGCCTCACGCACCCTGGCCAATTCGGCCTTGGTCGCAGCATTGCCGGAATCACCGGCACGCCCACTCCCGGCGCGATCACCGGCATCCTGGCTGGCCTTGCCTTCGCGCGGTGGAACCAGGGCAAGGCGCTCATCGCTGGATGGCTTGGTCGCGGAACTGCCGGCGGGTCGGCTGGTTGCCGCCGGCGTCGTGTCTGCCACGAGGGTTGGTGCGCGAGTCTGGCTGGAGTTGTTGCGCCATTCGTCGATCTGGGCACGAACCGCGGCGGCGGCTTCGCGTGCGGATTCGCCCTTGGCCACGTCGGCTGCCGAAGGAATGCGCAACACGGCGCCACGTTTCAGCGCATTGATGTTGTCTTCAAAAAATGCGTTTGGATTGTTCTTGAGCAGGGCCAGCATCATCTGGTTGATGCTGACTTCCTCGCTCGGTCGGGTGGCGCGTGCGATTTCGCCCAGGGTCTCCCCGGCAGCCACTGGACCGTACTCAGTGGCGCCAGTGGATGGCGCACTCGACTTGGCGGGAGCCGCGGGCTTTGCGGGTGCCGGCGCGGCCTTGGCCGTACTCGCTGGAACCGGAGCTGGCTTGGTCGCCGCTGCCGGTGCAGGTGCCGGTTTGGACGGCGGCAAAGCCTCGGTCGAGGCGCGCTCTGGCTCCTTGGCAGCCACGGCCACGGCGCTGGCCCCCTTGACCGCCGGCGCCATCACCGGAGGATCCAGTAGAACGTTGTATTCGCGAAGCAGGCGTCCCTTGGGCCAGTTGGCTTCCAGCAACAAGCCGAGGAAAGGTTCGCTGACGGCCTCCTTGCTGGTGATGCGCACCACCGGTTCGCCACGCGAATCCTTGCCCAGGCTGAACTGGACGGGGACACCGATATTGGACCGGTTCATTCCAACGCGCTCGAAGTCTTCGTCGGTCGCGAGTTGAATGATCAACCCCTCCGCCTCCCCGGGGGAGGACTGGATGATCGGAATTTCTGCGTCAAGTGGTTGATTCAGGCCCGAATTCACGCGAATCGTGCCCAATCCGAGTGCAAACGCATCGGTGGCACCCAACGCAAGCGCGATGGCCAGCGACAATTGCAGCGGTCGTTTCATGAACCCGGCTCCCCGAAAACCAATGAAATGTTGAGCATCCGCGACCCGCTCCGTACGGGTTTCAAAGCTCGAAAATGCCTTATAACACAACCGTAACTATAGATCACAGATACGTTTTCACCAATAGTTCGGCGACCTGTACGGCGTTCAGGGCAGCTCCCTTGCGAATATTGTCGGAAACGATCCACAGATTGATCCCGCGTTCGTGCGAGATGTCCTCGCGAATCCTGCCGACGAACACTGCATCCCGCCCGGCCGCATTGTCGACCGGAGTCGGATAGCCCCCGGCCTTGCGCTCATCCACCACTTCCACGCCGGCGGCCTGTTTTAACAGATCACGCACCTGTCCGGCGGTGATCTTGTCGCGGGTTTCCACATGCACTGCTTCAGCGTGACCAAGGAAAACCGGCACACGAACCGCCGTCGGATTCACCTGGATGGACTCATCAGCCAGGATCTTGCGGGTTTCCCACACCATCTTCATTTCTTCGCGGGTGTAACCGTTGTCCTGGAACTCGTCGATGTGCGGAATGACATTGAAGGCAATCTGCTTGCTGAACTTGGACGGCTTGACGGACTGGAAGTTGAGCAGGTTTGCGGTCTGTTGCCCAAGCTCCTCGATGCCGGAGCGTCCGGCGCCGGAAACCGACTGATAGGTTGCGACATTGATGCGCTCGATGCCGACCGCCCGATGGATCGGTCCCAGCGCCACCAGCATCTGCATGGTCGAGCAGTTCGGATTGGAAATGATGCCCCGCCGGGTGTAACCCGCGATGGCCTCGGGATTGACTTCGCTGACCACCAGCGGCACGTCCTCGGCATTGCGGAACTCCGAGGTATTGTCGATGACAACGGCGCCCGCGGCTGCCGCGCGCGGCGCGTGTTCGCGACTCACCGAACCGCCTGCCGAAAAGAAGGCGATATCCACGCCGGCGAAATCGAAACCGGCCAGATCCTGCACAACCACCTGGCGATTGCCGAACTTGATTTTTTCACCGGCACTGCGCGCACTGGCCAGGGCAACGAACTCGGACACCGGGAACTTGCGTTCAACCAGGATGCCGATCAGGGCTTCGCCGACGGTGCCGGTCGCACCCACCATGGCAACCTTGTAACTGCTCTTCTTGCTCATCGTCTTGTTGGTGATCCGCGTTGCAATGAATTCAGGGGGAAATCGGTAATCAACATGCGAGGGAGGTCTGCAAGCACGCGTGAGCGTGACCGCCCGGTGACAAATCGGCAGTCGGGATCACTCCATGACTGCACCGGGAATGCGCGGTTTCACCGGCCCCACATCCCCACACTGTGCACGATGGCGCAAGGCATGGTCGATCAGCACCAGCGCCACCATGGCTTCGACAATGGGCGTCGCGCGGATTCCCACGCAAGGGTCATGGCGCCCCTTGGTGCGAACCTCGGTCGGCTCGCCAGCACGATTTACGCTCCTGCCAGGCACCAGGATGCTTGAGGTCGGCTTGAAGGCCGCCGTTGCCCTGATCGCCTGGCCGCTGCTGATCCCGCCCAGGATGCCGCCGGCATGATTGCTCAGGAAACCGTCAGGGGTCATCTCGTCGCGATGTTCGCTGCCATGCTGGGCCACGGCGGCAAATCCATCGCCGATTTCAACACCCTTCACGGCATTGATCGACATCAGCGCCGAGGCCAGATCCGCATCGAGCTTGCCGTACACCGGCTCGCCCCAGCCCGGCGGCACGCCCTCGGCCACGACGTTTACCTGCGCCCCCACCGAATCGCCGGACTTGCGCAGCGCCTGCATGAAATCCTCAAGCTCTCCGATCATCGCCGCATCCGGCCAGTAGAACGGGTTCTGCTCGACCACATCCCAATCGAATTGCCGCGGCACCAGCGTGCCGATCTGCGCCAGGTGACCGCGTATGCGGATGTCGTGGTGTTCAGCCAGCCATTTGCGGGCGATGACGGCAGCTGCAACGCGCATGGTGGTTTCACGCGCCGATGAGCGACCGCCGCCGCGCGGATCGCGGATTCCATATTTTTGCCAATACGTATAGTCGGCATGACCGGGACGGAATGTATCCAGCAGCTCGGCATAGTCCTTTGAGCGCTGATCGGTGTTGCGGATCAGCAGCGCAATGGGGGTGCCGGTGGTTCTTCCTTCGAATGTCCCGGAAAGGATCTCGACTTCGTCCGCTTCGTGGCGCTGCGAGGTGAAGCGCGAACGGCCGGTCGCGCGTCGCTCGAGATCGTGGCGGAAATCTTCGCTGGAAATCGCCAGACCCGGCGGGCAGCCGTCGATCACGCAGCCGATTGCCGGCCCGTGGCTCTCGCCAAAGGTGGTCACCGCGAACAGCTTGCCGAATGTGTTGCTGGACATGGCGAAAGCGTTACCTGTCCGACCTCAGCGACGACCGGCGGCGCGGATGGCATCGGCGTGCGCGAGCAAATCGACGCGGCCAATCACGAACACACCCATCTGGCCGACATTGAACTCGACCCAGTTGAACGGCACCTGCGGCAGCAGCTCGACCAGGGCGCGCTCACTCTCTCCGACCTCCACGATGAGGACTCCCTCTTCGCTGAGATGCTCGGGCGCATCGGCAAGAATGCGCAAGGCCAGGTCCAGGCCGTCGTCCCCGGCGGTCAGTCCGAGCTTCGGCTCATGGGCGTATTCGGCCGGCAGCTCGGCGAACTCGCCTTCGGTGACATAGGGTGGATTGCTGACGATCAAGTCATAACGTTCGCCGCCGAGGGCGGAAAAAAGATCCGATGCGATCACGCGCACCTGCGCCTCGACGTTCTGGTAAGCCACGTTCTGCTGCGCCAACTGCAAGGCCGCTTCGCTGATGTCGACCAGATCCACCTGCCAATCCGGGTTGTGCGAGGCCATGGCGATACCGATGCAACCCGATCCCGTGCACAGGTCGAGCGCGCGCTGCACCTCGCAGTCATCCAGCCACGGCGAAAAACCAGCCAGGATCAGTTCGGCAATGGGCGAACGCGGCACCAGGGCGCGCGGATCGGACATGAATTCAAGTCCGGCAAACCATGCCTTGCCGGTCAGATACGCAGCAGGCGTGCGCTCCTTGATGCGTCGCTCGAACAAGCCCAGCAAGGCCGCCTTCTCCTCGCCGGTCAGGCGCGCCTGGCCATAGGCCGGTGACAGATCGTGGGGAAGATGCAGGGTTTGCAGCACCAGATGGGTGGCCTCATCCAGGGCGTTGTCGTGGTTGTGCGAGAAACTCAGCCCGGCAGCGGCAAATCGGCTGGCTCCGTAACGAATGAAATCAATGATCGTCGAGAGCTCAGCAGTCATGCACATGGGTTCCGGATTCGGCCTGCGAGTATAAGCGGCTTGCCGCCCCGGTGTGCCGTCAAGACCGCCTTCGCATCCACTCATCAACCAGCGCGATCCCTTGCCTCGCTATACTTGCCGGATGAAACGTTCCGCTTGTCTTGGTCGCATCTCCACCACCCCGCTGATCGTGCTGGCTGCTGTAGCCCTCGCCGTGGGCCTTTGGGCAGGCAGCCGTTGGATGCCCCATTCCGTATCGCAATCCGACTTGCAGGCGGCTGTGCTTTACCCAGCCCCCGCACCGGTTCCGCCATTCACGCTGCAGCGTCCGGATGGATCGAACCTGACCGAAGCGGACTTGCAGGGCCACTGGTCGGTGTTGTTTTTCGGCTTCACCCATTGCCCCGACATCTGCCCCACCTCGCTCGCCGAGTTCAAGCAGGTCTGGGCCAAGCTCGATGCCCAAGGCAAGGGCAAGCGCGCCCGGCTTGTGTTTATCTCGGTGGATCCGGAGCGTGATTCCGGCGCACCGTTGGGCCGCTACGTGGATTTTTTCAATCCCGAGTTCATCGCTGCGACCGGTGCCGACGAGCAGCTGCAGGGTCTTACCCGTTCGCTGGGCGTGCTCTACGCGCGCAGCGCCGATGGTTCCGGAGGTTATTCGGTCGATCACAGCGCATCGGCCCTGATCATCGATCCACAGGGGCGTCGCGCGGGAATGTTTCGTCCGCCCTTCAAGGCCGCCGCGATTGCGGCCGACTTGCTGACCCTGATGGGTTCTTCCTGATGTCACCGGCAATCCTTCTTCAGTACATCCTTCCCCACCGGCTGCTTTCCCGCATCGTGTTCCATGCGACGCGCTGGACATTCCGCCCTTGGAAAAACCTGCTGATCCGGCAGATTGTCCGCCGCTTCAATATCGACCTGAGCGAAGCGGCAGAGACGGATCCGGACAGCTACCCGCATTTCAATGCCTTCTTCACCCGCGCCTTGAGGCCAGGTGCGCGCAGTTTCGATGCCGCGCCCGATGCCCTGCTGTGCCCGGCCGACGGTCGTATCAGCCAGGCCGGCCCCATCCGTGCCGGGCGTATTTTCCAGGCCAAGGGCCAGGATTTTTCCGCTGTGGAACTGCTCGGCGATGCCAGCGCGGCGGAACCGTATGCGGATGGCAGCTTCATGACGGTTTACCTGTCGCCACGCGATTACCACCGGGTCCACATGCCCGCCGCCGGGACCCTGGTTTCCACCCTACACATCCCGGGCCGGCTGTTCAGCGTGGCACCGCGGCCGGTGGCGGCCATTCCGCGACTCTTCGCACGCAACGAACGCCTGGTCTGCCACTTCGAGAGCGAGGCCGGGCCGTTTGTCGTGGTGATGGTGGGCGCCTTGCTGGTTTCCAGTGTTTCAACGGTGTGGTCAGGACTGGAAATCCCCCCCTACGCCCATTCCCCACACTCCACCGACCTTCGCCAGCGCGCCATCCGCCTCGCCCGGGGCGAGGAACTGGGCCGCTTCAACATGGGCTCGACCGTGATCGTCCTGCTACCGGCCAAAGGCAACACCCTGGATTCGGACCTTGAAGCAGAACAGGCGGTCCGGGTGGGTCAGCCGGTGGGCACCCGCCGCAGCTGACCTGCGGGCTTCACACCCCGCCGTTGCACTTTCTGACCAGAAAAGTGTGAACCAGGCAGTGCATCAAGCCCGGAAATGGGGCTAGAATTGTCAGAACATTACATTCTTTGTCAGTCTCCGGTCGCCCAGACGGAAGGCTGCGTTTTCCAGGGGGAAAAAACCATGCGAATGTTGACCCGATTGATTGCCCTGACCCGCGGCGTCCAGCTGCGTCGCCAGTTCAAGGAAATCGAAAAAGTGCTTGAGCAGTTGAATCCAACGGCCACGCGCCAGCTGGCAGCGCTCGCCATGCGCGAGTATTCCAATGCAACCAAGAGCGAATATCCGCACCTGTATTCCACGCCGCCAGATGAAAAATATGCCCCGTGGGGTACTGGCACGGCGATCGGCATGGAACGCATGAAATCCGACAGCCTGCAGGTGCGCCTGCGCGGCTTGGCCTTGTGGCTGGCGGTGAGCTATCACGAAACCAAGGATTCACCCTATGCAGACCAGCAGGAACTGCATCGTCAGGTGATGCGCACGCTGCGCACGCTCAGGGAATCGGTACAGGCCAAGGATGTGTCCCAGTACTTTGCCGACCACCCCCAGGCAGCCTGAGCCAAAAAATTCCGCGCTGCATTCCGATTCCTGAAAACAAGAAAGCGCAGCCTTGCTGCGCTTTTTTTGTTTCATCGCCCCAATCAGGCACAGCTGCTGCGCCACGCACGCGGGCGGCAAAGCCCGCGGCGAGCCGGCGTCTGAACGGACCCAATCAACGCTTGTGGCAGGCGGGGATGCGCAAGACCTGCCCCGTGCGGATCCGGTATTGCGGCGCCTTGATTCCATTGATCTGGGCAATGTCGCGCGGCCCTGAACAGCCGTGCTCGCGGGCAATCTTCGCCAGGTTGTCGCCCTTGCGTACCTTGTAGAGTTTCGCACTGGTGCGGGTGGCGGAAGAGTGCACGCCCGAACTGCGTGTCGATACCCGGGTGGCGCGACTGAGGTCCTCGGCCAGGTCAGCCCATTGGCCTCCGGCACACTTGCCCGCATAGACCGCCTCAAGCTGTGCGGGCACCTGCAGCCGCGTCCCTGCCTTCACCTGTTCCTGCGAATCCAGGGCCGGATTGAGGTTGCGCAACACCCGGAACCAGCCGTCGTTCATCCCGCCCGCATTGCCGAAACACACAGCCAGCTCGGCGATCGATGCATCCTGAGCCAACACGATCTCGCCAGCACGGCCATCAATTTGCGGAAATTCGAGGTTGTAACGCTCCGGATGCAGGAACAGCCAGGCCGCTGCCAGCACCATCGGCACATAGTCGCGGGTTTCATCCGGGAGGTTTGAATAAATGGCCGGATCCCAGAAACTGGAATTTCCGCTGCGTCCGGCCAGGCGCCGCATGCGTCCCTCGCCACCGTTGTAGGCGGCAATCACCAGCTCAAGGTTGCCGTTGAAAATGCCCAGCTGTTCATTGATGTAAGCCGCATTCGCGCGCGCCGAAAGGGCCGGATCGAAGCGCTGGTCGAATCCACTCTGGTTGCCGAGGCCGAAGCGCAGGCCGGTGGCATACATGAATTGCAGGGGTCCGGACGCGCCTGATCGGGATACGGCATGCACGCGCCCACCCGACTCTTTTGCCAACATGCCGAACAGCAGAGCCTCCGGCAATCCGGCTTCGTGGTACTGCGGCCACATTTGGAAGCGCATGAACTGGTAGTTGACGTAGGTCGTCATCAAATTCGGCCGATATTGGGTGAGCCACTGCTCCAGCCCTGCCTTGACCGCATCATTGATGGTCAGGATTTCCGCCAGCTCACGCCCCTTGAGCAATGTGATGGTGCGTTCCATCGCCGGCAACGCCGCAACAACGGGCGATGATTCGCCAGCTGCATCCGCGTCCACTCCCGCAGCCTCGATGTCTTGCGCAACCGCATCCGTTGTGTCGAGTCTCAGCAAACGGTCGTATGTCGACAGGAATCGTCCGCTATCGCAGCCCGTGGTAACTGCGCACTTGGCCGCGGATTCCTGCAATTGACCAAGCGAAGCGTTGATCTCCGAGGTCGCCGCATCGGCAGGGCCGGTGGATTTCATCCCGGCTTCGTAGCGCGCACCGGCTTGCTCAAGCTCCGCATACAGGGCATTGACAGCCGCCTCGTCAACTTTGGTCGCAGTCGCAGTGCGGGATCCGGAAGGAACCGAAGCGCAACCCGAAACCACGAGCACAACCAGCCACGCGACAATGTAAATATTTCTGGACATCAAACCGATTTCCGCAAGGAGATGCCGCTCACGTTACCCGAGCAGGGCAACCGCCGGCAAACCAAGCCCGCGCACGTCGACTACAATCCGGCTTTTCCCGAGTCCATCGATTTTCCGAGGAGTCCGCGTGAACGAGATCCTGATTGGCAAGAGCGACCAACCGGTCTGGCTGCACGCCCGCTACGCAAACCGTCACGGCATGGTGGCCGGCGCGACCGGTACCGGCAAGACCGTCAGCCTCATGGTCATGGCGGAAGGCTTCTCGAAGCTCGGTGTTCCGGTGTTTCTTGCCGACGTCAAGGGCGACATTGCCGGCATGGCCCAGGCCGGCGCCATGAACAAGCACGTACAGGAGCGTATCGACAAGCTCGGTATCGATTGGACGCCAGCCGCAAACCCGGTCGTGTTCTGGGACATCTACGGCAAACTTGGCCATCCGGTGCGCACCACGATTTCCGAAATGGGACCGCACCTGCTTGGGCGCATGCTCGAGCTCAACGATACCCAGCAAGGCGTGCTCGAGGTGGTGTTCAAGGTGGCCGACGAGGAAGGCCTGCTCCTGCTCGACCTCAAGGACCTGCGTTCCATGCTGAATTTCGCAGCGGAGAACGCCAAGGCCATTTCCAAAGCCTATGGACTGATCAACAGCGCATCGCTGGCAGCCATCCAGCGCGGCCTGCTGTCGCTTGAGCAGGCGGGCGCCGACCAATTCTTTGGCGAACCGGCATTGGCACTGGCCGACTTCATGCGCCAGGACATGTCGGGGCGCGGAATCATCAATGTGCTCGCGGCCGATCAACTCATCCTCAAACCGAAACTCTATTCGACCTTTCTGCTGTGGATGCTGTCGGAGCTGTTCGAGGAACTGCCCGAAGCAGGCGACCTCGACAAGCCCAAATTGGTTTTCTTTTTCGACGAGGCCCATCTGCTGTTCGATGATGCACCGCCGGCACTCTTGCAGCGTGTCGAACAGGTGGTGCGCCTTATTCGCTCCAAGGGCGTGGGCGTGTATTTCTGCTCGCAGAATCCGGACGACGTGCCGCAGGACATCCTTGGCCAGATGGGCAACCGCATCCAGCACGCCCTGCGCGCCTACACGCCACGGGACCAGAAGGCGGTACGCGCCGCTGCGGAAACCTTCCCACCCAATCCCCAGGTCAACGTTACCGAAGTGATCACCCAACTCGGTGTTGGCGAGGCTCTCGTCACCACGCTGCAGGACAAGGGCGTTCCTTTGCCGGTGCAGCGCTGCCTGATCACCTCGCCCGGTTGCCGCATCGGCACGATCACCGAGGAAGAACGCAGCACCATCCGTTCGCGCTCTCCTTTCGGAAGCAAATACGACACGATGATCGATCGTGAATCAGCGGCAGAGAAACTGACGTCGCGCGCCGAAGCGTCGAGCGCCGAAAGCGCGACGAAAGAACCGGCAAAAGCCGAAGAAAAATCGGCACAGACGGAAAGCGGCGGCGGCTTCATGGGCGGCGTGCGCGACATGCTGTTTGGCACGCGTCGTCGCCAAGGCATGCTGGAGGCATTGGCAAAATCCGCCGCGCGCAATGCAGGCGGCCAGATCAGCCGCTCCATCATGCGCGGCGTGCTCGGCGGCATTTTCAAGGGCCGTTGACGCAGCCGCATGAGCCGCTGGCGCCCTCCCGGTGAAGCCTCATCAACCCTGATCACTGCGGCAGGCCTTGCCCGCCTGCAACGCGAGCTCGATGAGTTGTGGCGCGTGCGGCGACCCGAAGTGGTCGCGGCGCTGAGCGCAGCGGCGGCCGAGGGTGACCGCTCGGAGAATGCCGAGTACATCTATCGCAAGAAGCAGCTTGGCGAAATTGACCGCAGGATCCGCTATCTCGGCAAGCGCATTCCAACCCTGCGTCCGGCAATCGATCTGCCACGCGACCAGCAAGCGATTTTCTTCGGGGCCTGGTTCTCGGTGGAATCGGTTGATGGAACAGTCCACGCCTACCGGGTTGTCGGAGCCGACGAGATCGATGCGGAACGGGGTTGGATCAGCATCGATGCACCGATGGCACGGGCCGCACTGAAGAAGAGGGTCGGGGACGAATTCGAGGTACTCACGCCAGGCGGCGCGCACATCTTCCTGATCACCCAGGTTTCCTACGAAGGCAGCGAATAGGCCACCGCCCAAAGCGGGCTGAACAGACGGCTTGCGCGGCGGTTCAACGCCGCAGAAAAACAAAACGGGCAGACCCATGGGCCTGCCCGTCAGCTGTTGCAACTGGTCTCGTCAAGGTTCGACGGGCAGGTAAACCTTGAACGTCTCTTCGCCTTCTTCGCTGGTCGCGGTTACCTCATCCCAGAAGCGGCCACCGTTCATTTCGCTGTAGAAATACCCGTGGGTCTCGGCAAACGCCTTGAGTTGCAACCTGAGCAGCGGCAACGCCGCTGGGCTTCCCGTGTATTCGGTGGTCAACACGGGACCACTATAAGTGATCCTTGCGCGCACATTGTCGGCAACGTAGAGCTGCCCTTCATCGTCGCGCTGCCCGAGGGTCAGCTCGGCAGGCTGGGCATCCAGGTCACCAACCATGTCGGTTTGCACGGGCGCCGTGATCTGCTGGGTCGAGCCATCGAGGGAAAAACTGGTGGAATTCACCGGAACGGCCACATCGAAGGCATAACTGTCGTCGCCCCAGTTGCTGGTCACGATGCGCACCGGACCGTTCTGGGTGAGTCCTGCCCTGCTCATCACGGCCTGGATTCGGGTCACCGCCTGCGCAGTTGCCTCGGCCACCTCATCCAGGGTGCGTGGCGACTTGGTCGGCAACACCAGAACCGGCACACCCGTCACTTCTGAAACCTGGATGTCCTGGTCCTTGTAATCCACGTTCGGGAATGAGGCCAGCATTGCCGATACATTGGCCAGCGCAGTCTGCACGTTGGCATCGGGCTTGCCATGGATGTAAAGGCCTGCGTAACGGGCAAACAGGTCCCAGCCGTAATCGACGTCATAGTTCCAGACGATCTTGGTGGTCTTGCCGTTTTCCGCAGGGACGAGGTCGATGGTGTAGGTCTTGTTGACCCCGGCGAAGTCGTTGTCCAGGTCCATCTTGACCTGCTCGTCTTCGATCGACGAAGCGATGGTCAGGCTGCCCTTGCCCACCGACTGGTTGCCGGACCATTCCACGCTGGCCCCGGGACCCAAACGCTCGCCGGAATACTTCATGGTCACGAGCGGATCCAGACGGCGCTCGGGCGACCAGTCCGGGAATCGGCGCATCGTGTTCAGGGAGTCGTATATCTGTCGAATCGGATTGGGCACGTCAACCGAGCGCTCAAGGTGTCCGTGACTGGGCAGCAGCACACCGACCAGAACCACGAGCGCAGCCACAATCAGCAGGGATACCAGCAATTCAAGTAAACGCGTCATTCCACACATCTCCAGGACTGGATGAACCACCGGAATACTGCCTGGACGGCCCCCAGCTGCGCTGATGGCAACCGTCAGGCCCGGTGCTATGAGCCTAACCAGGGATCCTCCCGGACCCCCTTCGATCTGACCCCGCATGGTACTTGACTAGGGGCCGGAATGGCTATGCTCCGGGGCGGCAACCGGCTTTTCCAGCATAAGCATTGGCGCGGCCGCAAACGGCCCGGCCTCGGGAATCACCGGGATTGATCAGACTATGCCCAATTCAAACGCCTTGAGCACGGCCCGGGTGCGGTCGCGGACACCCAGTTTGGACAGGATGTTGGATACGTGGTTCTTCACGGTCCCCTCGGCCACGCCCAGGGAATTGGCGATTTCCTTGTTGCTGTAGCCACCGGCCATCAAGCGCAGGATCTCGGTTTCGCGCTCGGTCAAGGGATCGGGCTGGTCCAGGCTGGTGAAGTCGTTGTGCATGCGCTCCAGCCCGGACAACAGCCGCTGGGTGACCATCGGCGCCACCAGCGAACCGCCTTCGGCAACCACCTTGACCGCATCCACCAGTTGGTCGAGTGACACATCCTTGAGCAGATAGCCGCGGGCTCCGGCCTTGAGTCCCGCCAAAACGAGCTGCTCATCATCGAAGGTGGTCAGGATAATGGTCGGCGGCAGGCGTCCGTCCTTGCCCAGCGCATTGAGCACATCCAGCCCGGACATGCCGGGCATGCGCATGTCGAGCAAGACCACGTCGGGCTTGACCTGCGGAATCATCTCGACCGCCTGGGCCCCGTCTACGGCTTCGGCCACCACCCGGATCGAATCGGACAGCTCCAGCAGCGAGCGAATGCCCTGGCGTACCAGGGTCTGGTCATCCACAAGACAAACCGAAATCATTGCGTTGCCTCCATTGGCAGCCAAGCATCAAGCGTGAATCCCTGATCCTTTGCGGTGGCGATGTCCAGTTGACCGCCAAATTGTGAAAGTCGCTCCTGCATGCCGCTCAGGCCATTGCCATGCTTGAGTTGCGCGGAACCGTGACCATCGTCGCGCGCATGGATTGCCAACCGACGGTCGCTGGTGCGCTCGAACGCCAGCCAGAGATTGCGCGCGCCGGCATGGCGCACGGTATTGGTGATGATTTCCTGAGCGCAGCGCAGCAACAGTTGCGCGCGGCGCGGATCGTCCACGGTAAACCGCGCCGGCAGGTCCAGGTGGATCTGCAAGCCGGGCACTCCTTCTACAAGGGCATGCAACGCTGCCGTCAGGTCGATGCTGTCGTCCTCGCGCAATTGGCTGACCACCTCGCGCACGTCGGAAAGCAGCAGACGGGCAACCGATTGCGCCTGGCGAACGTGCTCCTGCGCCTGGCCGCTGACCAGATGGCTCGCCACCTCCAGGTTCAGGCTCAAGGCCGTGAGGTGATGGCCAACCAGGTCGTGGAGTTCGCGCGAAATCCGCATGCGCTCGCCGAGCCGGCTGGATTCGGCAAGCAGGGCTCGCGTCGCACGCAACTCTGCGTTGAGGCGACGCTGCTCCTCGCGCGCTTCCGCCTGCTGCCACGCGATCATCGAGGTAACGAACGTGGTGGTCGAGATTCCCAGATACATGGCAGCCTGCCAGATGGCCTGGCTCAACGAGTAGTTGGGCCAGCTCGCAAACAGCGGCAACAGGGAAAAGTTCTGCAGCACCATCCACGCCACCCCAACCTGGAGGTTGAGAATCCAGGGCAGCGCCACCGAAACCACCACGAGCAACAACGCGCACAGCCCGCTTTGGCTCAGCCAGCCAACGGCAATCGCCAGCAGGTTGAGTACCAGCAACAGCAGGATCTGCACCAACCGCCGCAGCCCTGACGGATTGCGCGCGCCCATGTCATGGGTGAGAAACCAGAACACCAGGCCAAACGCCAGGTAACAGCCCAGCCAGAGATCGTAGAAATAGGCCGGTCGATTGCCCTCGAGCATTTCCGCGACCACGGTCTCGTACTGCAGCAGCGGTATGCCGACGCAGGCATAGGTGAACAGGCTGGCGTAGCGCAGCAGCTGGATGTGGTTGAAGGGAGATGCGGGCATGGCCGCATCATAGGCTGGAGTTGGCCGCTGGCAACCTGTCCTAAGTCATTTCCGCCTGCCCGGTTCGAATTCCGGGTCGGGTTTCATGGCCCGCAACACGCCAATTTAATGTCCGCGGCAACGGGCCCATGCGATAATCCCCGGATTCGCGCCGAACGATTCGGCACCTGCAACAGCCGATGGAGCAACACACCGCATGACCCTGGTTATCCGCGACGTGCGCGAGCACGAGCTCGATTCCGTGCTCGCCCTCAACAACGCCGTCGGACCGCGCATCCTTCCCCTCGATTCTGCCGGCGTGCGCTGGTTTTTCACCCATGCCGAGTACTTCCGCATTGCGGAAATCGACGGCGTCATCGCCGGGTTCCTGATCGCCCTGCGCGAGACATCAAGCTACTCGAGCCCGAATTTCCTCTGGTTCCGCGAACGCTATCCGAAATTCCTCTATATCGACCGCATCGTCATCGCCGAGTCCTATCGTCGGCATGGCCTCGGCAGGATCTTCTACTGCGACGTCACCAGCTACGCCGAACTGCGCGTTCCCTTGCTCACCTGCGAGGTGTTTCTCGAACCGCGCGACGATGCCACGGTCCTGTTCCACGGCACCTATGGATTCCAGGAAGTGGGCCAGCAACTCATGAGCGGCGTCGGCCGACCGGTCAGCCTGCTGGCAAAAACCCTGTGCAGCCATGAGTTTGTGCTGGACACCTATTTGCTGGAGTCCGGCGGCCAACTTCCGGATCTGGCCTGGACGGCCGAGCGCATCCGACGCAATCCGGACGCGCGCGAAGCACGCGCCAGCGCAGGCTGACGTTTGACGATGACCGAAACAAGGAATCTTCTGGAACCTGCTGGCGAACTCAAGTTCGGTCAGGTCGGAATCGCCAACCTGCGCATCAAGCGACTGGATTCCGCCGGCATTGCACAAGAGTTGGCTGACAAGGTGCACAGTGCGCCGCAGTTGTTCCTGCGCGCGCCCGTGGTGCTCGACTTGAGCCACTTGTCGAGCCTTCCCGAGCAATCCGTGGTGCGTGAACTGATCGAGCGCATCCGCGCGTGCGGCATGCTGCCGGTCGGATTGTCGTACGGCACCAGCGAGAACGAGGCACTGGCGGTTTCACTGGATCTCCCGCTGTTTGCAAAGTTCAGGACCGCATTCGAGCGCTCCGGGGAACCCGCCGTTGCAGCTCCGGCCGCAAGCTCGGCTCCCGAGCAGCCGGTCGTTGCCCCAGCGGCCGCCAAGCGCGAGCCCATGCGCAGCCTGCATCAGGACAAGCCGGTGCGTTCCGGCCAACAGGTCTATGCGCGCGATGGCGATCTTGTCGTTACCAACCTGGTCGCCAACGGCGCCGAAGTCATTGCCGACGGCTCCATCCATGTCTACGGCCCCTTGCGTGGCCGTGCCCTGGCCGGAGCACAGGGCGATTCCACGGCACGCATCTATTGCCAGGAGTTTCATGCCGAACTGGTTTCCATCGCGGGCCAGTACCGGGTATTCGAGGATCTTCCGTCCGACCTGCGCGGCCAACCCGTGCAGGCCTGGCTGGAGGGGGAAAAACTGCATCTGGCCAGGCTCGGCTGAGTGCGGAACACAAGAGCCAAACGGGAGACAGGACATTGACTGAGATCATCGTCGTCACATCGGGAAAAGGCGGGGTCGGCAAGACCACGACCAGCGCGTCGCTGGCCGTGGGCCTGGCCCGACGCGAAAAAAAGGTTGCCGTCATCGATTTCGATGTCGGCCTGCGCAACCTCGACCTGATCATGGGCTGCGAGCGTCGTGTGGTCTATGACTTCGTCAACGTCATCAACGGCGAATGCACGCTCAAGCAGGCGCTGATCAAGGACAAGCGCCACGAAAGCCTGTTCGTGCTCGCCGCCTCGCAAACCCGCGACAAGGATGCGCTGACCAGGGAAGGCGTGGAAAAGGTTCTCGACGGCCTGCGCGAAGAAGGCTTCGATTACATCATCTGCGACTCGCCCGCCGGTATCGAGAAAGGTGCCGCGCTGGCCATGTACTTTGCCGATCGCGCCGTGGTGGTGGTCAATCCGGAAGTGTCCAGCGTACGCGACTCCGATCGCATCCTCGGCCTGCTGGCGAGCAAGACCCGACGTGCGGAACTGGGCAACGGTGGCGTCGAACAACACCTGCTGCTGACCCGCTACAACCCGAACCGGGTGGAATCCGGCGACATGATGAGCATTGCCGACGTGCAGGAAATCCTCGGCATCGACGTGGTGGGCGTCATCCCCGAATCCGAAGGCGTGCTGGCTGCCTCCAATGCCGGCGTTCCGGTCATCCTCGATGAGAGTTCGAACGCCGGCCACGCCTACGACGATGCGGTTGCCCGCCTGCTCGGCGAGTCACGTCCCCTGCGCTTTACCGAAGCGCAGAAGAAGGGACTGTTCTCGCGCATCTTCGGAGGCTGACCATGGGTATCCTCGACTTTTTCAAGAGCAAGCCGAAGAACACCGCCAATGTGGCCAAGGAACGCCTGCGCATCATCGTCGCCCAGGAGCGTGCCCAACGCGGCAGTCCGGACTACCTGCCGACCTTGCGTCGCGAATTGCTTGAAGTCATCAAGAAATACGTGAACGTCGACCCGGACGCGGTCATCATCAACGTCGAACGGGATGGCGAGCATGAAGTGCTGGAGCTTTCCGTTGCCCTTCCGGAAAAAGGTGCTGCCCTCGCCAGCGAAGGCTGAACCTGCATGCTGCGGCTTGCCGACATCGAAGCGGCCAGCGTTCGTGCACTGCTGTCGCGCCACGGCCTGGAGCTGGTCCTCGTTGCCGAAGGTGAGCCCATCCCCGGCAGCTACTGGGGCGAATGCGAGGCCGGCCTGATCGGTTCACAGGTGTTCGCCCGTTCGGATACGCCGGTGCACTCGCTGTTGCACGAGGCTTGTCATCTGATGGTGATGCCTGCCGAGAGGCGCGCTCAGGTGCATACCGACGCCTCCGACTCCATCGCCGAAGAAGATGCGGCCTGTTACCTGCAGATCATGTTGGCCGATCAACTACCCGGCGTCGGCCAGGCGCGCCTGATGCAGGACATGGACGCCTGGGGCTACAGCTTCCGCCTGGGCTCGACACGCGCCTGGTTCGAGCAGGATGCGGTCGAGACCCGCGCCTGGTTGATGCAGCGTGGCCTGCTGCCGCCACACGCGCCCGAGGCAAGCGGTGCAGACACGCGGTAGCGGAAGTTGCGTCCAGCGGACCGCATTGCCATGCGCAATCTGCGCTCTTCAGAACGTTTGGACCCCATCTCCGAAACGCCGACGACACCGATAAATGCGCGAGGATTTCGGGCGCGGTGTCCCCTGATCCGCATGACTCCGGGTTGCTACGTTTTGGGGCTGACGGGACAGTCCAAATGCGAATTGTCAGGCCGCTATTCTGACCAGCCACCGGGTGAAGGTCAGCCACCAATCGCTGTTCATGTAGAAATTGGGCAGCAATTCCCAGAGCAGAATGGCGGGTCCGACAACCTTGGTAACGAAGTGAAACTTGCGGTACGCGTGAAAGTCCCAGGCAGCCAACGCGATGACGACCACACTCGGACCAACAACATGCTCAAGCAGGTAGGGAAATGGTACGAGGCGGCCAAATGGCGCCGTTAGCAACGCAACCATGCCCACGAGCATTAATCGCTTGTGGAAATCAGGCCGACGGCGCAACAGAAAAGCCGCGCCAAGAATGAGCGTGTATGCGGCAGCGTTACCAAGACTGACAGCAAGAAACGCAAGTTCATCCGTGGATCCGCCGTAACGAATAGCCGAACGCACTGCGACAAGTGGGCCGGTGACAACGAGGCCAAAGTACAGGATGAGCCCGAGCAAGCCGAGTTGTTTGTGGCGGATGGTGCGGTTCGAAACCACGAGCCAAGCTTGAACAACCAGCAGAATGGACCAGGAAAAGAACACGAACGCATGGATGTGAACCAGCGGTGTTGGCGGTAACGAATCCTTTGGAAGACCGATCAGCGGGACAAGCAGATACGTGTTCAAAAACCCTGCAATCGTCATCGCCAGCACGGCAACGGAAAGCCACGCGAAGAAACGACGCTCAGTGGCCAAACTGACATTGCTCTTGAGCTTCGCCTGCGACGGACTATTCATTGCGGCCTAGACAAAATGGCTTGCGTCAAGACGGCCCGCCGCCGCGCTACCGTGGAATGCGCGCATGAGCGCGCCGAGCCACACCGTTGGTCCATCAGGCAACAATACATTTCTGCGTAGGCAGGCCATGAACAAGCATACCGTGTCCGTTGGGTTGGATGTCCATACGGAATCGGTCGGGATTGCTCTGGCTGATGCCAGCGTCGGCGGTGAATTTGCCGCACTCGACCGCGCCGCGCGGCATTTCGGCGGCGGATGATCGTTGACCTCCGCCCAGGAGGCCGGTCCATGCGCTTGTGCGCTGAACCGGCATTTGGGGTGTCAGGGGCACACCGCCAGGTCGTGGCGCCTTCGATCACGCCGCATCGTCCGGGCGGGCGGATCAAGACCAACCAGCGCGGTTGCCTCAAGCTGGCACGCTGGGTACGCGCCGGCGAGTTGACCGCGGTGGCCGCTCCGCAAGTTCGTGACGAAGCGACCAGCGTCTTCCCGGCGCAAGCCGGGGTCCACTGTCCAAGCAACACGTTGTGCGCAATGGTTTCCGGCTTGACCAGCCCTTCGGCTGTTGCGAAGCAGCTCGCCGGAGTGACGGCGTTGCGGCACTCTGGACTTGTTCCGATTAACAGTTGAAAAGCAATGCAATCGATCGGTGGATGTGCCGAAAGTGCTTTTCCACCTCACGTCAGACGCTGTCCAATTGGACGAAAAAGCAAAGCGCATCCGCGCCGCACAGGGTAACCGCGCACCCGGCGGCACGCGATTGAAGCAGCGGACCGGCGGCAATGGAGCGGAGCAAGCTCCGCTCTACAGGCAAAGCCGATGCTCGGTCAGTTGTCGAAGCCATCCTGGAAGATGATGTCGACCGGTCCGCTCGGCAGCGGCCACGCCCACACGCCGCGTCCGCGGGTGAAAATTGCCAATGTGCTGAATCCGCGATCGATGGCCATATCCCAGATCATCACGTGCGGCAGGCCGCCCTCGAATCGATACCAGACCGGCGTCGACGCGCTGACGTCATCCGTGTAGTACAGGCCCCAGTCGGTACCCACATACACCTGGTTGGGAATCAACGGATTGACCGCCACCGCGTTGGCCGGGATGTTCGGCAAGCCGCCGCTCACGTTGCGCCAGGTATATGTGGTGCAGTTGTTCTGGCAGGTCACCTGATAGACGTGCCCGGGCGTTGATGGCGTGTTCTGGTCAAAACCGCCGAGAGCCGCATAACCCACCGCACCCGCCGAGGGATCGCCGGCATCCACCACGTCGATGGCCACATCCATCACCGGACGATTCGGCAACACTGCATTGCCATCGGTGAGGTTGACCCAGCTCGCCGAATCGGCAACTCCCTGGTTCAGGTTGTAGCCGAACTGCACATTTCCATCATTGGTGCCCACGATCACGACACTGGGCGTCTTCACCGCATGCGCCAGCTGGTTGATGAAGGATCGATTGCCGAGCGTGTTCTTGGTCAGGTTCGGACTGTTCGGATACCAGCTGCTGCGCGGGATGCCGCCTTCCAGGGTTTCCCAGACACGGTTGGTACCGCCGAGCATGTAACTGCATCCGATGTTGGTGCTGCATCCACTGCCGGCAACATCGAGCTCGCCGTAGCGGTACAGCTCGAACGGAAACACGAAGCTGAGGGTGTCGCCACCCCAACCGGACTGTGCCGGCGTGGCATTGCTGGTACCACCAGCGGGTCCGGTCTGCGATACAACGACTGCACCATTCTGGCTGGCGTAATACCAGCGCTGTTCATTGACTGGCTCGATGCGCGTGTAGATGCCGTCGCCGCCATTGCGCACGGTCCATTGCACCGGCTCCTGGTTGCCGCTGGGCCAACGCGCATACTCGCTGCCATTGTCCTGGGCGCCCGCACTGGCACCCGGATTGGCTGCCGTTGCAAACCCCGCAGTGATGTCGCCGGAGTACAACTCGATGGAACCGATGGTCTGGTTCAGGGAGATGAAGGTGGGGCGATTGGAAGTGGTCGAACCGCCTGTGCCGAACTGGGCATTTGCCGTGTAGAACACGCCGCCATCGCTGCCGCTGAGCAGCTTGTTGCTGTCATAGCCGCCAAAGCCATTGGGCAGGAAGGCCCTGGCGTGGTGGTCGACATGCACGTTGCCATTGCCATAGCCGCAGGTGATGTCCTGGAAGGTGGTGCCACCGTTGATCGAACGATAAAGGTCAACGCCACTGAGCAGGACGGTTTCCGGATTGTTCGGGTCCACCGTAAGCCCGGCGTCGTACCACATCTGGCTGCCGCCACCGCTTGCATTCGAACACCCGCCCGACTGGATGCCCGAACTGGTGGTGCGCTGTGTCCAGTTGGCACCGCCGTCATCGCTGCGCCAGACCCCGAGCACGCTGCTGTTGGTGGCATTTGCACCCATTGCGTAGAGGATCTGCGGATTGCCAGGCGCATCGGCAATCTCGATGCGGCCGAGATTCTTGCCGGCTGGATCGCCATTTCCGGTTCCGGCCGGCCAGCCGTTGTTGAGCAGGGTCCAATCACCGGTCGCCGGACAACCGGTGGCTGGCAGGATGGCGCTGTAGACGCCATTGGCGCCGAGATTGGCCAGATCCGGTTGTACCGGCGTGGGCAAGCCTCGCGTCCCCACCGCAGTGATCAATCGGGCGACTCCGCCTCCGGCATCCTGCACGATCAGCCCGGTGATGTCCTGGCGCTGGCTGCTGAATGCATTGGTAAAGCAGGGCCCGGTCCAATCCGTGCCGGCATTGTTGGAAACAAACAATCCGGTCTTGGTGCCGACGATGATGGTGTCCGCATCATGCGGACTGGTTCGCACCTTGCCCACGGCCTGGTACTGCGGAAAACCTAGGCCAACCGAAGGCGGATAGAACGGATTGAAGACATCGGCCCCGAGCACGGTCCAGTTTTCACCCTGATCAACACTTTTCAGGATCCCCGACGAGCCGAACGAGAACGAGCCGAAGCGCAGGTCTCCGGTACCAAGATAGATGACATCCGGATTGCTTGGCTCGATGAAGATGTCGCCGATGGCGATGCTCTGGATTTCCGGGGCATCGGTGACGTTGCGCCAGGTTGTCGATGCGCTGCAGCAGTTGGTGGATTTCCACAAGCCACCACCATCCGACGCCGCATAAACGGTATGCAGTCCATTGATATCCGGACCACGCGGATCCACGGCAATGACATTGGTTCGACCGGACACCTGCACGCCTGAATTGAGCAAAGGCAGAGGCCCGAGGAATGTCCAGGCTTGCGGATCAAGGCTCAGGGTCGAGTTGGCGTTTCGCCGGTAGCTTTTCTCGCCAGCAGGCACTGCCGAAGCCATGGCGCGGTCCGCCGGTCGCGCATCCGCATACCAGGAGGGGCTGAAATGCATGGTCGGATAGGCCACGCGGTGCGCCCAAAAATCACCCTTCATCGGCTTGAGCCAGGGGCCCCTGGCGTCTTCCTCGCCTTCGACCTCGGCGTGCCAATCGTGAATCTGGGTCGCGAGCGCAACCAGCGCGCCCGCTGCGACCATGACGAAAACGATCTTGCGCATGCGTGTTCCCCGAGAATCCGTCCAGCGACGGAGCCCGGCGATAGTATCAGCACGCGTGGAATCTGTCGGGCTGTGCTCAGTTCGTCGCCGCGGGCGATGCTGACGACGCCAGCGCGCGGCTCACACGCAAGCGGAACAGGCCAGGCTTGCGGGTGGACGCACTCCCGGGCTTTCCCTGGGCGAGGTCGATCGCAGCCAATAACGGATGTTCCGCATCCAGTTGGCGAACGGCCTGCGCCCTTGCGGCATCGAACAGCGTCTGCGCCCCGGGCGGATCGGATTGACGTGCAGCAACCAGTCCCTGTCCCAGCAGGATCTCGATGCGGCGCGGATGACCTTCGGGCTGGATCGCGTCGAAGATGCGCCCGGCTTCTGCAAACCAATCCGCGGCAAGGCGATCATTGCCGCGCTCAAGTTCGACGAAACCAAGATCGATTTCCAGATACGCAGTGATGATGTGTCCGGGCGGCAATTGCTCGCGCATGGATTCCACCAGTCGCTGCAGTCGGCCCGCGGCGCCCTCGAGGTCACCGTTTGCTTCCTGGAGTTGGGCGACCACACGCTCGCAATAGGCTGTCGATGGCGTGGTCATGCCCCGGGTCTTCTGGAATGTCACGAAGGCAGCGTCGATCTGCGTTGCGGCATCGGCATACAACCCCTGATCCAGCAGCAAGCGCCCCAGGCCCAGCCGACTCGAAGCCGTGTTCGGATGTATCTCGCCATGCGCAGCCATCTGCACCGCCAGTGCCTTGGCGTAGCGTTCCGCAGACTCGCGCTGACGGCCAAGGTCGCGATCGATATTGGCCAGGCCGCTTTCAAGCACAGCAACCAGGGCATCGGCGCCACCCAACGTTTCCCGCGCATCTTCCAGCGCCAGGTCGAGTTGAACGATGGCCTCCCGGTACAGGCCGAGACTGTGCAGCACATCGGCGTAGCCTTGCCGGGTGACGATGGTCCAATAGGCTTTCGATCCAACCGCGGCGATGCGTTCGTCGAGTGCCTGCCGGTACATCGCAGCGGATTCCGCATAGCGTCCGCTGTAGTGCAGCAGCAAGGCAAGGCTGGTGGTACTGGATCCGCGCCATCGGGCCTCGACCGAGGGCAGCTGCCGAAACAATGCATTCGCCTCACGCAGCACAGGCTCAGCCTTGGACATTTCTCCTCGCGCGAGGTGGATTTCGCCAATGATGTTGAGCATTTCCGCCTTCAACTCGGGCTGGATCGTCACATCCCGCTGCACGCGGGCCAAGCCATCCGCCAGCATTTCGCTGGCACGCGGATCATGCCCCTGCGTGCCGCCGGGATCGGCGGCCTGGAACCAACCCACGAGATAGTCGCGCACGGTGCGGTTGATTCCGGCCTCCCGGGCCAGGGATTGTGCCTGCCTGAACGTATTGGTGGCATAGGTGAGTGTCAGGACCAGCACACAGGCGCTGCCAACGGCGAGCCAGGTGTGGCGCCGCAGCCACTTGGCGCCGCGCCGCAAGGCTCCAATGCGACGGGCACGGACCGGCATGGCCCGACGCCAGCGATCAACATCCTCGCGCAGGGCATCGACCGAACCATAGCGATCCGCAGGAGAAATCGAAAGCGCGCGCTGAGCTATCGCATCAAGGTCGCCGCGCAAACGTCGTTGGAGACGAGCGGGTGTGGTGGCCCGCTGTTCCGCATGCAGCGACGCATCCGCGTCATGGCGCGCAGCAAACGAAGGCGACATGGCTTCGTCATCGGCTTCGCGTCGCCGTTGGCCACGGAATGGCCGCACGCCGCACAGCAACACATGCAAGAGCAATCCCAACTGGTAGACGTCGCTGGCCGTCGTGATCGAATCACCACGAAGTTGCTCGGGGCTGGCGTATTCGCGGGTGAGCGCGCGCGCCTCGATGCGGGTCGGCGGCGTGGCTGACGGAAACCCTTCCGCATCGAGCAACTTGGCAATTCCGAAGTCGAGCAGCTTGATGGCTCCCCGATCGTTGACGAGGACATTGGATGGCTTCAGGTCACGATGCACGATGAGACGGCGATGCGCAGTTCCAACGGCGATGGCGACTTCATCCCACAGGTCCAGGCGTGCATCGACGCCAAGCTGCCGGGCATCGCAATGCGCGTCAATCGTGTGGCCGGCAACATATTCGAGCGCAAGCCAGGGAAGGCCATCGGCACGGATGCCACCATCCAGCAATCGGGCGATGCGCGGATCGTCCAGGCGCGCCAGGATCTGCCGCTCCTGCTCGAACCGGGCAACCAGATCCGGCGTCGCCAGCCCAGGCCACAGGCATTTGATCGCGGCGAACTGCTCGAAACCACCTACGGCACGTTCGGCGTACAGCACGCGTGCCATGCCGCCGTGGGCAATGGTGCCGCGTGCCCGCCAGGAGCCGAAACGCTGGCCCGCAGCGGGATCGTCGGCAACCTCCGCCCACAGTCGATCATCGAAGATGCCGGCCAACGGATCGGCATCGGATTCGGCAAGCTCCAGCATCGCACGCAAGTGTGCGACAAGCTGCGGCTGCACGCGCTCGACACTTTCCACGAAGCTCGCCCTTTCAAATCCCTCGAGACTGAGCGCCCGCCGCAACATCGCATCCAGCTCGGTGAACTGGCCGACTGCAAAGAGTTCGTTCATGGCGCAAGCAGCTCACCCACCCAGGCCCGGGCGCGCTTGAGCTCAAGTTGAATCATGCGCACGCCGACGCCATGCAGATCCGCCAGCTCCTCGACGCCCAGGCCGATCAGCCAATGCTGTTCGATGATCCGGGCCAGGCGCGGATCAACAGCAGTCAGCGCATCGAGACCATTGACAAAGCGCAATTGCGCTTCAGCCTGCGCTGGTTCCGTCTCGGCAACTCCATCCTTCTGGTGCAGCATTTCACTGCCGCGCTTTTCCGCCGCGCGGGCGCGCGACCGATCAATCAGGATCTGCCGCATTACGCGGGCACACAGCGCCATGAAATGGGCGCGGCCGTGGATGGAGGCGGAATTTCCCCGGGCAAGCTTGATCCATGTTTCGTGCACAAGGGCAGTCGTGGACAAGCTTGCCCCCGGTGTGCGACGAAACAGCTGGGAATGCGCAATGCGTTTCAGGTCGAGGTAAACGACCGGTAGCAGCTCGCGCAATTCCCCGGCTTCGCCATAGCCCTCCTTCGCGAGCTGATCCGCCAGATCCGCAGGTTCATTCGCCATGGGCACGACTCCGGCAATCCGGATTCCCCGGACCACCGGCTGATTATTGCACCGCGCGGCGTACGAAATGCGCACGCTGTCCGCAGAGGCACGGTCACCCGGCACGGCGATGCTGATACCCACCGCGCATTGCCTCAATACCGCTCGATTGGGTCGAAGAAGATGACATCGCTGCTCATCTCGATCGATCCGATGTCGCACCGCGCATTGCCGTTGCCGTCAAAATCCACCGGGCGTTCATTGAACAGCTGATCGTCCGCTTCGCACCCTATGGCGCCGATGACCGGGTGCCCGGAATCGATCAGTGGGCTGATCGTGAGCGGCCAGCTCGCCGGGGTGAATCCGTCGCGTTGCCGCAGGGGCGTCAGGTAGGGTTCGACGCCAGGAAAATTCGACGTTCCGCTGGCCAGTTCGCAGGTGTTGTCCGAGTCCATGTTGTAGCGATCGACATTGAGCGTTGCACCATCCGCAATCACGCAATCCAGTGTTCCATTGTTGGCGATCACGGTATTGCGCATCTGCAGCTGGCTGCCGTCACCGGACAGGTTGAGGCCGATCTGGGAATTGCCCGCCAGGGTCGCGTTGACGAGAACCAGCGGTGAATCCTGCTGGTTGGTGATGCCGATACGGTTTTCCGCGATGACGCTGTTGCGAATGCTCAGGGTTCGCCCATCGGAAGTCAGGTTGATGATCGCCGTCGCCGGGAAATCGCCTTCGGCCACGCTATCCCAAATGGCGCTGTGGTCGACATCCAACTCCCCGCGGTTGTAGATGGCCGCACCGCCACTCACTACGTTGGGCGTGGAAACCAGATTGTGGCGAAACTCGCAGGAACTCACCGTGGTGCTGTCGCCATTGTTGTAGATGCCACCGCCCGCATCGGCCAAGTTGTCATACAGGCGCAGCAGCGACAGTTGCACGATTCCTGCTCCGCTGCCGATGTAGATGGCCCCGCCGGAGGCTTCCCCGTTTGCCGGAGCGTCGCCCCCGGTGATATCGAACCCCAGCAAGGTCAGGTTTCCCGAGATGACCTGGAACGCCCGCTCCAAACCATTGGCGTCAACGATCGGGCGCTCACCGGAGGCGATGAACAAGATCAGGGTGTCGTCCCTGATGTCCAGATCTCCCGTGTAGGCGTTGTCTTCGGCTGCACCATCCAGCGCAAGTTGAAGAACCTGTCCGGCCTGGAGCGCAATCGTGTCGGTTCCGGCAAGCGCATTCGCCTCGATAACCGCTGCGCGCAGGGAACACGGGCCGGCGCCAGCTTGAGGCAGCACGCTGCAAAAACCATTGCCGGGTATCAGGTCGATCAGATCGGCTTCTAGGGTAACGGTGAAGGTCGCTGCGCTCGCGATAGCGCTTTGGGCTGCCAGCACGGCAACCAGGACGTTGGCAAATCGCTTCATGGCCGTTCTCGTCAGGGACTCCACCAGCAATACGCAGTGGAGTGACGAAAACGAAATCTTGCCTGCAGATCAGTCCCGGCTTGTCCAATGTGGCCTCTCGGGGTCTTCCGGCCAGAGGACGAGTTTTCGCGTAAAAAAAGGGCGTGGTGGCTGCATCCGTCACGCCCTCAATTCAACCGCCTTGGATCCCCGCATCTCGGGCCAGGCGTTCTGATCAGATTTGACGCAGCTTCATCGACCTGCCGGCAACCAGCACCATTGCAGCCAACAGCAACAGCAGTGCCCAGTTGGCGTTGGCATCAACTTCTAGGACAGGCCCGGCTGGCGCGGCCGGAATCACCACGGCCGAAGCCCCCGTGCCTTGTACCGGTCCGCCGATACCTGGCTGTGCAGTCGCTTCGGCGAGATTGTCCGCCGAGCCCGATGCGGCATCCGCTGCGGTGACCGTGTGGTCGGCCTGGCACAACTCGACATCGTTGGACAGCAGGACTGCGCTGCCGAGTGCAGCAAACGGTTGGCCATTGAGCGTGGTCGGATTGCAGGTGATTGGTGTGTCGATCAGGCTGGGATCCGGCTCGACCAGATTCACCGATGTCAGGGTCTGCGCATTGTCATTCTTGATCACGAAGGTGTAACGCAGCACATCACCGATACTGGCAACGCCACTGTTGTCGACATCGTCGAACAACGAGGGGCTCTTGAATACGCGAATGCCGGCATCACCGCCCAGATTCTGCGTGACCACGAAATCACCGGCGATCACCGGATCGCTATTCGCATCGACGCCAGCGAGGTCAACCTGGTTGAAGACCAGGCCTGCGCCGGCTTCGGTAGCCGTGATTGCATGAACCCGCGTGCAGACCATCGACGCGCCGACGGCGAGAGTGCTTGGACAAGTCACCGCACCATCAAAGTCGACAACCGCCAGTGCGGACAAGGCAAGCGAACCCACATTGAGTACCGTGTAGTGGTAATTGATCGACTCGCCAACCTGCAGCAAACCATCCGTGTTGCCATCGACGTGAATGCCGCCTCCAGCAAGCACGGCAATGCCCTGCCCCGGCGCTCCCATCGGCCGCATCAGATTGACCGTGCGCTGCACGCGTTTGCCATCCACGTCGCGCGCCAGCGCGACGACGCTCGCATTGCGCAGGTTGGACTGAGCCAGCGGATAAACGGTGCAATGCAGGCTGTCGCCCGATGCGAGGGCAATCGGCGCGAACTCACCACCCTGCACGGTCTGCATGCCGCAGTCGACCAGGTGTTCGCGATCGGCAACAAGGCGCACGTCGAAGAGATCCCCGGCACCGATGTTGCTGACGACCAATCCGAACTGGCCAGCATGCGTATTGCCAGAGCCAGGCGCCGTGTCGGGCGCCTGGGTGACGTTCAGCGTTCCCGCGCTTGCCTGCAGCGTCACGAACGCCATGGACACCGCGGCAAACAGCTTGAAGGCGCAAGTCGATTTCAATAGTCCATTCATCTGCCTGTCCTCAGGGGAACATCGTGAAAATTGCCGTGGAGACCGAAGAGACCGACGGACCACCCACTGCGGTGCCCGTCGCCGTCGCAGTATTGACCACCTGGCGGCGCAATACATCGGCTGCGGTCAGCGTGTAGGTGCCGGTGCAGTGCACTTCATCACCCGGCTGCAAGGCACCGCCCAAGGCCACATCGAACTCGTCGCGGTACAGCTCGTCTCCCGGAATCACGCGCAACGGCTGGCCTCCGATCGTCAGCGGATCGCACTGCAGACTCTGCAGTCGCGGATCGAACAACTGCACCGGGGTCAAGGGCAAGGCACCCGGGTTGCTGATCGTGAATTCGTACTCCAGCACATCGCCAACATCACCGTAGTTGTCGCCATCGGCATCCTGCCCGAGTGTAACGGTCTTGACCAGATGGATCAGCGGCACGTCACTGCCCACCGGTGCACACGCCGCGCTGTCGAGCACCACCGTGCCGGTGATCGAAGCCGCGTTGTACAGGCCGTTGCCGGTCGCGCCGGTGCAGGTTCCATCCTGCAGATTGCCCGGTTGCACGCCGATCGGCACGCTCACCGAGTAGGTGTGCGTCGCACCGATGGCCAAGACGACGCTGTTGTCGGAGATCTGCACCATCGTGCCATTGTTTGGCACGTACTCCCCGCCGACCAGGGCCGGATTGATCGTGCCACCCGCCGTCGTGACCCGTGCGTTGCCGGTGTACACCACGCCGCTGCCCGGGAATCCAAAGGTGTCGGTCAGCGTGTAGCTGCCTGCCGAACCTCCCAGGTTCACGATATCGATGCGGTAAGTCACGCGGTAACGACCCGGTCCAGTCGGCGCAACCGAATCCACCACCTTGGTCAGACGCAGGTTCGCAGTCGGCACCACCGCGCAGCCTGGGCTGGTCGGCAAGGCCACGCAATCCGGCGGCGTCCCATCGTTGAGTGCGACCGCGTTGAAGATCGAGGTTACGCCCACCGCCAGCGGATCATCGACAAGCACCATGAAGTCCACGCTGATCGTCCCTGGCGTGCCGCCCGATTGCGCCGGCACGTCCACGATCGTGTCACATGCGGTACCTGCAGCCGCTCCATCCGCGCAACCCACCCAGATGTTGGGCGAGTCGGCAACGAAGGTCGTGTTCTGCGGCACCACTTCATTGATGATCGTGTTCAGCGCCACCGTACCACCGGCATTGCTCACCGTGATCGTGTAGGTAAGTACCTCACCTGGCTCGGCGATACCGTCAGCAGTGATGCTCTCGCCCGACAGAACCTTGCTCACGGCAAGATTGGCCAGGGTCGGCGTGATGACGCACTGCGGCCCGCCCGGCGGACATGCAGGCGGTGTCGAGCCGGTGACATGAACCAGGTTCAGGATCTGCGTCACGCCAGCGGGAATCGGATCGGCAACCTGCGTCTGCACGGTCAGCACCAGATTGCCACCGGCATTGACCGTCAAGCCCGTCCAGGTCACCGAACCGGCACCAAACACGCCCCCGTTGTCGGCACTCACGAAGCCGACATTCGGATCCAGCACATCAGTAATACCGACACCATTCGCGTTCACGCCACCGTTGTTGGTCAGCGTGATCGTGTAGGTCAAGGTTTCACCCGGCTCAGCGACACCCGCCACTGTTCCGTTCTCGGCCGTCAATGTCTTGACCAAGCTGACGTTCGCAGCCGTCGGCGTATCCACCTCACACGCGCCCGGCGCGCAGGTGCCGCCCGTCGGCGTGATCAGGTTCGTGTACACCGTCTGCGTCAGCGGGTTCTCCACCGTCGCACTCACCGTGTAGCTGAGCGTCTCGCCCGCACCCACCGTGATGCCCGTGCAGCCGGTCACCGTGCAGGTGCCCGCATTCGAGCCTGGCGGCACCGGTCCGGCCACGATGCCCGTCACCGTCAGGCCCGCGCTCGGCGCTTCGGCAAACTCCACGCCCGTCGCCGCGCTGCCGCCACTGTTCGTCAGCGTCACCGTGTAGGTCAGCGTCTCGCCCGCCTCCGCGGTCGGACCGCCCGAGGCCAACACCTTCGTCATCGACACATTGCCCGCCGTCGGCGTATCCACCTCACACGCGCCCGGCGCGCAGGTGCCGCCCGTCGGCG